>Ga0196970_1001018_pt1 | contig 22731 bp, 16 predicted proteins | sample S1v_513CmetaG_FD_148672 | JGI IMG/M metagenome (GOLD analysis project Ga0196970, IMG submission 148672) | Soil microbial communities from Anza Borrego desert, Southern California, United States - S1+v_5-13C | ecosystem: Environmental > Terrestrial > Soil > Desert | place: USA: California...
GCGTGTATTCGTGGACGGTAGCAAAGGAGCGATGGCCATAGGGGGCGCGGGCATTATCACCCAAATAGATATAATCATACTGGGGGAGGAGCTTGCGAATAGACTTAAAGACGGTGAGACCACCGTAGCCGGAGTCGAAAATGCCTATGGGAGAGGAATGGCTCATGCAGGACGAAGGTAAAGAACATAGGCTGGAAAGGGAAGGTTGCACCGCGACATATGCCCTGGCTGTTGAATATGACGATATGGGAAGGTGCGAGCTATAGCACAGATGTAGCACAGATGCACCACAGGTGCAGGGCACCTACGGGGCATCCACTCCCGATCAACTCCACTAATACTGGTTGATTACTGGTTGATTACTGGTTGGGAGAGGGTAGAGAACAGGCGCAAGAGTCAATGGGTCACAGATGAAACGGCGCTGCAGGAGAAGTGGGTTCACAGATAAAAGGAATGCTAAATATTGACATTGAACACCATAAGTTTTTATAACCTCCTGTATAAGGCGTAATTTTGCCGGAGATTTTTGTTATGATTGACGTTGCCACTCCCCTAGCCGTTCCCGAAAAAGCTCCATTGACTGCCAAAGACTTCGCTACAGACCAGGAAGTACGCTGGTGCCCCGGGTGCGGAGACTACTCGATATTGAAGCAGGTGCAGACGATACTGCCCCAGACGGGTATCCCGCGGGAGAATATCGTGATCATATCAGGTATTGGGTGTAGCTCGAGGTTCCCATACTACATGAACACCTATGGGATGCACAGCATACATGGGCGGGCAACAGCCATTGCATCCGGGCTGAAGGCGACAAGGCCTGACCTGAGTGTGTGGATAGTGACTGGAGACGGAGATAGCCTTAGTATAGGCGGAAACCACACCATACATCTGCTACGCAGAAACTTTAATGTAAACATCCTACTCTTTAATAACCAGATATACGGACTGACAAAGGGGCAATACTCGCCGACGTCAGAACTAAACAAAGTGACCAAGAGCACGCCTATGGGCAGCCTGGATCACCCGTTTAACCCTGCGGCGCTGGCTATGGGAGCTGATGCCACCTTTATAGCGAGGAGCATGGACAGAGACCCGAAGCACCTGCAGCAAATGCTGCTGAGATCGCACGGGCACCATGGCGCATCGCTGCTGGAGATATACCAGAACTGCAACATCTTTAATGATGCTGCTTTTGAGATATTTACCGAAAAGGGATCGAAAGCTGAGGAGGGCTTATTTCTGGAGCAAGGGAAACCATTAGTGTATGGCGCCAACAAAGACAAGGGCATAAGGCTGGACGGCTATAAGCCGCAGGTAGTGAGCCTGAGCGACTATAGCGCAGACGACCTGTGGATACACGATGAGCGCGACTTCCTGAAAGCGCAAATACTTACCCGCTTTTTTGACAACCCCGCTGTTGAAGGGCACTTGCCCAGGCCATTCGGCGTATTGTATGAGAATGACCGGGCTACATACGAGGACGCGCTGAACCTGCAGGTGGAAGAGGCTATTGCATCGAGAGGTAAGGGTGACCTGGACAAACTGCTGCAGGGCAAGGAAACCTGGGTGATAGAATAGCAGCCGGAGGGGGTTAGTCCCTGAAGGAATAATTTGATACTTTGCGGGCAGGTAACAGCACTCCTGAAAATTGGCTTCACTAAAGAAACTTGCAGGGCAAACGATGTGGTATGGGGTAAGCAATATTGCTGCCCGTATACTGACCTTTCTGCTGACCCCCTACCTGACCCGCGTGATGACAGGCCCTGTGGGGCAACTGGAATTTGGTAAGCAGTCGCTGATATACGTGTGGCTGCCGCTGCTGAATACCCTGTTTACCTACGGCATGGAGACCGCCTTCTTCAGATTCAGCTCGACCGAGAAAGACAAGACCCACCTCTTCCGGACCCAGATGACGGCGCTGCTGATGAGCACTACCGTAATGGTGGCATTGCTGGTAGTGTTCCAGGGGCCGGTAGCCGTGTTTGCAGAGATAGGAGATAAGCCACAGTATGTGGCCTGGTGTGCAGCAATAATAGGACTGGACACAATGCTGGCGCTGCCCTTTGCGAGGCTGCGGATGGAGAACAGGCCGAGGAAATATGCGCTGATAAAGCTGGTGGGGATATTGACGTTTGTGGGGTCGATATACTTCTTATTCAGTGCTGGTGAAAGCATTGCCAGTGCTAACCCGGGGGGAGCCTTTGCGGGATTTTATACATATTACTGGGGAGTTGGTTTTATACTATTTGCTAACCTGCTGCAGTGTATAGTGCAAGGAGTGCTACTGCTGACTGAACTTAAAGACTATCGGCCAGCATTTGACCCGAAGCTGCTAAAGAAAGTACTGATCTATGGATTTCCTATACTGATTGCAGGCTTTGCGGGGAACATTAATGATACACTGAACAGGTGGATGTTTACCGAACTGTACCCTGCGTCAAAAGATGAGAGTATCAGACAGGTAGGGATATTTACGGCGACCGTGCGGCTGGCAGTGATGATAAGCCTGGCGATACAAGCCTTTAGAATGTCCGCAGAACCTTTCTTCTTCTCCATATCTAAAGAAAAGAATGCCCCGACTACTTACGCGCGAGTAATGAAGTGGTTTGTGATCATCCTGGCGCTAATGTTTTTGAACATAACTCTGTTTCTTGACATATGGAAAGGATTTATTGGTCCGGAGTTCAGAGATGCGCTGGAACTGGTGCCGGTGTTGCTGGGAGCAAATATTTTTCTGGGAATATATTATAACCTGACTGTGTGGTATAAACTGACGGACAGGACCCACTACGGTGCCTATATAATGGTGATAGGAGCAGTGATAACTGTGGTGATCAACTGGCTGCTGATACCAGTGTGGGGATATGTGGCCTGTGCGTGGGGGATGTTTATCTGTTACGGAAGCATGATGCTGCTATCTTATTCGTGGGGCCAGAAGTATTACCCCATACCCTATGAGGTGCCGAAACTGATGAAATACCTGCTGGTGATGGTGGGAGTATTTGCTGTACAATGGGTGGTATTCAGATATACGGAGGAAGTGTGGCTGAGGCTGATGAGCGGTGCGATACTATTTTTAGTGTACCTGGCTTATATCTTTAAAGTAGAGAAAGCCGAACTAAAGACCTTTCCAATAGTCGGTAAACTAATAAGATAAGGAGTAGAAAATAATGGCATCTATAGAAAATCCATTATTATTCTGCTATTTTTATTCATCTTATCAAAAGTTTCACCGATGCGTCGACGCCCTATTGGCTACCGAAAACTTGCCACCTGCCTTTTTCTGTCTTTCCTGAGTATTAAGTCGTTAGCCCAGAATGAACTTCCTGACTCCCGCGTGTTGCTGGAGAACGGAATTAAGAGCTATGATGAAGGCCGATATAAAGAAGCGCTTGGTGAGTTTTTGAAAGTGCATGAAGGCGATACCAACTATGCCATAGCAAAGTATGAGATAGCCCTTGCGTATGTGGCAGACAGTGCTTATGACAGAGCGTTGCAAGCTGCACTGGAGGGACTGGAACTACCAGATGGGAACCCGAGAGAATTTTTACTGGCAGCGGGACATGCCTACGACTACATGGGAAAGCATGATAGCGCCATTGCCGTGTATAAGAGATTGCAACAACAGAATGCTGATGATCACCAGCCTGTGTTTGAAGAAGGCGTGGTGTATCTGCGCAAGAAGGAATATGACAAGGCGCTGGAGCTACTACAGCGTTCGCTGATGGTGAACCCCTATCACTACAGATCGCACCTGATGCTGGGAAGCACCTATATGCTGCAGGGCCGACTGACTGAAGCCTATGTTGCCCTGCTGGTGTCGCTGCTGGCATCGAACGATATAAACGTGGCGAGAAGTTCTATACTGATGCTGGACGCACTGGCGAAGCAAACGGAGGATGCAAACAAAGCCTACCAGAACAAAGAGGGGAAGTACAGACACCCGGTATATGACGAAATAGACCAGATAATAAACGCACGGCTGGCATCAAACAAAGCATACAAAGTGGAATCGGTGCTGGCGGATGATAACATGGTGCGTGTAAGCCATGCCATAATGGAGAAGCTGGAGTATGACAAAGACGACAAGAACTTTGTGATGCAGTACTATGTTCCGCTTTTGAGCGAAGTATACAGGCAGAAGATGTTTGATCCATTTATGCTGCTATTGTTCTCCGGGTTTAACATTGAAGCGGTAGAGAAGTATGTAAAGAAGCAGAAGGGCGACATGAAGGACATAAAGCAAACTGTTTTTCCCTACCTGAACAAGATACTGGCCACGCGGGTGCTGCCCTTCCAGGAGCGCATAAAAGCAAAGGAGAAACACAACATTGACCTGGGCAATAACGTTTACTATACTGGGAACTTCGAAACCAGAAACAATGAAACGAAGGTGAGGGCGGGGCATGCAAAGCTGTATAAGACAGGATACCTGGCTGCTGAAGGGAACTATAACAATGAAGGAAACAAGGATGGAGAGTGGAAATACTACTACCCCACCGGAGTAGTGAGACTGACGGAACAATACACAAACGGGAAAGTGACAGGAGACGTGAAGAAGTACGGAACAGTGGGGCAGTTGCAATACGCTGCGAAGTATAACGCCAGCGAAGAAATGGTGGAACGCAGAGAATATACCCATAGTGGAATACTGACGGATGTAACAACGGTAAAGGGAAAGAATGAAAAGGTAGTAACCTCTTACCACCCTAATGGTAAAGAAGAATTATCGCTGATGATACGGGACCAAAAAATGGTGGACGGTCAGTACAAAGATTACCATGCGAATGGAACAGTGAGCAGGGACTTGCAGATATCAGGAGGAAAGATGAATGGGCCATATAAGGAATACTATGACAACGGTGTGATGAAGGAAACGGGAACTTACCTGAAAGGCGAAAAACATGGGGAATTCAGAACCTTTAATGAAGATGGAAAGCCATTATCTCTGATGAACTACAAAGAAGGTGAACCGGACGGGCCGTATGAAGAATACAATGAGAAAGGAAGCCTAACGATGACAGGCACATATAGCAAGGGCAAACTGAACGGGATAATCCGTTATATGGACAAAGGCAGAGAATATGGTATGGTGGAGTACAAGAACGGTGCACCTGTGTCATATAGATTTGTGGATGAAGCAGGGAATGTGACAGGAGAGGGTAAAGGTGAACTGAAAGAGGTGCGCATATACTTTAGCAACGGCGGGATAAGAAGCGACATACCTTTAAAGGACGGACTATTTGAAGGTGAGGCAGCGTTTTATTACAGCAACGGTGCCCTGAGAGAGAAGACGATATACAGTAAAGGACTAGCAGAGGGATGGAGTACGGTGTATTACAAGAACGGCAAGGTAAGTTCCAAAACCTATTATGTAAAAGATGAGAAGACCGGAGAGTACATGGGCTATCATGAAAACGGTAAGCTGAGCACTACGGGGTGGATGATAAATGGCAATAGAGAAGGGAAATGGAAAGCCTACGATAATGCCGGACAACTGGTAAGCGAAAGCCACTTTTTGAACGATGAACTGAATGGCCCGTATAAACAATACGTGAACAACAAACCAGACTATACAGACCTGTACAGCAAGGGTATGCTGATAGGGATGAAGCAGTACGATACACTGGGGGGAATATTGTCTGAGGATAGATTTGCCGGAGGCAATGGGCAATATAAACTTCTGTTCCCGGACGGTACAACCTACTTTGAGGTGCCTCTGAAGAACGGACTGTACAATGGGAAGCTGAACAAATACTATCCGGGTGGCAAGCCAATGGAGCAAGGGTTTTTCTATATGGGATCGAGAGACAGCACATCAGTGTCCTACTTCTTTAGCGGAAGAGTGAGTGCGAAGGGAAAGTACAGGAATGGTGGGAAGGACGGAGTGTGGCAGTACTTTACAGAGGATGGTGTACTGGTAAGAGAGACAAACTACAAAAAAGGAAATGAGCATGGGAAGGACCTGGTATACATGAACGGTCAGCTTCACATAGAATATGACATGGTGAACGACTATATAGAAGGCGATGTGATTTACTACGGAGAGAACAATGCAGTGGCATGCGTGCTGAAATATGAGAACCGGGACCTGGTGGGGTATACTTACCCGGGCAAGGACGGTAAGCTGTTGCCAGTGGTGCCGATAAAGAACGGCACAGCTACAGTTACTTCATACTACCCGAACGGCAAGAAATCTGCTGAGTTCAACTTTGAGCAGGGGCGGCTGGCAGGAAAGCAGGTGACCTATTACACTAACGGGCAGGTAGCAGAGGAGAGAAGCTTTGAGAACCTGGACTATAACGGCCCCTATAAGAGATATTATGAAGACGGAAAACTGCTGTACGAAGCGTACTATAAAGATGATCAGCTAACGGGAGCAGAGGTGCATTATAATAGAGACGGTGATGTGGTGAAATCGTATAACTATGAGAACGATGACCTGCATGGTGTGCAGGTGGTGCAGGATGCGCAAGCGCCCAAGACAACCACAATTTATTACTACCATGGACGCCCAGTTTCTGCAGTGAAATAAAAGAGAGAACGTGAAGAAGACCATATTAATACTTGCAATTTTAGTGGGTGCTGATGTAACCGTTAGCGCCCAGAATGAGAACACTACAGCTCTTGCAGCCCGGTACGAGGGAGAGAATGCTGTGATGGTTTCGAACGTGGAGCATGTAGAAATAAAACTGGAGCGCGGTGAGCTAAAGGCGAAAAGCAAAGTCGACGAAGAGATTCTGATACTGACTGATATAGGCGCCAGCCTTTACAATGCATCGACAGTATACCACAGTTCTTTCAACAAACTGCTAGAGACGGACGGAGTAACACTGGTTCCGAATGGCAAAGGATACAGGACAGTAAAGTCTAAGCAGACAAAGACAGTGAAGTCTACCGCTACAGGAGTGTTTTATGACGATGGGCAACAAACCATCATAACATTTGCGGAACTGGTGAAAGGAGCAAAGACGAGGAGCAGCCATACGATAGAGCACACCAATATACACTTTCTGCCCTCCTACTACTTCCAGAGCTATCTGCCCATAGCAAAATCGGAATTTAAGGTGACCTTCCCAAAGAATGTGAACCTTAGGTGGCAACTGAGAGGGAAAGACACTAATCTAATCAAATTGACCAAAGAAGAGGGGCGTAATACCAATACTTATACCTGGGCGGCGGAGAATCTGCCCAGGTTCAAGGTATTTGAACATGCACCGGATGTATCTTATTACATGCCTCATATCCTGATATACATTGAAGACTATACAGCAGGAAAGAACGGTGAGCGCAAGAGGATATTTGGAACAGTAGATGACTTGTACAGATTCTACTATCCCTTCATCAGTGACCTGAATAAGGCACCGTCTCCTGAGATTAGCAAGATTGTAGAATCTCTGACCAAAGATGCTGTAAGCGAGAAAGAGAAAGCTATGCGTATATTCCAATATGTGCAGCAAAACATAAAGTATATCGCCTTTGAAGACGGCATGGGTGGCTTTATACCCCGGGAGGCATCGCTGGTGTGCAGCAGGAAGTATGGGGACTGCAAGGACATGGCGAGCCTGCTGGTGGCCATGTGCAAAGAAGCCGGGATAAAGGCCTACTATACCTGGATTGGTACGAGGCGCAAACCTTACATATACGAGGAAACACCATTGCCAGTGGTGGACAATCATATGATATGTACTGTAAACATTGGAGCGGAGTGGATATTTCTGGATGGGACAGATGCACTGATACCATTTGGCGTTCCACCACATACGATACAAGGCAAGGAAGCCCTGATAGGATTAGGCAGAGACAAATACAAGATCATAAAAGTGCCGCAGATAGCGGCTTCAAATAACGTGATAAGCGACTCCACGTATATAAACCTGACCAGTAACACCGTGAAAGGATCAGTGAACATAAACATGAAAGGGTATTGTGCCTGGGGCCTGCAGGAGGTGATGCAATATAAAAGTCCCAAAGAGAGGGAAGACGCCATAAAGGCCGTTGCACTGCGAGGATCGAACAAATATCTGCAGAAGTCGTTTGACTACAAAGCATTTGACAACAGGGAGAAGGATGTGGCTGCTACGTCTACCTTTGAAGTGAGTGACTACGCGCAGCAGGTGGGAAACGAGTGGTACATCAACATGAACCTTCAGCGCAGTTATGAAGACCTTTGGATCAATCCTAAGGACCGAAAGATATCCTTGGAACTTGACTATAAGAGCCGCCAAAAGCAGGTAGTTGTATTGGATGTGCCGAAAGGATTTCATGTAAGCTATTTACCACCTGCAGCAGAGTTGTCGGAAGACAAGTTGTGGAGCTTTAAGATCGGTTATAAAGTCTCTGAAGGCCAGGTGCACCTTGTGAAAGAGTATGAAATGAATACCCTCTATGTTGAGCCTTCGCAGTTTGAAGCACACAATAGACTGATAGAAGAACTGAAAAAACATTACAAAGAGTCGGTTGTCCTTAGAGCTGATTAAAACCCTTATAAAATGAAATCGTATATCTTATCCATTGTTTTCCTGAGCCTGTCTATCGCCTGTAAAGCCCAATATTACACACCGGTTAGCTGGGAAAGCACACCGAAGATCCATGAAGTACCGAAACAATTTGCCGGTGAGTCGGCAGTGTTTGTGCTGGACAGGAGACATATACAATACAAGTCGGAGGACAAGCAGGTGGTTGTTTACAGAACGGTACACAGAATAGTAAAAGTGCAGGATGACAAGGGGCTGGAAACCTTTAACAAGATGAGTATCGCCTTTGCTGCATCGAGATCGATAGAGAAAATACAGGCCCGTACCATACTACCCAATGGGAAAGTGCTAGAGGTAGGTAAGGATAAGATTACGCTGACCAAAACAGAAGACGGGCTGCAGGCATACGTTTTTGCATTTGAAGGAATAGAGAAAGGGGCAGAAGTGGAATACCTGTTTACCGAAAAGAGAGAACTGGCGATGTTTGGGACAGAGCAACTACAATATAGTATTCCAACGATGCGGGCAGACTTTACACTGGTGACCCCTGAACACTTCCACTTTGATCTGAAAGGTTATAATGGATTCCCGGGTGCAGTGGATACAGTGCTGGATCTAAAGCGGTTCTATAACATTACGGCCCTGGACATTCCATCTCTGGAAGAGGAGCAATATAGCCTTTACGACGCGAGCCTGATGAAAGTAGACTATCGACTGAGCTATGTGGACAACGAAGACGGCAAAGTGAGACTAAACACATGGAATGACCTGGCAATGCAACTATACAGCAACTACTATACATACAGCGACAAAGAAAAGAGGGTGGTAGATAAATACCTCAAGTCAATCAATGTTTCATCCAACGACAGCGAGGAGCAAAAGATAAGGAAGATAGAAGATGCGCTGAAGACAGGTATTAATATGATTGATGCTATACCAGACGAGAGCTACCTGAACTTTGACAACATAGTAGATAAGAAACTGACAAGTGAGAGTGGATTCATCCGATTCTTTGTGGCATGTCTGCAGATGGCCGGAGTACAACATGAATTTGGTCTGACGACTAACCGATACCAGGCACCGCTGGACGAACAATTTGAGAACTGGAAACTGCTGGAGGTGTATGTTATCTACATACCTGGCCTTAAGCAATACCTGGCCCCAAGCAGCATCTTTCACCGCATGCCCTTCCTGCCTATAGGCGTGGTAGAGAATAAAGCAGTGTTCTGCAAGCTGACAACATTGGGTGATATGACAACGGCTGTTGCTTCTATTCGGAAGATACCTGCATTATCTTATGAAAACAGCAACCATAACCTCGAGGCTGCAGTAAACTTTGACAAAGACATGAATGTGAGCATAGACCTTACCACTACTTTCAAAGGATACAGTGCAATGGGCGTTCGGGAAGCATTGATCTATACACCAAAGGATAAAGAAAAGGAACTCGTGCAGAATCTAATCAGCATTGCCCCGAAGCCAGAAGACCTTAGCAGCTATTCAGTTGAGAATGCTGCATTTAATAACTACTACGACAATAGAGCGCTAACGATAGTATCTAAAGTGAATACGCCGCAACTGGTGGAGAAGGCGGGTCCAAAATACCTATTCAAGGTGGGTGACGTAATAGGCAGGCAGGTAGAAATGTACCAGGATAAAGAAAGAAAACTTCCGATTGATATAAACTATCCTCACGCCTTTCAACGCAAAATCATAATCAATATACCCAATGGTTACAGGGTAGCAAACCCTGAAGTAGTAAATATGCTTGTAGATCATAAACTGCCAGATGGCAACCAGACCATGGGATTTATATCCGGGTACAAGTTGGAGGGGAATAAGATGATTATTTCTATAGATGAGTTTTACCGGCAGGTAAATTACCCTGTTAGTGAGATTGAACCTTTCAGGAAGGTGATCAATGCAGCGGCAGACTTCAACAAGACAGTGTTGGTAATGGAAAAGATCTAACTAGCCGAGAAGCTCACATGGCTTCATACCGGTCGCCTTTTTGAACGCGGTGCTAAAGTGTGAGATACTGCTATAGCCCAGCACGACGGCAACTTCAGAAACAGTTTGTCCTTCCTGCTGAAGCAACTTCCTGGCTTTTGCGATTCTCAACTCCTGTTGGTACTCATTGATCGTTTTACCGGTTAGTGTCTTAAAGCCCTTTTTCAGGTAACACTCATTCATGGCTACCTTACGGGAAAGTTCCTTAATGGTCAAAGGTTGATCTATGGTTTGTTCCATAACCCGCTGTGCTTCCCATATCTTTTCACGCTCTGAGTCATGTGCAAGAAAGCGGCAGGCAGGAACAGGACAAACCGTAAAGGGTAAGGTTACATTCTCTAAGGCGCGCCTCAGCAAATTTATAGTGAACTCCGTCTGCTGAAGTGACTGCAAAAGCGGTGTTACTGCATTGTTCTCCCGCAATTGGGAAAGCAGCGTTCTGGTGTGGCTGCAGATGTTGAACTGTTGTTCAGTAGTCTGGTCGAACCGAAACGGAGTATTGCTCATCAGTACCTCGACCGGGTACTGGCTAAAGAAACCTGGTAAAAACTCCAGCCAGCATAGTTCAGCCCTCATTGAGTTCTGATCTGGCTGAACAAATAGTAAGTGCAGGTTGTACTGACCATCTTCGATCGGGTAGAGGAAGAGTCTTCCAAGCTCTTCAGGCAATACGTTTGGTGTGAGCTCTACCTGAAGATAACGAACGGTGGTAAAGTTATTTATGTATGCCTCCTCGGTGCTAAGTACCTGCACATCCTCTCCGACTAATCTAGCCAGTGAATTTGTAGAGGATGCTACTACCTTATCTGTTACTTTCGGCACGAGTGCAAAGGTAGCATAAATGGAATTGACGACTATAATATCCGTATATACACCTATTTACCTTATGTAAAAGGCTTATATGAACGCAGTACTTTGAGACTACCATTCATAATCTGCCTCTACTCGTTTCTTGAGCCTTTCAATGAGGACAAAAGTTGCAGGGCATTTATCAAGGTTGTTCCTGAAGGTGTCGTTATAGGCGTCGAAGGGTCTCTTATTGTGATGGGGGAATTCAGCGCAGTCTTTAGGCCTCACCTCATAAATGGAACACATGTTATTGACCAGGAACTGGCAAGGCTGTTGTTTGTTTACCCAGTCGCCAGTATCTTCCTCTTTAAGCAGCCACTTATCTGCAAAAGCCTTTGGGGTCATTCCCAGGTGGGCAGAGATTCTAGTTATGTCAGATCGCCTGAAGGTGGGCGTCATGGTTTTGCAACAATTAGCGCATTCCATGCAGTGCACGTCCTGCCACACACCCATATCAGTTTCCTTAACCAATTTCGGCATGTCTTCCGGGACGATATCATCCAGCTTGTTTAAGAAGGCGCCAAGTTTGCCCTTCTTCCGCGCCGCTATTCTTCTGAATTTCTCCAAGTCCATTGGGTTGTAAATATAGGCGTGTTTAGTGTCGATTCGATACTTTTTTTACCTGTGATTATAGTGTCATATGAGAATATTTAAATTGGAATGGAAAGTGCTAAATACCTTTACCTGATGATACTGCCACTTAAGGTTTTATTCGCCACCCCAAGGCAGGCATTTTGGTCAGGTAGTTAGAACATGAACAGCCGATCGATCATATCAATATTGGTTTGTGTTTACCTGTTTGCCTCTGGTGGGGTGAAGGCACAGGTGGCCGATAGCATGATAACTATCCCAGACTCTTTAATACAGGTGCCGGACTCACTCTTTCTTCGAATTGACACTGCGGGTACTGCAGGTGCAAAGCAGGATTCACTACTACAGGAGGAGTCTACGTTTGTCACACAGCCTGGATTTTCTATTTCAGGAATAGTTAAAGATAGGAATACCCAGGAGGGAATACCCTATGCAACCATCTTTTTCCCAGGTACACCGAGAGGAACCGCCGCCGGATTGGAGGGCAGCTTTGAACTAATAGTAACTGAGCTTCCATCAGACACTCTGCGTGTGCAGGCGGTAGGGTACGAAGGTGCAATCCGGTTATTGTCCAGGAATAAGAGCAACTATTCGTTCACGATAGAGCTGGAGCGAACGGACAACACACTTGAGGAGTTTGTATTTCGGGCAGGTGAAGATCCTGCAGTGGCGCTGGTGAAGCGGATCATTGAGCATAAGCCGCTCAACAATCCTGACAGGACCAGCAACTATAAATATGAAGTCTATAACAAACTGGAGGTGGACCTGCAACGACTTTCGAAGACTCAGTTTGAAAAGCTGCCAGTGCCTTATCTGAAACGCTTTAGTTTCATATACAAGAACATGGACTCTACATCTGAAGAGACGCCATTTCTTCCCTTCTACCTTACGGAAACACTTTCAGACTTTTACTTTCAGCGAGAGCCAAAGAAGATGCGTGAGTTCATCAAGGCTTCCCAGGTAAAAGGATTTAAGAATGAGAGCGTCACCCGCTTTATGGGTAGCATGTATCAGAACGTGAACGCTTACGACAACTTCATACCTGTCTTCGATAAGAAATTCGTGAGTCCTATCAGCAACCAGGGGTTATTTTACTATAAATATAAGATCAAAGACACGCAGGAGGCATATGGCCACAAGGTAATTCTTGTCCAGTTCATACCTAGAAGGAATGGAGAGAATACCTTTTATGGTGATTTCTGGGTAGTTGATTCTGTGTATGCATTGCAACGAATCAGTATGGAAGTGCCAAAGGACGCCAATATCAACTGGGTGCGCCGGGTAAGCGTTTACCAGGAGTTTGCACCGGTAGAGGACAGCATCTGGTTCGCTCTAAAGGACAAATTCACTGCTGACTTTACAGCACCCTATGGAGCTAAACTACCTGGCTTTATCGGTAGAAAAACCACCTCATATAAGAACATAGTTGTCAATGATCCCGTGATAGCTAAAGTAGTGAACAATCCAGACTACAAAGAGGACGTGATAGTGGCTGACACGGCCAGGCTATTAGGTGAGGAGTTCTGGACAAATGCGCGCCATGACACCCTGACGAAGAATGAGCGGGCAATATATAGTATGATAGACACGCTGGAGAGCATGCCATTTTTTACAAGATATAAGAACCTGATAAAGTTCTTCGCAAGCGGGGTGAAGGAGATAGGTCCAATAGAGTTGGGCCCATATTGGAATGTTTATAGCTCCAACCCAATAGAAGGGCAGCGTTTCAGATTCTCGATGGGTACTACCCCGAAGCTGTTCAAGGACATATACATGAATGGATATGTAGCCTATGGAACCAAAGATCAGCAATTCAAGTACAGGGCAACGGCTCTCTGGCTGCTGGACCGGCACCCACGGATGTACCTGTACGGATCATACACTCACGATATAGACCGCAGTACCAGCTATTACGATCAGGTAAGCAATGATAACCTGTTCAGCAACATTTTTCGCAAGAGCGGTATCCCGTGGAAGCTAGCCTTTGTGGATGAGAGTAGGCTGGAATGGTACAAGGAATACTTCAGCGGCTTCAGTCACATGGTCACGCTGCTGCATCGCGACTTCGATCCATACGATCCTCTTCCCTATAAAGACATCTTCCGGGACGATGAAGGAAATAGTACAGAGAATGTAGTGAATACTGAAGTTAATGTCCGGCTCCGGTTTGCACACAAGGAAAAGTTTTTAGAGGGGAATTATTATCGTGTGAGTCTGGGTACCACGTATCCTGTAGTGGAGGTACGATACGGCCTGGGGCTGAAGAATGTACTTAATAGCGGATATGAGTACCACAAGCTTACAGCAAGTGTTTCGGATAACTTGCAAATAGCGCCGCTTGGTACTTTGTATTACAACCTGTTTGCCGGCAGGTACTTTGGCCTTTTGCCATATCCGCTATTGGAAGTACATCCAGGAAATGAGTTTCACTACTACAATAAGTATGCTTTCAATATGATGAACCGATTTGAGTTTATCAGTGACAGGTATGCTGGTGTGAACCTGGAACACAATGTAGGAGGTGGAATATTTAACTACATACCCTATCTGAAAAAGCTGAAGATGCGTCAGTTCTGGACAGCCAAAGTGCTATACGGGGACCTCAGCGAAGACAATAAGTCCCTTAACCTGAACAAAGGCTATACTTTTCGCACTTTGGACGAGATACCATACGTGGAGCTAGGTACTGGCATTTCTAATATCCTTCAGGTATTTAGAATAGACTTTGTATGGAGAGTTTCTCCGAAGTTGCTTCCTGAAGAGTCGCAGGAGAAATACTTCGGAATCTTTGGGAGCCTCAGGTTTAGCTTCTGATATTGCTAAACTAGCTAATCGCACTTAGATGAGCGCATGGGCGGCATATGCTATTACCTCCATCATTAGAGCGATTCCAAGATGTACGATAATACCGCCGTAGATACTTTTGGTCTCGTATGCGATAATACCCAGTAACCATCCCCCAAAGAAAGAGCTGATAGCCTCACCAAGTGGTTTCTCAAAATGGATGGCTACATAGAAGATGCACATAGGCAATATAGACCGGGGTCCGGCAAGCTTAGCAAAAGCGAGCACCAGGAAGCCACGGAAGAAGAACTCCGTTGTGACAAAATCTGCGGCATAACAAAACTCATACAGGATAGTGAGCAGTGTAGTGCCTGGTGCCCCATCGACCAGACCCAGATGAAAAGCTCTCGGGTACATGGCAAGAAAATCGCTTTGTGTACTTGCCCATAGAAGGAGTGGAAGCATCAACACCAGAAGGGAAAAGTAAGGCTTGAATGCTACACCCTTCGCATGGAAACCGTAGATCGGTTGATCTTTTCTGTCAACAATCCACCAGTATATGCCACAGGGAATGAATAGCCATATCAGCCCTTCCAGGTTCATGAAGTATTTATTGACGACCAACCGGTATGCAGGGGAGACCAGGGCTTCGGTAACATATTGGTATTGGTAGAACCAGCTTCGGAAGGAGAATAGGAAGACGCTAAATATTATCAATGCCCAAAGCTTTGCAGAAAAAATTGTTTGTCTTTTTTCTTTACTGAAGGCATAAAGGGCATAAGAACCTCCGAATGCTATAAAGTACATCAGGCAGTATCGAAAGAGTCGTAAGGACGGGTCTGGCTCATAGCTAATGTAAGTAGTCTCCCAGTTGAACTTATAGTTGACCCAGGTGATCAGTGCCGTAAAGCAAGCGACGGCAATGAAGTACCCCAACGAGAAATCTTCTTCGAAGTACTTGCGAATTAGTCCTATTATCTTTCGCATAGGTGCGTCTACAAGATAGGTATTGTCTGTTATTTAGATATTCATTGGTTCGGTCACCAGGCATTAATGATTTTATAGGTCCCAAAGTTCCTGGATCTGGCCGGCATGGTCGCCTGCAGTTACCTTATCAATGATGTGGTCGATCTTTCCTGATTCATTTATAAGGAAGGTGACTCTGTGTATTCCCATGTACTTCCTGCCAAACAATGTTTTCTCTCCCCAAACACCATAGGCGTTGACCAGTTTGTGGTCAACATCAGCGAGCAATGGGAATGGCAATGAGTATTTTTTTTCGAAGTTCTTATGCTTTCTCTCACTATCAACACTGACACCTAGCACCTGAATACCTTTTTTCTTCAACAATCCGATGTTGTCCCGGAGGTTACAAGCCTGCTCCGTACATGTTGGGGTGTTATCCTTTGGGTAAAAGAATAATGCAACCTTGCTTCCAAGATAATCTGCCAATGAATGACTGATGCCATCCTGATCATTAACGGTGAACTCAGGGGCTTTTGATCCTTTCTTTAATTTCATTTCTATTCCTGGTCTACTATTTGGTGAAAGTAAAGACAAGAGTCTGGATATTATTATTTTCATCACTTGCCGTGATTACGAGTTTGTGCCTGCCTTTTGGGCAATGTTCATCGAAGGTATAAAAGAATGTATCTCCACGGGGCTCAAAGCAAAGCCATTTGCCGTCTAACTCAGCTCTGAAGCTTTTTATTGAGGTAAAGTTGTCTCTGACAGTAAAACTTAGTGTCTTTGCATTGCTGAGATCTGCACCCTGTGCCTGAAGCGGCTTTATCACCGGCGGCGTTGTGTCGCTACTGAGCCAGTAGGTACCAAAGTTTCTTACACCTGCCGTGTACCATCCATTTTCAAAGGTAGCTGCCTTTGCATCTTCAGACTTCCCATCACTATACATCATAACTACTTTATCCCTCAGTTCAAATGGAACTGTCTTGTTGGGCTTAATACTAAGATCGAAGTACTTGTGAACAGGGACACTAATGTTGTGCACGGTAAACCTGTCCGAATAGTTTTTATTATCCGGTTGGGTTTTCAGGTCAAAACAGATATCATCATAGAGATGTTGGTCAGAAAGAATGAATTTTATGTTCGGATGTTCAAAGGAATTCGAAGAGGAGTATTTGAATAAATTGGAACATTGTGCGGCGGCTGCTGTGCCTGAGGACCGCATAAAGAACGAAATATCAGATTGGTTCCCTGCTGCGTCTGTCAGCTCAATCTTTAGGTGCCGAGGCTTATCTGACAAACTTATAGCACCCCGACCGCTTAAAACGGGGTATAGGTGATGTAACTGATTGCCTGGCAGCCTGAATAGTAGCTGATACCACTGGTTGTTTTGTTTCTTGGTTGGATAGTCGATGTAGGCATGGAGATATCGGGTGACATCATACCCTATATCGTCCAGTCTGATCATGCCATATTGCTCACCATCTACAAACCAGCGGGCAGTGTAAAAGTTGAGGGTGTTGGTGCTGCCGTTCATGTAATCGTTCACGTTAATACCTATTCCTGCTTCTGTAGTGTTTACGACAATAGTGTCTGTCGTAAAAACCTTCCCTGTCTTTTTAAGACGCAATATTTTAGGAGGTAAGTTGAAGAAGCTCTGGCTGAGATCGTACACGCCGATGTGAGTAGGAACAGGAGCTCTGGTATCGGAGATATCGAAGCCGAATAACTGGGGGTTTAAAGGGTGTTCTGTTTTCGTATCTCGTATCTCGAAGTGCAGATGCGGACCCGCTGATCCGCCCGTGTTACCGCTCCATGCAATTTGCTCCCCCTTCTTCACAGGAAACATATTTGCAGGTACCTGAATATCTACTGCCCAGCTTTCTTTCTCATACTGAATCTTCTTCAGGTATTTCTGAATAGGAGGAGCAAAGTTGTTAAGATGCGCATATAGTGTAGTGAAGCCTTCAGGGTGCGTGACGTATAGCGCATGTCCGAAGCCACCTTTCTCCATTTTTATCCTGGAAACGTAACCCTCTGCAGCAGCGAAAACAGGTAGGTTTTCCTTGCCATTTGTTTTTATGTCGATGCCGCTATGGAAGTGATTTGATCTAGGCTCTCCGAAATTTCCTGCTAGCACAATGGGAATGTTCAACGGATTGCGGAAATAATTCTGTGGGTACAGGGGTATTTCCTGTGCCTGACCAAACATTATCTCTGAAAACATTAATAGTAGTAATAGGAGCAGTGCCTTCATGTGCGGTAAAATACTTAGTTTATTTAGCAAGTAATGCAAATGCCGCGCCAGTAGGGTTAATCCAGGTGAGTAGGATTCGATAAGCTTTTTAAAAGGTTAGCCTGAATACTTATACGAGTTCCTTTTATATGCGCTGTATATAGTGAATACACGTAGATTTGCAGCCACTTAGGTATACCAGTTTTCTATACTCACAGCATGTTTCAAAGATTAAAGGACAAGTGGAAAGTTGACGGATTCAGGCTATTTCTTATTCTGTGCACTTTTGCAATAGGAGGTAGCTTATGTGGTTATGTAGGCAGAATGCTAATGGACCTACTGTCGCTCGACAAAGGAGTGCTGTGGTATATCATTTACATCATAGTGGTCACCATCCTCTGGCCATTTTCAGTATTGCTTATCAGTATCTTTTTTGGGCAGTTCGCCTTCTTCAGAAACTACATTGGGAGAATGCTCAAAAGGATGAGCATGCGTAAGTAAGTCAGTGAAGTATCGTCTTTAATATTGCCAGGGACTTCAATTGTCCCATATGCTGTGTGTGCCTCTGCAAAAATGCTATATACCACTCCAAAAGTCGAAATCTAGAGGCACTACTCATAACTACAGTGTGGAGCTGATCTATGCTTTGTACCTGTCGGAGTAGCTCCAGTTCTTTTGCGTCATAATCATTTACATTCGATTGCTCACGCGGGGTATGTTCGGAAAAGCCACCTTCCTCGTGGTTGAGGTGCGGCGTAGCCGTAGAGTAATGGCCGATAAGATCGAACCCCAATTGCTTACTGATCTGTGAAGCAAAGAATAGAGGAAGGTTGCCTACCGCCTGCACAGGTAGCTTATCCAGGCTCACGAAGTATTCGAAGCAGAAGTCAAACAGGTCAGGCAAGGGAGCGTGCTCTGGCAACAACTTAAGAAGCAACTCTGCTGAAAACAAGGCAATGCTGTTTTTTACAACCTCCTGCTGCATGTTTGCAGCAAGGTAAGCTGCACGATACTCTTTCAGTCGCTGGAGGTTTTTCTGAGGCTTCTGGTATGCCACTATCTCCAGGAGTGTAGCCGGTTGAAAAAGGGCAGCCTTATTTTGAGCTTTACTACTCCTTACGCCCTGAAGGAGGTAAGTTTGCACGCCCAACTGGCGTGTAAAGATGTTGCAGATAAGGCTGGTGTCACCATACTTAATAGACCGTAGTACAATTCCATTAGTAGTCTGAAGCATTGTCGTTTACTCCATAAATACCATTTTACCCTTGTGCGTCTGAGTGCCATCCTTATTAGTGGCGAAGATCAGATAGACACCTGATTGTGGCCTGGTGCCGGTATAGTCGCGGCCATTCCAGACTGCCTGACCACCTAGTGCCGTGGTGCGATAAACCAGTTGTCCGGAGATATCAGTGATGCGTACATCAGCATTTTCAAAAAGGCCTCTTATAGCTATAGTGCCATTATAGCCACTTGGCACAGGGTTCGGGAACGTTATCACACTCTCATTGGTTTCACCACCGTCTGTTGCTGTACTTCTGTAGGAGACAAGCCCAAGTCTTGTGCCTATATACACATCTCCTGTTACAGGATCAATAGCAATCTTCTGTACGTCATTTGAAGGCATAGGACTATTCTCCGTGGTAAACCTGTAGACAATCTTATCTCCATCAGGGCTTACCAGCCATACGCCGTTTGTAGTTCCAACCCATTTTCTGTTAGCACCATCAACTGCGATCGTCCTCACCTTTTCATTCTGAAAGAGATAGCCTGCGAACTGATCATATTGCACGATAGGCCGCTCAATTTCGCAACGGTCCGATGCTACATCCTCAGGCGAACAGTTTAGTATGCCGATGCCATCGTTGGTACCAAACCATATAGCCCCTTGCCTGTCTTTCGCAATGCAGTTTACAAATCCGTTGATGGATGAAGTAGAGATCTTGGCATACACATCATCATTCCTGTTCTCAGGTGTATGGTTGTCATTGTATACTGCTACACCGGCAGCACCACTTGGAAGGATATACCATTTTTGATTGTAGTCATCCGTTAGTATATAAGCAGAGTAAAGGAAGCTACCTGCGCCGGCATATTTATACCAGTTACCCTCTTTGGTTTTTACTACCAGTTCATTCACGGCTCCTGCCTGGTTTATCCAGAGGTTGCCATCCTGGTCAAAGGTGAGGCCTGCTATACGGTAGGCGGTGGGGTCGCCAAGGGTGCTCTCCAGTATAGTGTCCTCTTTCATGTAATGGTAGCTGCCATCAGGCCTTAGAATAAACAAACCGCTTCTGTAGGCGCCAGCATACAGTGTTCCATCGGCAGGGTCTCTTGCTAAAACGATCCAGTCTGTGGCACCCTTATCACGAAAAAGTGGAAAGTTCCTATAGTCATAGTTCGTCCATTTCTCGTCCTTGAAGTGGGAGAGCCCGCTGGTATTGTAGACGTAGGTCCAGTTTTCGTCATATCCCCCATGTGCTATCCATACATCGCCGTTGTAGGGAAGTATGTCGAACGAGCTACCCTGTGTCGGCCCCTGAGGGTTAAAGTATGTAAAATCCCCGCCTCCGTTATGCTTGCATAGGCCATTGAAGTTGTCTAACACCCACACTGAGCCATCGGAAAGCATAAATGTCTTGTAGGGCTTGCCATGAAGCTTTATGGAATCCTGTATTTCGCCTATGGTGTTAATGCGCTTGATCTGCCCGTTAAACATCTGAGGAATGTATTCATTGATCCATAGTCCGGATGAGGCAGGGTCCAGCCTAAGAATCTCATAGGGAGATTGATACAGGAATGCCAGAGTATCAGCCTGTATTGAATAAACCGTATTAGTGCTCGAAGCATACACTGTACCATTGGCTGTAATAATGCTGCTGAAATTAGTGCCAGAATCAAGTTGCTGCCAGGCAGAAAATGCAAGCAGGTTGGGGCTGTTCCTGTCAGCACGGTATATGCCCTTTGCTGTGGCAGCGTAGTAGTAACTGCCAAAGGAGGTAAACTGCCTTACGTCAATGGACTCGTTGTTGCTTACGAAGCTATAGGTCTCCTTTATCTCCTTTTTCTCCAGGTTTACAACTACAATCCCAAAGCTTGTGCTGATGTACGCCCTGCCGCCTTCAGCATATACATGGTTGATGTTCTTTGGTCCGTTTATCGCTTTAAGTTTTATATCGGGGATATTGAAGAAGGTCTCATCTTTAAAGAGGTCTATGTTCCCATTGGCGTATGCCAGGATGGTAAAGTCCGTAGTTTGGTCGTAAGCCACGTCCGCCATACCTACATCGGCCATGCCTTCTACCTTGCTGTAGGTGGACAGCTCTGCGTTGGCGGCATTGTAGGTGAAGAAGCTTTCCTTAGCTGCCGTAAATAATGTAACCCCATCGGTGGCGACACCTACGGGATTGGTGTAAGGCATGTGTGCTCTCCATGAACCGATGGGTTGCCCCTGACTGAAGGCACCAGTGCTAATAAGGCACAGAGCTGTAAAATAGCTTAGGAATAGTCTTGAATTCATATGTTAATACACGTAACCAAATGTAAGAAATTAAACGCCAGAGCCGAGTTTATATTGCGTTTGTACCTAAATGGATGGACGCGATGTAAGGAGGTATTCAATGGTTCTTGGGAAGAAGAAGTGTTCAAGGCTATGTATTCTTGAGGCCAGGCTGTCAGCAGTATCTTCAGGCAAGACGGGGCACCGGGCCTGCAATACCACATCGCCGCTGTCGTAGACTTCATCTACATAGTGGATGGTGATGCCACTTTCGTTTTTTCTGGCAGCAAGCACTGCATTGTGCACATGATGTCCATACATGCCTTTCCCTCCATGGTCAGGCAGTAGCGCAGGATGGATGTTGATGATCCTGTTTCTGAAAGCATGTATAATTCCATCTGGTATTTTCCACAGGAAGCCGGCGAGTATGATAAGTGACGGGTTGTATTGTTGTAGCTGCCCTACGAGCAGCGTTTCCTGTATACTTTGCTTGTTGACCAGGAGGAAGGGGATGTGTTCTTCCTTTGCAATGTCCAGTACGCCTGCGTCAGCTTTGTTGCTAACTATCAGTGCAACCTTCGCTAGTTGGTTCTTCCTGAAGTAATCTATAATAGCACGTGCATTGCTCCCCTTGCCGGATGCAAATATGATAAGTGAATGCATACGCGGGCAAAAATAGCAAAAGCTTGCCCGGAGTTCGGCAAAATATAGGTGTATGGATTAATTTTAGGCTCTGGACTACCAATCATTATGAGCAACGAGAAACTGAGGCTGGATAAATACCTATGGGCTATACGGATCTTTAAGACGCGCACCCAGGCTACTACGGCCATCGATGAGGGAAAGGTGAAACTGGGCGGTGCAAGTGTAAAAGCATCAAGAACAGTGTCGCTGGGAGACAGGTATGATATTAAAACCCAGGCCAGGAAGTGGACTATAGAAGTGACCGGCCTCTTGCACAATCGTGTAGGGTACGAAGAGGCGATAAAGAACTATGTAGACCTTACATCAGAAGAAGACCTGAAGATGAACCAGCGGATGGCAACCAGCTTTTACACAGGAAAGCGCCTAAGTAAAACAGGTCGCCCGACTAAGAAACAGCGGCGCGACCTGAATGATTTACATGGCCCGGCAGAGCCTGATATTGACTAATATATTGCCCTATAATCACCTTCTTTTACCCGGTACCAGTTCTGACCGAGGTCTTCACTACGGTAGACCCCTTTGTCTGTAGCTATGTACACATACCTTTTGGTAGTATTATTCTTGTAAATATCATCCTTTGCGGTAATAGCATAAACGGATGTGTTCATTTCCAGACCATT
>Ga0196970_1001019_pt1 | contig 22728 bp, 10 predicted proteins | sample S1v_513CmetaG_FD_148672 | JGI IMG/M metagenome (GOLD analysis project Ga0196970, IMG submission 148672) | Soil microbial communities from Anza Borrego desert, Southern California, United States - S1+v_5-13C | ecosystem: Environmental > Terrestrial > Soil > Desert | place: USA: California...
AGACCGCCATAACCCTCATGATCGACATCCGCCAGACCGCGCGCCACCAACTGGCGGTACAGCGAGCGCCAATCGCTCTCGCTCAGGGCCTTGCCGACCCCGTACACCGACAGATGCTGGTGACCGAAGCTGCGGACTTTCTCGTTGTCCTTGCCCAGCAGGACATCGACCAGATGCCCGACGCCGTAGCGCTGACCAGTGCGGAAAATCGCCGACAACGCCTGACGCGCCGGCTCGGTGGCGTCCCAGGTCTGCACGCCATCGACGCAGTTGTCGCAATGCCCGCACGGCTCGGGCATGTCTTCGTCGAAATAGGCCAGCAGAGTCTGACGCCGGCAGCGGGTTTCTTCGCACAGCGAGAGCATGGCGTCGAGCTTGTGCTGCTCCAGACGCTTGTGCCGTTCGTCGCCTTCGGAGTTCTGCAGTAGCTGCTTGAGCATCACCACGTCCTGCAGACCGTAGGCCATCCACGCATCCGCCGGCAAACCGTCACGGCCGCCGCGACCGGTTTCCTGGTAATAGGCCTCAAGGGATTTCGGCAGGTCGAGGTGCGCAACGAAACGCACGTTGGGCTTGTCGATGCCCATGCCGAACGCCACCGTGGCAACCATGATCAGGCCTTCCTCGTTGAGGAAGCGCTTCTGGTGATAGGCGCGCAGATCATTGGGCAGACCGGCGTGATACGGCAGCGCCGGGAAGCCTTGCTCGCTGAGGAATGCAGCAACTTCCTCGACTTTCTTGCGTGACAGGCAATAAACGATGCCGGCGTCGCTGCGCCGCTCGGCGAGGAACGCCAGCAACTGCTTGCGCGGCTGCTCCTTGGGTACGATGCGGTAAAAAATATTCGGACGGTCGAAGCTCGACAGGAAGCGTTCGGCGTTCTGCAGGTGCAGGCGATCGACAATCTCTTCGCGGGTGCGCTTGTCGGCGGTGGCAGTGAGGGCAATGCGCGGAACGTTGGGGAACAGCTCCGCCAACTGGCCGAGTTGCAGGTATTCGCGGCGGAAATCGTGGCCCCACTGCGATACGCAATGCGCTTCATCGATGGCGAACAGGGCAATTTCCAGGCTTTGCAGGAACGCCAGCATGCGCGGCTGGACCAGACGCTCGGGCGCCAGATAGAGCATCTTCACTTCGCCGCGTTTGATCCGCGCTGCAAGATCGCGTTGCTGCTCGGCGCTCAGGGTCGAGTTCAGCGCAGCGGCCGCCACACCCAGTTCTTCGAGCGTGGCAACCTGATCGTCCATCAGCGCGATCAGCGGCGACACCACCACCGCCAGGCCGTCGCGCAGCAGCGCCGGGACCTGAAAGCACAGGGACTTGCCGCCACCGGTAGGCATCAGGACCAGCGCATCACCGCCGCTGGCCACACGCTCAATGATTGCACCCTGACGGCCACGGAAACTGTCGTAGCCGAAGATGTCCTTGAGGACGCGTTGAGCCTGTTCGAGCATAAAAACTCCAAAAATCTACCGGTACATCCCTGCTCAGGCTGGGTCAGAACAGCCGCGACTGCTTAAACAAAAGGTAAGAAGCCGTTGCATGGCCAGCAAGATGCGGGCAGGGAGCGCAAAACGCGGCAGTATACCCGAGGCCTCGCGCGCGCAGGGTGCCGCTGATAAGGCACTGCCCATTGTGCCTTTCACGGATCCTGTAGGAGTGAGCCTGCTCGCGATGACGGCGGCACACTCGGCAATTATGTGACTGACACACAGCTATCGCGAGCAGGCTCACTCCTGCAGGGTTTTGTGTAACTGGCGGCAAATCTGCCAGGCGGCTGGCTTGAGCGCGCAAGAAGGCCTAGAATTCCCGCATTGTTTATTCCCCAAGGTAGCCCCGTAATGTCCTTCGCTGAGCAACTGACCCGCCTGCAAGTCTTCCTCGACGCCGACGAGCTGCACGACGAGGCGCTGGATTATGTGGCCGCCCACGGTTACCTGACCGCGCTGTCGATCTGCTCCGAAGATGTGCCGGAGCGTGAATGGATCGACGCCCTGTTCGCTGAAGAGCCGCACTACAGCAGCGAAGCCCAGCGCGAAGAGATCGAAGCCACGCTGATCGGCCTCAAGGCGCACATCGCCCGTCAACTGGCGTCCGATGAAGAATTCGAACTGCCTTGCGAACTGGACCTCGGTGATGAGCCGGACGATTCCGAACTGCGCGGCTGGTGCATCGGTTTCATGGAAGGCGTGTTCCTGCGTGAAGCCGCCTGGTTCGAAACCGCCGAGGAAGAAGTCAGCGAAATGCTCCTGCCGATCATGGTCGGTTCGGGTCTGTTCGACGAACAGCCGGAATTCGAAGACATCGCCAAGGACGCCAATCTGATGGACGACATGATCGTACAGATCCCGGAAGCCCTGACCGCGCTGTACCTGCTGTGCCACGCGCCCGACGAAAAACCGGCCATCCTCAAGCCACGTCACCACTAAGACCGGGCCTATGGACAACCCCATAGGCAACCGCTCCCTGATGTTGCGCTACATCCTGCTGGCCGTCGGCTGGCTCAGCGTGGCATTGGGGGTGATCGGCATTTTCCTGCCGGTCCTGCCCACCACCCCTTTCCTCCTGCTCGCCGCGGCCTGCTTTGCGCGCAGCTCTCCGCGTTTCTACCAATGGCTGGTCGAGCACCCACGGCTCGGGCCATGGATTCGCGATTATCTCGACGGCAACGGTATTCCGCTCAAGGCCAAGGTCTACGCGATCGGGCTGATGTGGGCGAGCATTCTGTTTTCATGCTACCTGGTGCCGCTGCTGTGGGCACGCGGGTTCATGTTGACCAGTGCGGTGCTGGTGACGGTTTATATTCTGCGGCAGAAGACGTTGCGCAAAACGTGAATTATTCCGGACCTGCCTCGCTACCGCCCATCTGAAACCGGCCCGCACCTGTCAGAGTTGACAGGTGCGCACTTCACCGCAGCATGGTTAATTCTTCTGCATCGGCGCTGACAGCGCCCACTGCGGAAGGTGTGCATTCATGAGCGACTCCCAGTACGTAATATTTCCCCCCGCGCCTCATTCCGGGATCGGAGTGCTGGCCGTCTATCCGCCGAACCCACTCGGCTACAAGAAACAGGAAGACGGTAGCTTGGGCATCAACATCGCCATGGTGTATAGCGATACTGAGGGATTGTGGTGCTATCTACCAGAGTATCTCGGCCAAGCCATCGGTGATCTCATTGAAGTATTCATCGACAGGCCCGACGTCTCCAAACCTCTGCCTGTGTGGTTTGACGAACTGACAGAGGACAATTTCGAGGCCGACGGACTGACGCCCAAGCCTGTAACGTTTTATATTCCAGCGGCGACTCTCGAGGAAAAATTTGCGCCTCTGACAGACCAAAGGCTGGACTTCTGGAGCGAAGTCACGCGAAAGAGCGGCAACACATCGCTTCCATCCCCACACGCACAGCTCTGGTTCAAACACCCCGCACCGGGCGAGGCGGATATTGACGGTGGCAAGCCTTTCAATCAGGGTCTGAAGCTGCCGATCACAACGGAAAGCATCGTCGATCAGCTCGTCATCGAGGAGGGCATGTATTGCACGGTCGAGCACTACTTCAACCAGCGGATTGGCGATACGGTTGTGCTTGCATTCGGTTCGCTGCGGCGGGAGATCATTGTGACCGACGATTCGGCCGACATCGATTTCGAGCTGACGCCTGAGCTACTCGCCACCTTGCCAAAAACCAACAGCCTGCTGGTGCGCTGGTGCGCTTATGACGTTGTAGAGAACGCCAGTGGCTGGTCGGATGCGCTCATGCTGACGTTCAAACCCGGCGTTATTCTGCTGGCTGCGCCGATTTTCGAGCGGTCCGATGGCGAAAACGTACTGCACCATGACCTGCTTGCCGGCGCCCCGGCGAACATTTTGCTCACAGGCTCTTTTGCGGTGAACGACCTGATTGCCTTGACGCTTGAAGGGTTCACCAAGGACAGCGTGCGAGTCACTCATACTTATTCCCAAACCATTACCGTCGCCAGCAAGACACTGAACTTTCCGGTCGAAAATTTCCGCATCCAAAATGTAATAGGTGGAAGTTTACGAGCAACCTATATCCTTACCAGAGCAGGTAAACCCCAACTCTCCAAGCCTGCTGACGTAACCGTTGCGGGCAAATCCCTGTCATTGGGAGCACCGGTGGTCACGCCGCTGGTGGAAGGTAAACTGGAGGTGGATACGGTAAAAGCCTTTGTAGAGGTCGCGAGTTTCTGGCCCTTGAAAAAAGGCGCAGAAGTCAGAATGCACTGGAAAACAGACATAAACGGCAAATGGAACGAATTCTCATTGGGGCATACTGTAGCTGATATCACCAGAAAGATCGTTTTCGAGATCGGAAGCGAAAACATCAAGCCCTACGCAAGCGCGAAACTGACCGTAAAGGCCACGATTACCAACCCCGGTGAGAAGGAAGTCTTTTCTGATCTCACGGAGTTGAAGATCGGCGACCCCAAGGAGCTTGTCCTGCCGCCCCCCTCACTCGTAGACCCCTTCACCAATCCCCTTGACCCCCTGGCGGCGCTGCCGAGCATGCTGGTGGAGTATCCCGATGCCGAGACGGAAAAAGTTCGTCTGGTGTGCACACCCCTGCCCTTCGGATTTGATCGTTTCCCGCTGGTAGAGCTGGATTCGGCCAACCAAGCCACCTTTCTGCTGAACCGACAGCTGATAACCGCCCTTCACGGCGAAACCGTGCGATTCAAATACAATTTGAATCTGGACGGCAAGAAAATCGGTTCATCTCCAGAAACGACGATTTCCTTCAAGTTGATCGCAGATCAGGACCCCAGGTTTCCGAGGCCGCGGATCATTGGCTTTGACAACGGAATACTGGACGTAAAAAAACTGACGAGCACAGACAAACTGGTGGTCAACCATTGGCATGGACAACGGCCCACACAGAGCCTGACGCTGGTGCTGATCGGCGTCGACGCCAACGACAACGCTGTTCGTCACGTCATCATCAACGCAGAGGTGAGCGTCACCAGCGCCGGGCTGATACGGGAGCTGTCAACGCTGACGCTCGAAGTATTGAGAAATCTCAAAAACGGCACTACGGCAACATTGATATTTTCTGCGCGTCTGGGGCTGCACGGCAAACCGGTGGAATTTCCTCACCAGATATATCAGATCGAATCTCTGGTTGAGCTGCAGCCGGTCATTACCCTCATCAAGGACTCGCAGAACCGGGAAATTCCGCATAACGACCAGACGGTTGACCCCAATGTCACGGTTGAGGGAACTGCTAGCACAGAGCAGCAGGTTGAAGTGCTGGTGGATGGCGAGTCGGTGGAGACGTTGACCACTGACAAGGACGGGAAATTCTCGGTGCTATTGAAAGAGCTGGTTGTCGATGCACTGACAGTCGTACAGATTCGAGCACTCTATGGCGACCGCCTGCTCTCACCTTTACGCTCGTTCACGCTGCGCAAAGCACTGCAAGTCAACAACAGCGCCATGTACCTGCATGGAGCGAGAGTTTATGCATGGGCCCACAGCAAGGACTTTCCAGGCAACACTCAAATCCGTGCTGCTGTCCCGTCTACCGGCGTCCCCCCGATCACTTACAAAAGCAGTAACCCAAACGTGGCCTTCGTTGACGGCAACGGGAAAGTCACCGGTTTGCGTAACGGCAATACCTACATCACCGTGCAAGACAGGTTCAGCTCATTTTCTTACAACGTGGATGTCAGGAATATTTACCAACTGGACGTGTCTGGATATTCGATGGATCACGGCGCCGCAGTACGCTGGAAGGATAAGGTTTATGGTTCAGAACCGTTGACCTATTTCTTTAATTCCATGTACCAGGTCTATCCCAATGACTACTACTGGCCGCTACATTCTGGCTGGATAACATGGATGTGCGACAACGCTGCGTGTGGGTATGGGCAAGTGGCTTACTACGTCTGGCGAGGCGGCGGATATCTCTGCCGTAACAACGATGCGGGCATCGGATACTGGGCATGGTGCCTCAGACCGGTCAATTGAGATTGTGCTAGCGCCGGCTAACGCGGCCAGCTCCTGGCCCCTTCGCGAGCAGGCTCGCTCCCACATGGGTTGACCGCGCTCCCATGTGGGAGCGAGCCTGCTCGCGAAGAGGCCATCCGATTCGGCGCAACTTTTCGATTTAAACGAAGGCGTTTAAAAAACACCTCCAGACACGCCTTCCAGGCTACAAATCCTTGCGCCATTGCCTACAGCCAAGCCAGAATCCGCCGGCTTGTGCGCTTTGGGGTCGGGTTCTATTGTGGATCGGTCGCTGACGAATCAGCGATCGGGTTTAGCGACCCGGATCTTAAATAGGTGCATCAGCGCTCCAGGCTTCGTTGCGGATCAGTATGTCTGCAACCTCGTTATGGTGGCTGTATGCGGGAGACCTTCGGGTCTGCCGGGTGCCTATAACCGGTTCGCTAACCTGCGTACAGCCGCCACCTTTCTGTTTAGCGACAGTTCTGGGCGGATCCACTTATAGGAGCTTCACCATGACCAAACCAACGCCAAACCCACCCGAAACCGACCCCACCTCCCCCTACGAATCCCTCGACTCCACCAAACTCCACGAGGCCGCCGACCGCGCCCTCGATCACTACCTTTGCCCGCCCGGTTCCCCTCCACCGCCGCGTAAAAAACGCACGATGTACGCCGTGACCGCTGACTTCAAGAACGAGGAACTGCTGGCCAACGCCTGCGAAACCCTCGCCTCGGCCAGAACCATCGCCAATGACTTCGCTAATCTCATTCCGGCCTCGCAGCGCAGAACGCTGTTGGGGATTGCGCAGTTGATCATGCTTGGCGAGCTGGCGATGAATCGGGTGCTGGATAATCTGGAGTTGCCGCAGTAGCGCCATCCTTCACTGATCGTTCCCATGCTCTGCGTGGGAATGCAACCAGGGACGCTCCGCGTCCCCTCCACAGCTGGACGCGGAGCGTCCCTTGAGGCATTCCCACGCGGAGCGTGGGAACGATCAATCGGCAGCTGTTGGATCGGTGCCTGTTCTGGCCCCTTCGCGAGCAGGCTCGCTCCCACATGAGTTGACCGCGCTCCCCTGTGGGAGCGAGCCTGCTCGCGAAGACTGACGTATGAGCAATGCAGCGCCCTCAGGCAGAAAAAAACCGCCGTCCCGATAACAGGGACGGCGGTTTTTTCGTTTTTCAGACTGCGCTTACACCGTATCCACCTTCAACGAATGATCATTCAACATCCCGCTGATGATCGTCGCCGTGTCATGCCCGCCAGCCACCATGCCGCCAGCGCCCGGTGTCACGCCGTAGTGGCTGGCAAGGTTGACGCCGGCCAGATCAATCGTCTGGTTCGGCGTGGCGCCGGCCATGGCGCTGACGTCGATGCTGGTCATTACCGAAGCGCCGCTGCCGCTGACCGTGAAGTGCAGATAGTCGTCCAGCGAGGCGGTGCTGGCGTTTTCGCCTTGCAGCAGTTGCGACAGGTCGAGCTTGTCGGTGCCCGGGGTGAAGTCGGTGATCAGGTCGTGGCCGCTGTTGCCCTTGAGCCACTGGAAGGTGTCGGCGCCAGCGCCGCCGGTCAGGGTGTTGTTGCCCAGGCCACCGATCAGCAGGTCGTCGCCTCCGCCACCGTTCAGAGTGTCGTTGCCAAGGCCGCCGTTGATCACGTTGCTGTTGTTGTCGCCGGTGAGGCTGTCGTTGAAGTTGGAGCCGAGCAGGTTTTCGATGCCGGTCAGGGTATCGCTGCCGGCGCCCAGGGTGTTTTGCGCGCCGAGCAGGCCGAGATTGACGCTGACGCCGGCCGTTGCGTGAGCGTAGCTGGTGGTATCGATGCCAGTGCCGCCGTCGAGCAGGTCATTGCCCGCGCCGCTGTAGAGCAAGTCATTACCGGCGCCGCCGTGCAGCTCGTTGTTGCCTGAGCCTGCGGTGAGCACATCGTTGCCGTCGCCGGCGTTGATGACGTTATTGCCAGTACCGGCCACCAGTACGTCGTCCCCGGCGGTGCCGGTGAGGATGTGGCCGTCCTGATAACTGATGCTGACGTTGGCCGTGTCGCTGCCGCCGTGGTTGTCGCTGGCGGTGTAGGTGCCGTGATAATCCGCCGTAACGTCATGGGCGCCTGCGTAGTTCAACGTCATGGTCAGTTGATAGCTTTCCGCCCCGTTCGGGTTGCCGTTACCCGTGGCGTTGGCGATGTTGGTGATGTGAATCTGGTACACGCCATCGGCTGACGCTGTGAGGGTCTGCCCGTCATTCAGGGCAATCCAGGCACCGCCATTGAGCGAGTACTCCATGCTGATCCGACCGGGATCGAGGTTGTGATCCAGGTTGAGGGTTTCGCCCTGGCGCAGGTTGACGGTGATGCGGTCCTCGTCGTTGGCGTTGCTGTTGCTCACCGAGCCGAGATACCCCGTGACAACGAGCACGGCGGTCATGGTCGCGGCAGTGGCATTGAACGAGTTGCGTACGTTGGCAAGACTTTGGTTAGCGGCGTTGTTGTTCGGGTTATTGAAAAGGATCGCGCCCGAGCCGGTAAAGTCCGCCGCTTTTGAAATCCAACCGGTGTTGAAACTGGTCGGTGTGGCGTTGAGGGTGTCGCCGTTGGGGTCGGTGTCATTGGCCAGCAACAGTTCGCCCGGCACCACGATGTTGCCCGACAGCACGTTGGTAATGACGTGATCGTCCATCGCCACCGGTGGCGCATTGGGAATCACTTTCACGGTCAGCGTCGAGCTGGCGAGGTCGCCGTCGTTGTCGCTGACGGTGAAGCCGATGTTCTCGGTGATGACCACGGCGGTGGTTTTCTGCGAGGTGTAGGTGTACTCGCCGGTGTCGAGATTGATCAGCAAGGTGCCGCTGTTGTTGGTGGCGATGCTCAACGTGTTGTTGGCGGTGTTGAAGGTGCCGTGATTGGCGCCGCCGCTCGCGATCAACGAGCCCTGGCCGCCGAGCGCCTTCGGATCGTAGGTGTAGGTGGTGCCGTCGACCACGATGGACTTGATGAAACCGCCATCGGCGCCGAACGAACCGCCCTCGCCGAGCAGCGAGCCGGTGACCGGGGCGCCCTGCACCGTGCCGGACAATACCGAGTTGAGCTGATTGAGGTCGGTGACCACCACTGCGTTGGTGTCGGTGTGACTGATGCCGTCATAGGCCAGCGGGTCGAGGTTGGCGTTGCTCACGCCGCTGCCCAGGCCGATCGCGTAGTTCTTGATGTTGTTGGCATCGAGGAAGTTTTTCAGCGCTGTTTCGTCGGCCGTACCGATGTCGCCCTCGTTGGGTTTGCCATCGGAGAAGAAGTAACCGACGTTCTGCGCCCCGGTCAGTTTCCCCGAGGTATTGAAGGCGCTCTGCATCACCGCCACCGCGGCGTCGTAGTTGGTACCGCCGCCGGCGTTGAGCCCGGCGAGCAGGGTTTTCGCCGTGGCGACATCGACCCACACCGAGGTGCGATCAGTGGCGCCGCTGCTGAAGGTGACGAGTTGCACCTTCACATCGCCGAGGTCGTCGTATTTTTCGAGCAAGGCGCTGATGGCCTGCTTGGCCAGGTCCAGCCGCGACAGACCTGGTACGCCAGAGGGGTCGGCCATGCTCCCGGAAATATCGAGGACGATGAGAACGTTGGAGTCGATTTCCACCGCCGCCACCGAGCGATCCGATGCCACGGCTTTGGGCACGTCGTCGACGATGTTGACCACCAGTGTGCTGGTGGTGCTGTTGCCCAGCGCATCGGTGGCTTGGTAGGTGAAGCTTTCGCTCAGGGTGTTCGGTCCGTCGTTGGCGCTCGGCGTGGTTTTCGGCGCCGAGGTCAGCGTGTAGGTATAGGTGCCGTCGGCGTTGAGCTGCAGCTGCCCATAGCTGCCGGTGGCGCTGCCGACCAGGGTATACGTGATAGCGCCCGTTCCGCCGGAGACTGCCCCCACCAGCGTGCCGGTCGCGGTTTCGCCGCTGTTGGCTGGATCGCTACCGGTCACCGTGCCGGGCGCCAGATCCTGGCCATCCTTGGTCAGGTCGAGGGCTTTTTCATAGACCGTCACATCAGAATCGCTGGCGGCTATCAGGCAGCTGTCGTGCACGTCGATGGTGATGGTGGTGGTGCTTTCGTCGCCGTCGGCATCGCGTACGGTGTAGGTGAACACATCCACCGCGCCCGGGCCGTTCACCACGTTGGGATTGCTGTGATAGACGGCGTTGCCGTTGGCGTCGAGGGTCAGGTAGCCGTAGGTGCCATTGATCTGCGAATTCAAACCGCCGATGGCAGAAGAGGAAGTATCGGCGCCGGCACGCACGCCAACCACCGCGCCGCTGATCGCCGGACCGTCAGCACCGCCCACATCGTTGCTGAGGACATTGCCACTGACGGTGTCGCCCTCCGCAACCGAAGCCGCATCCGGGTTGGCCGCCGGCAGATCGTCGACGATGTTGACGTTGATCTGGCCGCTGGCGCTGCTGCCGTCGTTATCGGTCGCGACAACGGCGAAGTTCTCGGTGAGGCTGTTGGCGCCGTTGGCATTCGGATGCGTTTCGTTATCGACCAGGGTGTAGCTGTAACTCACGACACCGGTGGCCGGGTTGTAACCGGTGACGGTGAAGGTGCTGCCCAGTGGCGAAACCACCGATTGCGGGAAGCCGGCGGCGACACCGTTGGTCACCACGGCGATGCCACCGACGGTCAGGGTTTGCAGGCCATCGAGGGCCGAGACCGTGAAGGTCCCGCTCTGGGTCAGAGCCGGTGTGTCTGGGCTGCTGCCATCGCTGAGGTTTTTCTCGTAGACGGTGAGTTCGCCGCCCTTCACATCGAGGCCATCGAGGCAGATTGGGTCGTCGTTGTTATGGATGTTCAGCACCAGATTGGCCGTGCTGGTGTCGCCGTCGGCATCGGTCAGTGTGTAGGTGAAGGTCTCGCTGCCGTTGCCCCCGCCGCCGAGGTTTTTGAAGTCCACATCGTTGGTGTTAAGCGTATAGGTGTAGGTGCCGTTGGCGTTGAGCACCAGCGTGCCGTAAGTACCGGTGAAGGTGCCGGGGGTAATCGGTCCGGCATTCGGTCCGGTCGCCACCACGTCGGCGCCTTGCACATCATTGATCAGCACATTGCCGGTGAGGCTCAGCTGGTTTTCCGAAGCGGTGTTGGCGTTGCTGTCATTCAATGCTTTCGGCACGTCGTCGACGACGCTGATCACAATCGTGCTGGTGACGATGTTCCCCAGTGAATCAGTGGCCTGATAGGTGAAGGTTTCCGTCAGGGTGTTGGCACCGTCGTCGGCCTGTGGCGTGGTGCTCGCCGGCGAGGTCAGCGTGTAGGTGTAAGTGCCGTTGGGGTTGAGCTGAATCTGCCCGTAGTTGCCGCTGGCGCTGCCGACCAGCGCATAGCTGATCGCGCCGACCGCGCCGGTGACCGAACCGACCAGCGTGCCGGACGCGGTTTCGCCGTTGTTGCCCGGGTCGCTGCCGACCACACTGCCCGCCGCCAGATCCTGGCCGTCCTTGTTCAGATCGAGGGCTTTTTCATAGACGCTGACATCGCTGTCGCTGACCGCTTTCAGGCAACTGTTATAGACATCGATGGTGATGGTGGTGGTGCTTTCATCGCCGTCAGCATCACGCACGGTGTAAGTGAACACGTCCACCGCGCCCGGGCCGTTCACGGTGTTGGGATTGCTGTGATAAACCGCATTGCCGTTGGCGTCGAGGGTCAGGTAACCGTAGGTGCCGTTGATCTGCGAATTGAGGCCGCCGATGGCTGATGTGGAAGTGTCGGCACCGGCGCGCACGCCGACGACCGCACCCGTGACCGCCGGGCCGTCCGCGCCGCCGACGTCGTTGTTCAGCACGTTGCCGCTGACCGTGCCGCCCTCCTTCACCGACGCAGCGTCGGCGTACGCGCTCGGCAAGTCGTCGACGATGTTGACGTTGATCTGGCCGCTGGCCGTGCTGCCGTCAGTGTCGGTGGCCACGACATTGAAGTTCTCGGTAATGCTGTTCGCACCGTTGGCGTTCGGATGAGCTTCGTTGTCGACCAGGGTGTAGCTGTAGCTGACCACGCCGGTGGCCGGGTTGAAACCGGTGATGGTCAGCGTGCTGCCGAGCGGCGTGACGATCGATTGTGGAAAGCCTGCGGCGACGCCACCGGTCACCACGTTGATGCCGCCCACGGTCAGGGTTTGCAGGCCATCCAGCGCGGAGACGGTGAAGGTGCCGCTCTGGGTCAGGGCCGGTGTATCGGGACTGGTGCCGTCGCTGAGGTTTTTCTCGTAGACGGTGAGTTCGCCACCGTTAACGTCGAGGCCGTTGATGATCACCGGATCGTCATTATTGTGGATCTGCAAGACGAGGTTGGCGGTGCTGGTGTCGCCATCGGCATCGGTGATCGTGTAGGCGAAGGTTTCTGTGCCATTGCCACCACCGTGCAGGTTTTTGAAGTCCGTGTCGTTGGTGTTGAGGGTGTAGGTATAAGTGCCGTTGGCATTGAGCACCAAGGTGCCGTAAGTACCGGTGAACGTGCCGGCAGTCACTGGCCCGGTCGGCACGCGGTCGGCGCCTTGCACGTCGTTGGTCAGGACGTTGCCGGTCAGGGTCAGTTGGGTTTCCGAAGCGGTGCCGTTGTTGTCGTCGAACGCCTTGGGCACGTCGTCGGTGATGTTGACGTCGAGGGTGCCGGTGGCAGTGGTGCCGTTGTCATCGACCACGGTGACGGCGAACTGCTCTGGCAGGTTGTTGGTGCCGTTGGCGTTCGGGTGGGTTTCGTTGTCGACCAGGGTGTAGCTGTAGCTGACCACGCCAGTCGTAGCGTTGAAACCGGTGATGGTCAGCGTGCTGCCCAGCGGCGTGGTGATCGATTGCGGGAAACCTGCGGCGACGCCGTTGGTGACCACGGCGATGCCGCCGACGGTCAGGGTGGTGACGCCGTCGAGTGCGGTGATGGTGAAGGTGCCGCTTTGGGTTAGCGCGTTGGCGTTTGAGGCGCTGCCGTCGCTGAGGTTGCTTTCGTTGACCGTCAGTTCACCGCCCTCGACGTTCAGGCCGTCGATGATCACCGGATCGTCGTTGTTGTGAATCTGCAGAATGAGGTTCGCCGTGCTGGTATCGCCGTCGGCATCGGTGATGGTGTAGGCGAAGGTTTCGGTGCCGTTGCCACCACCGTGCAGGTTTTTGAAGTCCGTATCGTTGGTGTTGAGGGTATAGGTATAAGTGCCGTTGGCATTGAGCACCAAGGTGCCGTAAGTACCGGTGAACGTGCCGGGAGTGACTGGCCCGGTCGGCACACGGTCGGCGCCTTGTACGTCGTTGGTCAGGACGTTGCCGGTCAGCGTCAGTTGGGTTTCCGAAGCGGTGCCGTTGTTGTCGTCGAACGCCTTGGGCACGTCGTCGGTGATGTTGACGTCGAGGGTGCCGGTGGCGGTGGTGCCGTTGTCGTCGACCACGGTGACCGCGAACTGCTCAGGCAGGTTGTTGGTGCCGTTGGCGTTCGGGTGTGCTTCGTTGTCGACCAGGGTGTAGCTGTAGCTGACCACGCCCGTGGCAGGGTTGAAACCGGTGATGGTCAGCGTGCTGCCGAGCGGCGTGGTGATCGATTGCGGGAAACCGGCGGCCACGCCGTTGGTGACCACGGCGATGCCGCCGACGGTCAGGGTGGTGACGCCGTCAAGTGCGGTGATGGTGAAGGTGCCGCTTTGGGTCAGTGCGCCGGCATTCGGGGCGCTGCCGTCACTGAGGTTGCTTTCGTTGACCGTCAGTTCACCGCCCTCGACGTTCAGGCCGTTGATGATCACCGGATCGTCATTGTTGTGGATCTGCAAGACGAGGTTGGCGGTGCTGGTATCGCCGTCGGCATCGGTGATCGTGTAGGCGAAGGTTTCTGTGCCATTGCCACCACCGTGCAGGTTTTTGAAGTCCGTATCGTTGGTGTTGAGGGTGTAGGTATAAGTGCCGTTGGCATTGAGCACCAAGGTGCCGTAAGTACCGGTAAACGTGCCGGGAGTGACTGGCCCGTTCGGCACACGGTCGGCGCCTTGTACGTCGTTGGTCAGGACGTTGCCGGTCAGCGTCAGTTGGGTTTCCGAAGCGGTACCGTTGTTGTCGTCGATCGCCTTGGGCACGTCGTCGGTGATGTTGACGTCGAGGGTGCCAGTGGCCGTGTCGCCATTGCTGTCGCCGGCGATCACGGTGAACTGTTCGCTGATGGTGTTTGCACCGTCAGCAGCCGAATGGGTTTCGTTGCCGGTGAGGGTGTAGCTGTAGCTGACCACGCCAGTCGCCGGGTTGTAACCGGTGATGGTCAGGGTGTTGCCCAATTGCGAAGTGATCGACTGCGGAAAGCCGACCGCCACGCCGCCAACGATGATGTTGATGCCACCGATGCTCAGGCTGGTCAGACCATCGGGAGCGGAAATGCTGAACGTGCCGCTCTGGGTCAGCGCGCCGTTGTTGCTGGCCGAGCCGTTGGGCAGATTGGCTTCGTTGACCGACAGCTCGCCGCCCTGCACGGCCAGGCCGGTCAGCGTCACCGGGTTGTTCACCGGTGGCGGTGGCGCAATGATCGGCGCGGGCGCGTCATCGCCATTGTCGTTGTCCGCGTCGCGGCGATAGTCGGGAAACTCGGGGATGCCGTTGAAACCGGCGGTGGGGAAACCGATGATCGGGTCGACCCGACCGCCGACTTCGCTCAGCAGCACAAAACTGTGGCCGCCGCCCAGTTCACCGGTATTGCCGCTGGGCGCGTTGGGCCCGGCAGCGGTGGCTTCGGCGCTTTGGCTGGGGTCGTCACCGGCAGCAATGGCTTTCTGGATTTGCTCGACATCGGTCAACTGCGCCTGGCTCGGGGTCTGCGCTTCGTCAACATTCACCGGCACCGCCTGATCGGCCAGCAGTTGCCCGGTCATGGTGATGCTGCTGCCGCGGCCGAGGGTCAATTGCTCGCCGTTCTGCAGTTTCACCGCCACCGCGCCTTCCGCGCCAGTGATCAATTGATCGCCGGCATACAAACGATCGCCTTCGAACAGCGGCCGTTTGATGCCGTCGCCCGCCTGAGCGAATACTTGACCGATGATTTTTGTGACCGTACCGATGAGCGTTGCCATGTGAAATCCTCCGCTGCCGACCACCGTCGGCACTGGTTCGCGAAGCAGCCCATGGCTCAATCGGGTTGCCGGGGGCGACGCTCGCACCCTCGACAGTTCGTTTCGCGGGTGCCTTGCCGGAAAACCTCAGCGCATTCAAGCACTTCGGCACCCTGTCCAAGGCAATACACCCACTAGCGCTACGTAACGGTGGTGAATCACCTGAGTGACAAAAATCTGTCGCTCATCGACCGTTACGCGTCCCTCCCCTTCAGCAGTACTTCGCCGTCTAAAGCAAAGTGAATGGAACTTTCCTCAAGCCCTTTTGAGCTCCCTAAAGCGCATAAAACAAAGGCTTTCGAGCTGAACAATGTGCTGCTTTTGAAAAACCGCATAAGTTTTTTTTGGCATAAGCCTTATGAAAATTTTTTCTTAGCTACGCTTCAGGATGTTCTTAGCTCTGATGTTACAAGAGTGAGACGCCGACACCTTAAAATATCGTCAAATATTTGGCGACAGTAACACACCATCAGGACTTACGGAGATGCACCCATGCGCGTACTAACCCCCCTCTGCAGCGCGGTTTTGCTGGCCATGGCTTGCACTTCTCAAGCCCACGCCATGAATCTGACTGAAGCCATTCAAAGCACCATTGCCACTCACCCGGAACTGGCGTCGCGCGTGGATGCGCGCCTGTCGGCGGATGAACAAGTCAAAGTCGCCAAGGGCGGTTTCTATCCGTCCGTCGACCTGAACGCCGCTTACGGACGCGGCTATAGCGACAACACCAACACTCGCGCCTTCGGCAATCACAACACCGAAATCCTCAATTACACCCAGTCCGAACTGCGGCTGCGGCAGATGATCTTTGACGGCTTCAACACCGCCAACGAGGTCGAGCGCACCAAAGGCGTGTCGAATTCACGCGCCTATTACGCGCAAGGCACCGCGCAGGATCTGGCCCTGCGCACCATTGAGGTCTATCTGGAAGTGCTCAAGCGTCGCGAACTGGTGACGCTTGCGAAGAACAACCTGCAGGCGCACTTGCGCGTCAACGACCAGATCGGCCTGCGCACCGAGCGTGGCGTCGGCAGCACGGCAGACTCCGATCAATCGGTAGCGCGTAAGGCGCTGGCGCAAAACAACCTGGATACCGCCGAAGTGGATCTGGCCGACGCCGAATCGAACTTCTACAGCGTGGTCGGGCGCATGCCCGATGAGCTGGAAACGCCGGCCTCGACCCGCGGCGAACTGCCGACCGAATTGCGCGAAGCCCAGCAGAGCATGGTTGATAACAACCCGTACCTGAAATCGGCACAGGCTGACGTGCAGTCGGCCGAAAGCCAATACGAAGTAGCGAAGTCGCCGTTCTACCCACGCTTCGACGCCGAAGCCGCGGTGGGCGCGAACAACAACGTGCAAGGCGACGAAGGTCACGACAACGAATGGCGTGTCGGCGTGGTGATGAACTACAACCTGTTCCGCGGCGGCAGCGACAAGGCGCGCCTGGCGGCCAACGCCCACGACATCAACCAGGCGATGGACATCCGCAACAACGCCCTGCGCCAGCTCAACGAAAATATTCGTCTGGCCTGGAACGCCATGGAAAACGCGAAGAAACAGACGCCGACCGCGCGCGAATACGCCGAAACCACCAAACGCGTACGCGCCGCCTATCAGGATCAGTTCGGCCTCGGCCAACGCACCCTGCTCGACCTGCTCGACAGCGAAAACGAGCTGTACAACGCCAACCGTCGCTACACCGAAATTCGTTACACCGAGGAATACTCGATGTACCGCGTGTTGGCGAACATGGGCCAGTTGCTGAGCAAGCAACGGGTGGTGCTGCCGGCCGACGCGATTGCCGCGACCGAGGTGAAAAACCAGGCGCGCTTGCCTGAGTTGAAGTAACACACACAGGCGCCATGGACACTGATCGTTCCCACGCTCCTGCGTGGGAATGCCTCTAGGGTCGCTCCGCGTCCAGTGACGCGGAGCGTCACGGGGCTGCATTCCCGCGCGGGAGCGTGAGAACGATCCGACGCTCTGAAGACGTCGTTCACCTCGCATCACCGTTCAACAGAGGCAATCAATATGACCCGCATGGAAACCGGCGCCGTCGGCATCGATCCGCGTTTGAGCTTCGATGATCCGTTACTCGACGGTCTGCTGATCCTCTGCAAACTGCACGGTGCGACGGTCAGCCGCGCCAGCCTGAGCGCCGGGTTGCCGCTGAACAAACAACGCCTGAGCCTGGATCTGCTGCCCCGCGCTGCCGCCCGCGCCGGGTTGCAGGCGCGTCTGCTGCGCCGTGATCTGAAAGATATTTCGTCGCTGAACCTGCCGATTCTGCTGCTGCTCAACGACGGCCGCACGGCGGTGCTGCGGCGTTTTGGCGACGACGGCAAAGCGTTGCTGTTGCCCAGTGAAGCCGACGGCGGCGAGCAATGGGTCAGCCGCGACGAACTCGCCGAACATTACAGCGGCCAGGCCTTGTTCGCCCGGCCGCGGCACGAACTCGAAGACCTGCGCGCGCCACTGGTGCCACGGGTGCAGGCGTGGTTTCGCGACACCTTGAAGCTGTCGAAATGGCTGTACAGCGACGCGATTCTCGCCAGTTTCCTGATCAATCTGCTGGGCCTGATGGTGCCGCTGTTCGTCATGCAGACCTACGACCGAGTGGTGCCGAACCAGGCCACCTCGACTTTGTGGGTGCTGTCGATCGGCCTGTTGATCGGCACCGGGTTCGAACTGGTCCTGCGCGTCGTGCGTGCGCATTTGCTCGACACCGCCGGGAAGAAAACCGATGTGATTTTGTCCGCCACCTTGTTCGAACGCATCACTGGCATGTCGATGAAGGCGCGGCCAGCGACCATCGGCGGGTTCGCACAAAGCATTCATGATTTTCAGGGCCTGCGCGAATTCCTCACCGCCGTGACCCTGACCAGCCTGATCGACCTGCCGTTTGTGGTGTTGATGCTCGCAGTGATCGGCCTGCTCGGTGGCTGGCTGGTGGTGATTCCGCTGCTGGCGTTTCCGCTCACCATCATTTTCGCCATGGTCATTCAGGTCAAACTGCGCGACACCGTGCAAAAGAGCCTGAGCCTCGGCGCCGAACGCCAAGCGCTGCTGATCGAAACCCTCGGCGGCCTGGAAACCCTCAAGGCCTGCAGCGCCGAAAGCGAACGCCAGCACCAATGGGAAAGCACCCACGGCGCCCTCACCCGCCTCGACAGCCACGCGCGCAACCTCTCGGCGCTGGCGACCAACGGCACCTTGTTCATTCAGCAGTTTTCCGGGATGGCAACGATTGTTGCCGGGGTCTACAGCATCATTGCCGGTAACCTCAGCGTCGGTGCGCTGGTCGCCACCTACATGCTCGGCAGCCGGGTACTCGCTCCGCTGGGGCAGATCGCCGGGCTGATCACCCGCTATCAGCAAGCGCAACTGACCATGAAAAGCACCGATGCGCTGATGGCCTTGCCGCAGGAACGCGACGGCAAGCAGCGGCCACTGGAACGCACGCAACTGCAAGGCGCGCTGGACGTCAGCGGCGTGACCTTCCATTACAACGGCCAGAACGCGCCGGCGCTGAGCAACGTCAGTTTCAGCCTCAAGCCCGGCGAACGGGTCGGCATCATCGGCCGCAGCGGCTCAGGCAAAAGCACCCTGGCGCGGCTGGTGATGGGTTTTTACGAACCCGAAGAAGGCCAGTTGCTGCTCGATGGCCTCGACCTGCGCCAGCTCGATGTGGCTGACCTGCGCCAACAGATCGGTTATGTCGCTCACGACTTGCCGCTGCTGGCCGGCAGCCTGCGCGACAACCTCACCCTCGGCGCACGCTACATCAGCGACGCGCGCATGCTTGAAGTGGCCGAGCTGACCGGCGTCACCGAACTGGCTCGACAGCACCCGCAAGGCTTCGACCGGCCGGTGGGCGAACGCGGACAATTGCTCTCCGGCGGCCAGCGCCAGGCGGTGCTGCTGGCACGCTCGTTGTTGCTCGACCCGCCGATCATGCTGCTCGACGAACCCACCAGCGCCATGGACAACAGCAGTGAAGACCAGCTGCGGCTGAAACTGCATCAATGGGTGCAGGGCAAAACCCTGTTGCTGGTCACCCACCGCACCTCGATGTTGAGCCTGGTCGATCGCTTGCTGGTGCTGGATAACGGCCGGGTCGTCGCTGACGGTCCGAAAGAAGCGGTCATCGATGCACTGCGCAAGGGCCGTGTCGGCTCGGCGGCGGTCTAGGAGTTGCCCATGTCTGCTTCCACCGATAGCAAGGATCGCGGCTACTTCGACAGCTTCGGCAAAAGCGCCGAGGCCGACTTCATGCCGGAAACCGCCGGCGCCTCGTTGCAGGACTCGCCGCGCAAATCGCGGATCACCGTGTGGCTGGCAGCGGCACTGCTGATCAGCGCGGTGGTCTGGGCGAAATTCGCCGTGCTCGAAGAGGTCACCATGGGCGAAGGCAAGGCGATTCCGTCGAGCAAGGTCCAGGTGATCCAGAACCTCGAAGGCGGCATCGTCACCGAGATCTTCGTTCGCGAAGGCCAGATGGTCAGCAAGGGCGATACCCTGCTGCGGCTGGATGACACGCGCTTTCGCTCGAACAAGGGCGAAAGCGAGGCCGACCGCTACGCGCTGACTGCGCAGGTCGAACGCCTGTCCGCCGAGGCCGAGGGCCGGCCGTTCAAGCTCTCCGCGGAGGTGATTGCCAAGGCTCCGCAAGTCGCCGAAGACGAGCGCTCGCTGTACGAACAGCGCCAGCGCCGCCTCGCCAGCGAGCAGCGTACCTTGAGCGAACAACTGCGGCAGAAAACCCAGGAGCTGGCGGAGTTTCGTTCCAAGCAGGGCCAGTTCAGCTCCAGCCTGGCGCTGTTGCAGCAAGAGATGAACATGTCCGAACCACTGGTGAAAACCGGGGCCGTGTCACCGGTGGAAATTCTTCGCCTCAGGCGCAGCGCGGTGGAAATTCGTGGCTCGCTGAATGCAACCACGCTGGCGATCCCCCGCGCCGAATCGGCGATTGCCGAGATCCGCAGCAAGATCGACGAATCGGAGCAGACCTTCCGCTCCGAGGCCGCCAAAGAGCTCAACGAGAAACGCACCGACCTGTCAAAAATCACTGCCACCAGCATCGCCATCGACGACCGCGTCACCCGCACCACGGTGACCTCGCCGGTGCGCGGGGTGATCAAGCAGATGAAGGTCAACACCATTGGTGGCGTGGTCCAGCCGGGCAGCGACATGGTCGAAATCGTGCCGCTGGAAGACAACCTGCTGATCGAGGCCAAGGTACGCCCGCAGGATGTGGCATTCCTGCATCCGGGCCAGAAAGCCATGGTCAAGTTCAGTGCCTATGACTACACGATCTACGGCGGCCTGAGCGCCAGACTCGAGCTGATCGGCGCCGACACGATCACTGACGACAAGGGCAACAGCTTCTACCTGATCCAGGTGCGTACCGATAAAAACCATCTGGGCGGGGACGTCAAACCGCTGCTGATCATTCCGGGAATGGTGGCGACGGTGGACATCATCACCGGCGAAAAAAGCGTACTGGATTACCTGCTCAAACCGGTGCTGAAAGCGCGGACCGAGGCGATGCGCGAAAGGTAGATGTGGTCGAAACTGCGTTGACGGTGCAACAGCTATCGCGAGCAGGCTCACTCCTACATTTGGAACGCGTTTCAAGTGTAGGAGTGAGCCTGCTCGCGATAGCGCCAGTCCAATCACCGCCTATCTATCGCCATGGTTCTTGTGAAAGGTCTCCTCCCCCATCGCCGCAATCTGCCCTTCGATCAACGCTTCAAACGGCTTGAGCAACGGCTCGAACGAAACCGGCGCTTCCAGGGTCTGCAACGCCTGCACAATCGCCTCGATAGTCGACAATGCCCCAGGCCCCGGCGCCTTGCGCAATCGATAACGCGACACGCCGCCCTCTGCCAGCGTCACCCGTGGCAACGCCGCCAATAGAGGGTTGAGGTGCAACATCTTGCGTGCCTTGCGCCAGGTACCGTCCGGCACGACCAGCAACAACGGTTCGTCAGTCGGCTCGTAAGCCTGCATCGGCTGCGCATCATCAGCCGGGAATAACAGCCGCGCCTGATAGCCCGGCCGGTTCAACAATGTCGGCAAATCGTCGAACACTTCACCAACGATCAACTCGGCATTGATCAGGCCCAACGCGGCTAGCCGCGCGGTATTCAACGCATGATTGACCTCGCTCGGATGCTGCAACAGCAACACCCGGGTGCGGCTGTCGAGGCTGGGGATCAGCGGGCACAGGCAGTGGGTTTGAGGGCGCAGGCAGCGCGGGCATTGTGGTCGGGACATGAAGGGTTACGCCTGATTCAACTGGGCTTTGAGCAAATCGCGGAAGGTCTGGATCAACGGCTCGCGACTGCGACCGCGGCGCATGATCATCGAAAACGGCGCCTGATAGCCGAACGTGGCCGGCAGCAACACGCGCAAGTCGCCCTTGTCGGCCCAGGCCTGGGCGTAGTGTTCCGGCAAATAACCGATGTAAGCACCGGAGAGCACCAGAATCAGCTGCGCTTCCATGCTTTCCACGGTGGCGGCGCTGTGTTTGAAACCATGCCGGGCCAGTTCCGCCTGGCTCCAGTAACCGCGCCCGACCATGCGCTGCTGGGTGATGACCTGCTCGGGAATGCGCCGTTCGTTGAACAGCGGATGGCGACTGCTGCAATACAACCAGTGTTGCTCGCGGTACAGCGGCATGTAGACAAGCCCGCTCATGCGCGTGGAGAACGCGCCGATGGCCAGGTCGAGGCGGTTGTCCTGCACGCCGAGTTGCAATTCATACGGGCTCATCACCGACAAATGCAAATGCACCGCCGGGTGCTCCTGGCTGTAGGCGCCGATGGCTTCGGCAAAGGGCAAGGCCTTGTCACTGACAGTGGAATCGATTACTCCGAGATTGAGGGTGCCACGCAATTCGCCTTTGAGCGCGGCGGCGTATTGCTCGAAGCCCTCGAGCTCGCCGAGCAGGCGCAGGGTTTCCTGATGGAACAGCTCGCCCTTGCTGGTCAGGCTGAACCCGCCACGCCCGCGATGGCACAGCACCAGGCCGAGCGCCGCTTCGAGCTGGCTCATGTAGGTGCTGATCGCCGAGGTCGACAGGTTGAGTTCCTGCTGCGCGTTGGCAAAACCCTGATGGCGCACGACGCTGACGAAGATGCGCAGGAGTTTCAGGTCGGGTAAAGCGTTGGCCATTGGTACTCCGGGCTGTACAACTGTGTGTCTGTGGAAAAAGCCCCTCACCCCAGCCCTCTCCCGGAGGGAGAGGGAGCTGATCTCCATGGCTTTCAAATCCTGAGTTCGACTCGATTTTTCAGATCGATGCAGATTCCGCCAACAACTCGGTCGGCCCCTCTCCCTCCGGGAGAGGGCTGGGGTGAGGGCAACAATCTTCAGCCCTACACTTCATTCGAACCCGCGAAAGTCTAATCCCCCCACCTCCATTAGTTTAGAAAAATCTGAACTAAGTTTTTGCCCCTAGCGATTCTTCCCCGCCACTACATTTCGCATCATCGCCCCCACAGCGGCGTCCGAGCCCGTATTTATCGGCGCGCCGACATAAATAAAACAAAGACGATGAGGCCCTACCCGTGGACAAGATTCTTCACCAACCACTGGGCGGCAACGAAATGCCGCGCTTCGGCGGCATCGCCACCATGCTCC
>Ga0196970_1001020_pt1 | contig 22698 bp, 19 predicted proteins | sample S1v_513CmetaG_FD_148672 | JGI IMG/M metagenome (GOLD analysis project Ga0196970, IMG submission 148672) | Soil microbial communities from Anza Borrego desert, Southern California, United States - S1+v_5-13C | ecosystem: Environmental > Terrestrial > Soil > Desert | place: USA: California...
TCCAGCGCCGCGCCCCCTTGATCTCCACGCCGATCACCAGCGTGGCGAAGATCAGCGCGATGGCGACGAGGTAGACGCACAGCGCCACGCGGCGGACACCGCGTGGCGACAGCAGCGACACCGCCACCATGGTCGCCACCGTCGGCACCAGCACCATAAGGTGCCGTTCGACGAAGTAGAAGGTGTCGGAGATGCCGATGCGCTCCGCCACCGGCGGGCTGGCGGCGGTGATCAGCACCGTGCCCAGGGCCATCAGCACGGCCAGCGCGCCGAGCTGCAGGCGGTCGATGGTCCACCACCAGCGGCCGAAGACGGACTGGTCGGTGCGGTCGAACGTCACCATGCCGCGTCTCCCGGAAGGTCATTGACCAGACGGGCGAACGCGTCGCCGCGCACCTCGAAGTTCGGGAACTGGTCCCACGACGCGCAGGCCGGCGACAACAGCACGCAGGCGCCGGGCAGGCGTTCGGCCAGCGCCAGCCCGGCGGCCCTGGACACCGCGACGTCCAGCGTGCCGCAGCGCGTGTGGGGGACCTTGCGGGCCTCCAGCCACGCGGCGAAAGTCTCGGTCGCCTCGCCGATCAGGAAGGCGTGGCGCACACGGCCCATGTAGGCGTCCAGGCCGTCCAGCCCGGTCTCCTTGGCGCGGCCGCCGAGGATCCAGTAGATGGGGTCGAAGGTCGCCAGCGCCTTCTCGGTGGCGTCGGCGTTGGTGGCCTTGCTGTCGTTGACGAAGCGCACGCCGCCCAAGGTGCGGATCAACTGCTGGCGGTGCGCCAGGCCGGGGAAGGTCCTCATGGCCGCGACGATGGCCGGCACCGGCACGCCCGCCGCCTTGCACGCGGCGAAGGCCGCGGCGGCGTTCTGCCAGTTGTGCTTGCCCAGCAGCGTCGGGAAGCTGCCCAGGTCGGCGACGCGCTCGGCCTTGCCCTGGGTGTCGTCGATCAGCCAGCCGCCCTCGGCGTAGACGCCGCCCGGCACCCGGCCCTCGGCGGAGATCGGCCAGACGTGCTGGTCGCCCACGGCCTTGAGCTCCTCGTAGATGGCGCGGCAGTGCGCGTCGTCCACGCCGATGACGGCGGTGCGCGGCTTGGTCTGGCGGTGGAAGATCAGCTTCTTGGCGGCGACGTAGCCGTCCATGCCGCCGTGCCGGTCCAGATGGTCGGGCGTGACGTTCAGCAGCACCGCCACGTCGAAGGTGATGGAGAGCGTCAGCTCGAGCTGGTAGCTCGACATCTCCAGGACGTATGTGCCGCCCACCCCCAGCGGATCCAGCGTCAGCACCGGCGTGCCCAGGTTGCCGCCCACCGCGACGCGGCGCGCGGATTCCTGCATCACGTGGCCGATCAGCGAGGTGGTGGTGGACTTACCATTCGTGCCGGTGATGCCGATGTAGGCCGCGTCGCGCTCGGAGCGCGCCAGCAGTTCGATGTCGCAGACGATCTCCAGGTTGGCTTGGCGCGCGCGCTCGGCCACGGGGTGCGGCTTGGGGAAGGTGTGCGGGATGCCCGGCGACCACACGATGGTGGTGAGCTCCGACAGGTCGGCGGTGTTGAGGTCGACGATGCGGATCCCCGCGGCCACGGCCTCGTCGCGCTTGGCCTGGCTGTCGTCCCAGGCCCACACCTCGGCTCCCGCCCTGGCGAGCGCGTCCACGGTGGCGAGGCCGGACTTGCCCAGCCCCATCACCGCCACCGGCAGACCGTCCATGTAGAAGAGGTTGATCATCCCGGCCTCACCGCAGCTTCAGCGTGGAAAGGCCGATCAGGGCCAGGATGACGGCGATGATCCAGAAGCGGATCACCACGGTGGGCTCGGCCCAGCCCTTCTTCTCGAAGTGGTGGTGCAGCGGCGCCATGCGGAAGACGCGCTTGCCGGTGAGCTTGAAGGATGCGACCTGGACGATCACCGACACCGTCTCCAGCACGAACAGCCCGCCGATGATCGCCAGCACGATCTCGTGCTTGGTCACCACCGCGACCGCGCCGAGCGCACCGCCCAGCGACAGCGACCCCGTGTCGCCCATGAAGACCATGGCCGGCGGCGCGTTGAACCACAGGAAGCCGATGCCGGCCCCGATCAGGGCGCCGCAGAACACCGCCAGCTCGCCCGCACCCGGCACGTGGTGGATCTGCAGGTAGTTGGAGAAGATCGCGTTGCCGGTCAGGTAGGCGATCAGGCCGAAGCAGCCCGCGGCGATCATCGTCGGCACGATGGCGAGGCCGTCCAGGCCGTCGGTCAGGTTCACCGCGTTGGACGCGCCCACCATGATGAAGGCGCCGAACGGGATGAAGAACCAGCCGAGATGGATCATGAAGTCCTTGAAGAAGGGCATCGCGATGCCGCCGGACAGCGCCTGCGGCTCCAGCGCCACGATGATCGCCGTGGCCACCGCGCCGATGCCGATCTCCCAGCCCAGGCGGAAGCGCCCGGACAGGCCCTTGGTGTTGCGCTTGGTCAGCTTCAGGTAGTCGTCGCCGAAGCCGATCAGGCCATAGCCGACCGTCACGAAGAGGACGATCCAGGTGTACACGTTGGTCAGGTCCATCCACAGGATGGTGCTGACCGACATGGCGATCAGGATCATCAGGCCGCCCATGGTGGGCGTGCCCTTCTTCTTCATGTGCGTCTCGGGGCCGTCGGCGCGGATCGGCTGCCCTTCGCCCTGCTTCTTCTTCAGCCACGTGATGAGGCGGGGGAAGAAGACGAAGCTGATGAGCAGCGCCGTCATGATCGCGCCGCCCGTCCGGAAGGTCAGGTAGCGGAACAGGTTGAACGGCGTGAAGACGTCCGACAGCGGGAAGAGGAGGTTGTAAAGCATTCTGTCGGATCAACCCCGCTGTCCGTTCGCGGCGGCCTGCGGCCGCGTGTCCTCGGGGCGGTGCTCGAGCGTGGCGAGCGCCTCCACCACCAGCCCCATGCGGCTGCCGGCCGAGCCCTTGACCAGCACCACGTCGCCGCCGCGCACATCGGCCGCCAGCAGCGGTGCCAGTTCCTTGCTGTCATTGGCGTATTTGCCGCGCATGGCCGCCGGCAGGCGCTCCCAGAGCGCCCTCATGTGCGGGCCGCAGCAGTAGACGGTGTCGATGTGCGCCCCGCGCAACGGCGTGATGAGCCCGGCGTGCAGCGCGTCGGCCTTCGCGCCCAGCTCGCGCATGTCGCCCAGCACGGCGATGCGCCGGCCGCTGGCGCCGGGATCGACCTTGCCCAGCACCTCGATGCTGGCGGCCACCGACACGGGGCTGGCGTTGTAGCTCTCGTCGATCAGGGTGAAGGCACCGTGGGCGAGCTGGACGCGCTTGCGCGTGCCGCGGCCCTTGACCGGCTGCAAGGTGGACAGCGCGCGGGCCGCGGTGGCGAGGTCGCCCCCGGATGCCCGCACGGCCAGCAGCACGCCCAAGCTGTTCATCACCCAGTGCTTGCCGGGAAGCGACAGGCTGTACTGGATGCGCTCGCTCCCGAACACGGCGGTGACGGCCGAGCAGGTGGCGTGCAGCGAGTATTCGATCAGGCGCGCCTCGGCGTCGCCATGGCTGCCGAAGCCCAGGACGCGGGTCAGGCCATGGCGGCGCGCCGCCCTGACCAGATGGGCGAAGTGCGGGTTGTCGCGGTTCAGCACTGCGGTGCCGTTGGCATCCATGCCCTCGAAGATCTCCGCCTTGGCGTCGGCGATGGACTCGACCGTGTTGAAGAACTCCAGGTGCACCGCCTCCACGTTGGTGATGATCGCCACCTCGGGCCGCACCAGCCGCGACAGCGGCCCCAGTTCGCCCGCGTGGTTCATCCCCAGCTCGAAGATCGCGTATTCGCTGTCCTGCGGCATGCGCGCCAGCGAGAGCGGCACGCCCCAATGGTTGTTGAGCGAGCCCTCGGTGGCGAAGGTGCGGCCCTGCGCCGACAGGCAATGGCGCAGCGCTTCCTTGGTGCCGGTCTTGCCGACCGAACCGGTGACGCCGATGACGCGCGCCTGCGTGCGGGCACGCGCAGCCCGGCCCAGGTCGGTCAGCGCCGCCAGCGTCTCCTCGACGATCAGCAGCGGCGCGTCGGCGGCGACGCCGGCCGGCACGCGGGAGACCATGGCGGCGCAGGCGCCCGAGGCGAGCGCCTGCGCCACGAACTCGTGCCCGTCGAAGTTCGGACCCTGGATGGCGACGAAGAGGTCGCCGGGCTCGATCTTGCGGCTGTCGATGGACACGCCGGCGGCGCGCCATGGACACGTCGCCCGGCCGCGGGTCGCGGCGGCGGCGTCCCCTGCGGTCCACAGGACCGGCTTATGCGCGGTCTCGGTCATGCTCCAGCAACCTCCACTACGGCGGCCCGTGCCTCGGCCGCGTCGTCGAACGGCCGAACCTCGGTACCTACAGTCTGTCCCTGCTCATGCCCCTTGCCGGCGACGACCAGAACGTCGCCGGGGCCGAGGCCCCGGACCGCCGCACGGATCGCCGCGTGGCGGTCGCCGATCTCCTCGGCGCCCGGGAAGCCCGCCAGCACCTCGGCCCGGACGGACGCCGGGTCTTCGGTGCGCGGGTTGTCGTCGGTGACGATCGCCCGGTCGGCCAAGCGGCCGGCCAGGGCCCCCATGACGGGGCGCTTGCCCCGGTCACGGTCGCCGCCGCAGCCGAACACGACGACCAGCTTGCCGGTCGCGTGCGGGCGAAGTGCCGTCAGCACCGTCTCCAGCGCGTCCGGCGTGTGGGCGTAGTCCACGAACACCGGCGCCCCGTTGGGGTGCGTCGCCACGTGCTGGAGGCGTCCGGGCACGCCTTCCAGGGTGCGCAGAGCCTCCACCGCCTTGTCCGCGTGCCCGCCCGTGGCAAGTACGAGGCCCAGCGCGCACAGGGCGTTCCAGGCCTGGAACCGGCCGACGAGCGGCAGTTCCACCTCTCTGTCACGCCCGAGGACCGTGAGGCGCAGGCGCTGCCCGTGCGGCAGCGGCTCCACGTTCCGGACCGTCAGTTCGCGGCCTGCAAACCCATACCCGAAGACGCGGTGACCACGTTGGGTACAAATCTTGGAAAGGGCTGTGAATTCTTCCGTGTCGGCGTTCAGCACGGCGCCGCCGCCCGGCGTCAGGATGCGGTCGAACAGCATGGCCTTGGAGGCGAAGTACGCCTCCATGGAGCCGTGATAATCCAGGTGGTCGCGCGACAGATTCGTGAATCCCGCAGCGCTGACCCGCACTCCGTCGAGGCGGTACTGGTCCAGGCCGTGGCTCGACGCCTCCATGGCGAGGCGCTCGATGCCGGCGTCCTTCACCGTGGCCAGCACCTTGTGCAGCGCCACGGGGTCCGGCGTGGTCATGGCGCCGTACTTGTCCACACCGGGGCCGGTGATGCCCAGTGTGCCGAGGCTGGCCGCCTTTTCGCCGAGATCCGCCCAGATCTGCCGGGCGAACTGCACGGTGGAGGTCTTGCCGTTGGTGCCGGTCACCGTGACGACCGTGTCGGGCTGGCGGCCGTAGAACGCCGCCGCCATGCGGGCAAAGGCCAGGCGCGGCTGGTCGTCCTCGATCAGCACGGCAGTGGATCCGGCGGGCAGCGCGGTCCCCTTGGGCGCCAGCACGGCGCCAGCCCCCCTGGCCAGGGCGTCGGCGACGAAGGCGCGGCCGTCGGCCTTCGTTCCGGGCAGGGCCGCAAACACAAAACCGGGCTCGACCGCGCGGGAGTCCGCGGTCAGCCCGGTCACGTTGAAGTCGCGGACCTTGGGGTCAGTTGGTTCGGGCAGGAGGCGGGACAGAAGCAACGGTGCTCCCTCGGACTGGAATGGTGCCGTTCAGGTTGATGTCGACCGCGTAGCGGATGTCGGGCGAGTTTTCGTCGACGGGCTGGACGCCGAGCAGCGGTCCGATCTGCTTGATGATCCGGCCGGCGGTGGGGGCGGCCACCCAGCCGCCGGTCGCGAAGCCATAGGTCTTGGCCGTCGCCTTCGGCTCGTCGATCAGCACGTAGACGATGTATTTCGGGTCGTGCATCGGGAAAGCGCCGAGGAACGACGACATGCGCGCATTCTTGACGTAGTGGCGCCCCTTCTGCTTTTCGGCGGTGCCGGTCTTGCCGCCCACCACGTAGCCGGGGACTGCCGCTCCCTTCGCCGTACCCTCGGCCACCACCAGGCGGATCAGGCGGCGCATTATGTCCGACGTCTGCGGCGACAGCACGCGCTCGCCCGGGATCTCGGCGTCCGGGTTGCGCTTGATCAGGGTCGGCGGGTGCATGATGCCGCCGTTGATCATCGACGCCGCGGCCGCCACCGTGTGCATCGGGCTCACCGAGATGCCGTGGCCGAACGAGATGGTCATGGCGTTGATCTCCCGCCACGGGTTCGGCACCAGCGGCCAGCCGTTCTCCGGCAGCTCCAGCGAGGTGGGCCGCATGAAGCCCATCTTCTGCATGAACGCGCGCTGCGTCGGCACGCCGGCGGCGAGCGCCATGCGCACGGAGCCGATGTTGGACGAGTGCTGGAAGATTTCAGCAACCGTCAGCGCGCGGTGCATGCTGTGATAGTCGTTGATGGTGAAGCGGCCGATCTGGATGCCGTGCGAGGCGTCGAAGCTATCGGTCAGGCGCACCTTGCCGGATTCCAGCGCCATCGCCGTGTTGAAGATCTTGAAGGTGGAACCCATCTCGAACACGCCGAGCGTCGCCCGGTTGAACAGCGTGTCCTGGTCGAGGCCGGTGGGGTCCTGCGGATCGAAGTCCGGCAGCGACACCATCGCCATCACTTCGCCAGTCTTCACGTCGTAGATCATGCCGGCCGCGCCGATGGCGCGGAATTCTTCGATCGCCGCCGAGATTTCCTTCTTCAGGATGTGCTGGAGCCGCAGGTCGAGCGAGAGCTGCAGCGGTTGCGGGTCGTTGCGCAGGCGCTTGTCGAAGTGCTGCTCCAGCCCGGCCAGGCCGTTGTTGTCGATGCCCGTGTAGCCGATCACGTGCGACGTCAGCTTGCCTGCCGGGTAGAAGCGCCGCTCCTCGCGCTCGAAATAAAGGCCCGGCAGGCCCAGCCGGTGGACCTGGTACTGCTGGCGCGGGGTCAGGTTGCGCTTGATCCAGACGAAACGCTTGTCGCTGGAAAACTTCTCCAGCACCTCCTTGTAGTCCAGGTCGGGCAGGACGGCGACCAGCTTCTTCGCCGCGTCCTTCGGATCGATCATCACCTTGGGATCGGCGTGCAGCGAGGCGGTCGCCAGCGAGGTCGCCAGCAGGTTGCCGTTGCGGTCGACGATGTCGGCACGGCCGACCGGCGACGCGGCGGCCTCGGCCGCCGTCTGGTGCGGTTCTTCGGCGCCATTGCGCAGCAGGGTGGCATCCACCAGCTTGCCGGCGATGGCGGTGAAGGCGAGCGCCACCACGGCCGCCGTCACCATCAGGCGGTTGCGGCTCTGCTCCAGCGCCACGGCGAGGGAGCTGCGCGGCTTGCTCACCGTGGGCGCGGCGGCATAGACAGCAGACAGGGACTCGTAGCCGTTAAGCGTCGAGTCGGTCATCGATTGCCCCCCAGGCGGGCGATCATGATGCCCAGCGTGTCGGTCTTCGGCGGCGCGGCCGGCGCCTGCTTGACGCTGGCCGGGGTGGCGACCGGGCGCGGCGGGGGCTGGAGGGGTTGCGGCTTGGTGACGGCGGGCTGAACCTTCGGGGCGGTCTTGGCCGTGGGCTCCGCCGCGGCCGGAGCGGGCTGGGCCGGGGCCGGCTTGAAGGCGGCGGGGGTATAGGCGCCGGAGGGCAGCGGCTGCGCGGGCGTCAAGCCGGCCATGGGCGGCAGCGGCGCGGCCTCGGGAGCGGGGGCCGGGCGGAGGGGAATGACCTCGGCGGAGGCCACGAACTGCCGCGCGTCGGTCGGGCGCAGGCTGAGGTGCGCGGCAGCCTGCGTTTCCAGGCGCGACGGATTGTTCAGGTAGCTCCACTCGGCCTTGAGGACCTGGATCGCTTCCTGCTCGGCGACGATCTTGCGGTTGAGGGAGGCGAGCGTCTCCTCGCGCCCCTGAACCTCGTAGCTGGTCTGGAATAGAACGGCACCGGCAACGCCGGCGAGGCCGAGCCAGATCAGCGCGGATTTGCCCTTCATGCGGCCTCCTTCGCGGGCGCCGGGAAGGGCGGCGCCACGGTGCGTTCGGCCGCGCGCAGCCGGGACGAACGCGCGCGGGGGTTGAGCTTCAGCTCCGCCTCGCCCGGGGAAACGGGCTTCCGGTGGATCAGGCGGAACGACGGTTGACGGTGGTCGCCGGCGACGGCCGGCGCGTGGCGCGACGGAGCCGGGGGAGGGGAGGAGCGCTCCTTCAGGAACGCCTTGACCTCGCGGTCCTCCAGCGAATGGAACGAGACGACGGCGAGCCGCCCGCCGGGCTTGAGCAAGCGCTCGGCGGCGGCGAGGCCACGGCGGATCTCGCCCAGTTCGTCGTTCACGTGGATGCGCAGGCCCTGGAAGGTGCGGGTCGCCGGGTCGATGCCGTCGCGGCTCTTGGGCACCACGCGGCGCACGATGTCGGCGAGCTGCGCGGTGCGGGTGATCGGGGCGTCCTTGCGCGCGGCGACGACCGCGCGGGCGACGCGGCGGGCCATGCGCTCCTCGCCGTAGTGGAAGAGAATGTCGGCCAGTTCCTCCTCCGACGCGGTGTTGACTACGTCGGCGGCGGTCGGTCCATCCCGTCCCATGCGCATGTCGAGCGGGCCGTCGAAGCGGAAGGAGAAGCCGCGCTCGGCCTGGTCGAGCTGCGGGGAGGAGACGCCGAGGTCCAGCGCCACGCCGTCCACCGACTCGACGCTGCGCTCGGCCAGCAGCTCGTCCATGTCGCCGAAGCAGCCCTCGACCACCTCCAGGCGGTCGGGGTAGGCGAGGGCGAGCGCCCTGCCCCGCTCGATGGCGTCGGGATCGCGGTCCACGCCCCAGACGCGGCAGTCCGCCGCCTCCAGAATGGCGCGGCTGTAGCCGCCGGCGCCGAAGGTGCCGTCCACATAGACGCCGCCGTCACGCGGCGCGAGGGCTTCGACCACCTCGGCCAGCAGGACTGGGGTGTGCAGCGGGGAATTGCGGGTCATGCGCCCTCCCCTCGCGCCGCAGCGCCGCGGGAAGCCTTGGCGACGATCTGGCTGAGCGAGATGTCCTTGCGTACGACTTGGTCGCGCAGCGCGTTCTCGTGCGCCTGGAGCGCTGTCGGCTCCCAGACCTGGAACGTCTTGCGGCGGCCGATGAAGGAAGCCTCATCGATGATGCCGGCAAACTCGGCCAGCGCGGGGGGCAGCGAGATGCGGCCCTCGTTGTCGAGGGAGACGGGGACGAGTTTGCCGAAGATGAACGTCTCGATCATCTCGCGCTCGTCCGCATCGAGCTCGGGGGACTCGAGGCTGTCGGAGAGAATGTCGAGATAGTCCTGGTCGGCGCCCTCAAGTGCTTGATGGTTCAGCGACGGCCAGAGATAGACCGTTCCCGGCGCAGACGTCTTGGCAAGGGACTGGCGGAACTGCGCCGGAATCGAGACGCGCCCCTTCCTGTCGACCTTGTTGACGTATGTGGACAGGAATACGGCCATTGGCCTCTTGGACTCCCCGACGAACCCCGTTGCGGCGCGAACGCCGTGATCGACTCCCCCTTCGGCCCGCCTACTCGAAAGGTGTGCTTCGAGTGGGTGAGCGCCCCCTATTCGCTGGGTGATTATGGGATAGCATGGGACGGTATGGGCGTCAACGGGCCTGCTAGTAATCGGATATAGGTGTCAAGACTTTTCACCAGATGTGTTGCCCCCGCGCAAATAGGTGAGCTAACGCGGAGAAAACTCGCAACATTACAGCGCCTTATCGGCCTGTGGATAACTTGAGCCCCGAAAGTTCTATGAATGTTCCTAGAATATGCAACCTGGGGACCCGGAAATAACGCCGCCCACAGCCGAATCACACCCCCCGTTTGGGATCCCCATCGGGGGTAGGGAAGGGCCTCCCGGCATGGGATGGCATGGGAAAACGCCCCAAGATATCCACTGCCTGTGGATCGTTGTGGGGATAACGTGTGTGGGTGAAAATGCCAGACGGCCTGTAAGCCGGGTTTTGTCCCCGGGTTGCCCCGGTGGATGGTCATTCATCTGGGACGCCCGTTACCGGACGCCTCGCGCGACCAACCCGGACGGCGGCGCGGAAACGCGCTTGGCCCACGGCATCCCATGGATGCCCGGCCCGGCCGTCCCTATTCGGTCTTGCTCCCGGTGGGGTTTACCGTGCCGCCCCCGTTACCGGGGGCGCGGTGCGCTCTTACCGCACCCTTTCACCCTTACCCATGCACGAGGCTGTGGGCGGTTTGCTTTCTGTGGCACTTTCCCTGGGGTCGCCCCCGCCGGCCGTTAGCCGGCACCGTGTTTCCGTGGAGCCCGGACTTTCCTCCCCCGGCGCGAAGCCGAAGGCGACCATCCAGCCGTCTGGCAGGGGGTATTTATAGACTCGAGTCGCCGGGTGCAATGGGGGTGGGGCGTTCTTCGAGCGCAACGTTGGCGTAAAGCAGGGAGAGCGGCTTTGCATAACCAATGCTGTCCAGGCGCAGCACGTGCTCCGGCTCGGTCAGCAAATCCACCTGCCAGCGCGTGTCGTCCAGCCGCCGGTGCACCTCGCAGAACACCTGCTCGGCGTGGACCAGGACGATCTCCTGCACGCTGGGGATGGACCGGTAGACCGGCAGCTTGACCTTGCGGTCGTGGTCGGCGGTTGAAAGTGACAGAACCTCGACAATGATCAGGGGATTGGGGATCGCGTACTGCTTCGGTTCGTGCGGCGAGCAGGTCACCGCGAGGTCCGCCTGGAAGTAGTTGCGGATGCTGTTCGGCTTCAAGACGCCCGCTTCGGAGCGGACGTGGCAGGGCGGGCGGGCCTCCAACGCATTGCCAAGGTGACGGACGAAGTTGGACACGATGATCTGGTGGGCGCCGTAGGTGGGCGCCATCGCCACCGGCATGCCGTCGATCAGTTCATAGCGCGTGTCGGTTCCGTCGTCCCAGACCAGGAACTCGTCCACCGTCATCCGCTTGTAGGCAAATTCCGACATGCCGCGCCTCCCGGCATCACCAGATTGGTGATGAATATAATGGATGGCACGCGGATAAACGATAGCTCTATCGCCCCGCCGCCCTTACCAGCGCGCGCAGTTGCCGCACCGTCTCCGCGTCGGCCTCGCCGGTCAGCGATTGGGGCACGAAGTGGCGTTGGAAGGCCAGGAGGGCCCGTGGGCACTCGGCGTCGTACCCATAGCGGCCCAGCAGTTCCGTCACCTCCTCCGCCGTGAACGGTCCTTCGTCGTCCTGGGACGGCATGGGCCAGATGCCGACCCCGGCGCGCGCCAGCCGTGGCCAGTCGAACAGTTCGCCGGGGTCCTCCTTGCGGGATGGTGCGATGTCGCTGTGGCCGAGCACATTCTCGGGCCGGATCCCATGCCGCTCCACCACGGCGACGCACAGCTCCTCCACCGCGTCCATCTGCACGGGCGGAAAGGGGCGGTAGCCGAACTCGTGGCCGGGGTTGACGATCTCGATGCCGATGGAGCGGCTGTTGATATCGCGTAAGCCCCGCCAGGAACTCACCCCGGCATGCCAGGCGCGGCGGTCTTCGGGGACATGGGCGTAGATGGTGCCGTCCTCGTCCACCGTGTAGTGGGCGCTGACCTGGGCGTCCGGGTCGCACAGCCGGCCGAGCGCGTGGGCCGCCGTGGGCATGCCCGTATAATGAAGAATGAGCAGCTCGGGCCCCGCGCCCTCGGGGCGCGGCCCATGGTTGGGGGAGGGGAGGTCGAGGATGCGCATGCTCTCTTCAGGTCGGGCCTCAGGTCAGATTGGTCACCTTGTCGTTCACCACGCGCGGCACCCGCAGCACTATGACGCCGACGCCGCCGACGGTCAGCAGGCCGCCGACCACCAGCGTCCAGGTAACCGGCTCGCCCAGCAGCACCACGCCGGACAGCACCCCGAACAGCGGGATCAGCAGCATGAACGGCACCGCCTGGTTGACGTCGTAGCGCCGCATCAGACGATACCACAAGCCATAGGCGACGATGGTCGCCAGCACGGCGATGTAGAGCAGCGATCCCCAGCCGGCCCAGCTGGCGGTGCGCACCGCCTCCCACTGCCCGTGCTCGAACAGCGCCGAGAGGACCAGCAGTTGCGGGGCGGCGAACAGCCCCATCCAGGCGTTCAGCGCGAAGCCGTCGATGCTGCCCAGGCGCTTGATCTGCACGTTGGCGGCGGCGAAGGCGAAGCTCGCCGCCACCACGAGGCCGAGCGCCCACAGGCTGTCGCCCAGGCGCGGTTCGCCGGCGATGAGCAGCACGCCAGCGAACGCCACCAGCATGCCCATGGCGCGCCGCCAGCCCAGCCGGTCCTTGAACACCACCGCCGCCAGCAGCGAGGCGAACGGCACCTGGAGCTGCGCCACCACCGACGCGGTCGCCGCATCGATGCCCTTGATGCCGTTGAACATCATCGGGAAGTGGATGGTGCCGAGGATGACCGACAGCACCAGGATGCCCCGCATCCGGCCGCGCGGCATCGTCACGAACGGCAGCAGCAGCCCCGCCACGATGATGAAGCGCATGCCCATCAGGAACAGCGGCGGGAATTCCAATAGAGCGATCTTGGCGACGCCGAAGTTGACTCCCCACAGTGCCACCACGGCCATCGCCACGCCCAGATCGAGCGGGCTCATGCGCGCCCGCCTTCCAGTTCCTCGCGCAGGGTCTCCAGTTCCAGCCAGCGTTCCTCCGCGGCCGACAGCTCGGTCTGCTTGGCGTGCAGCGCGTCGGTGGTCTTGTGGAACCTGGCGGGGTCGCGGGCGAACAGGTCGGGGTCGGCCAGCACGGCCTCCAGCCGGGATATCTCCTTGCCCAGCTTGTCCATGCGTTCGGGCAGTTCGTCCAGCTCGCGCTGGTCCTTGTAGCTGAGCTTGGAGCGCTGCTTGGGCGCGGCCGGCGCTGCCGCGGCGGCGGGCTTCGGCTTGGCCGCCGGGACGCTTGCCGATGCGGGCGGTGGGCGCTGCACGAGGTAATCGGAATAGCCGCCGGCGTATTCGATTGCCGTGCCGTCGCCCTCCAGCGCGATGGTGGAGGTGACCAGCCGGTCCAGGAAGTCGCGGTCGTGGCTGACCAGCAGCAGCGTGCCCTGATAGTCGCCCAGCACATCCTCCAGGAGGTCGAGCGTGTCCATGTCCAGATCGTTGGTCGGCTCGTCGAGGATCATCAGGTTCGACGGCCGGGCGAACAGCCGGGCCAGCAGCAGCCGGTTGCGCTCGCCGCCGGACAGCGCCTTGACCGGGCTGTCGAGCTGCCGGGTGTCGAACAGGAAGTCCTTCATGTAGCCGGCGACATGGCGCGGCTGGCCGTTGACCATCACCTTGTCGCCGCCGAACGGGCACAGCACGTGGCGGATCGTCTCCTCGGGGTCGAGGCCCTCGCGCCGCTGGTCGAAATAGGCGGTCTCCAGGTTGGTGCCGAGCTTCACCGTACCGCTGTCCGGCGCCAGTTGCCCGGTGAGCATCTTCAACAGCGTCGACTTGCCCGCCCCGTTCGGGCCGATCAGGCCGACGCGGTCGCCGCGCAGGATGCGGGTGGAGAAATCCTTGACGATTATCTTGCGGCCTTCGCCATTTGGAGTGTCGAAGCCCTTGGAGATCCGCTCCGCCTCGATCACCAGCCGGCCGCCGCGCTCGGCCTCGGATATCGCGAGCTTGGCCTGCTGACCCCCCTTGATGCGCTCGGCGCGGTCGCGGCGCAGTTGAAGGAGCGCGCGGACGCGGCCCATGTTGCGGGTGCGCCGGGCCGAGATGCCCTCGCGCAGCCATTTCATTTCGCCCTCGATCTTGCGGTCGAGCTTCTGGGCGGCGATCTCGTCCGCGGCGAACACCTCGGCCTGCCACTCCTCGAACTGGGCGAAGCCCCGCTCCGTGGCGCGCACCGTGCCCCGGTCCAGCCACAGCGTCCGCTTGGCGAGGTGGTTGAGGAAGGTGCGGTCGTGGCTGATCAGCAAGAGGCCGCCGCGGAACGCCTGCAACTCCTCCTCCAGCCACTCGATGGTGGGCAGGTCGAGGTGGTTGGTCGGCTCGTCCAGCAGCATCACGTCGGGGTCGCCTACCAGCGTGCGGGCCAGCGCTGCGCGCCGCGCCTCGCCGCCCGACAGCGTGCTGGGGTCGAGGTGGCCGGGGAGTTGCACGTGGTCGAGCACCGCGTCCACCCGATGCGCCTCGTCCTGCTCGGGGGCGGCCAAGCCGGCGGCCACGTAGTCGTGCACGGTGGCGAACCCGGTGAAGTCCGGTTCCTGCGGCAGGTAGGCGATGCGCGCGCCGGGCTGCACGAAGACTTTGCCGCCGTCGGGCTGCGCGATGCCGGCCAGCACCTTCATCAGCGTCGACTTGCCGGAGCCGTTGCGGCCGACCAGGCACGCCTTGTCGCCGCGCCCGATGGCGAGGTCGATGCCTTCGAACAGCGGCCGTCCGCCGAAGGTGACGGCGACGCCCTGGAGCGCAACGATGGGAGCGGGAGGTGCCATGGGACGGGTCACGTGGGAAACGGGCAGGGGAGGGATGTGTATACAGCCCCCGCCTGCATCCCGCGACCCCCTCAAAACGCAGAGGCGGTCCGACCGCAGGGCCGGGCCGCCGGGTTGCCAACGACCGGCTGCCCCAACTTTCCGCACTTACGCCGGCTGGCGTTCCCTCTGGATGCGCGCGTAGGCAGCGTTGATGGTCGCCATCTTCTCGGTCGCCACGTCGACGAACTCCTTCGGCAGGCCCTGGGCGATCAGGCGGTCGGGGTGGTGCTCCTGGACCAGGCGACGGAAGGCCGCCTTGACGGCGCCGTCGTCCGCGTCGCGCGCCACGCCCAGCACCGCGTAGGGGTCGGCGTCGTGGCTCACCGCGTAGTGTTCGGCCAGGATGCGCTGCATGTCGGTCTCGGTGAAGCCGAAGATGGTCGCAACCTCCCGCAGGTAGCGCAGCTCGGCCCCGTGCACCTCGCCGTCCGCCTCGGCGATGCGCAGCAGGCTTTCCAGCAGATCCTCCAGCACGGCGTGCCCGTCGTCGAACAGGCGGGCGATTTGCCGGGCGTAGACTTCGAACCCCTGCGAATCACGGCGCGCCAAGTCGAAGACGCGGCCGACGTTCTTCAGTTCGTCCGGCGGCACGTCGAAGACGCGCTTGAACGTCTCCACCTCGACCCGCCGCACGATGCCGTCCACCTTCGCCAGCTTGGCCGACAGCACGACGACGCCGATGGTGAAGGCGATGGATTTGGTGCCGTCCGCCTCCTCCGGTCCGCAACGGCGGTCCACTGCATGCCCGGCAAGGGTACCCACCAAGGCCCCCAGCGGCCCGCCGACGGCGAAGCCTGCCGCTCCGCCCAGGATCTTACCCCAGATGCTCATATCTTCGCTCCCTCGACCGGGCGGGAGCATATCGGCGGCGCGCCGGCCCGCCAACTGTGTCGCTTGCGTCACAGGCAGGGCCGCATTGCGGCGGTCGGAGTTGGCGGACCTAGCTGATAGAATATGTTGCAGTGCAATATAGGTGGCGGCCGAACACAACGGCCGACGTGGGCCCCGCGCACGGCGCGACCAAAAAAAGGGGGGTCCGGATCTAGGGTCGAACGCTCCGAGGCGTGTGTCATCGCTTTGACAACATGAGCAGGAGCCCATGCCTGTCCTTCGCAAACTGCTGCCGGCGGAGCGCCATCGCTATCGCGAGCATCTGCTTCGGCTGGATCGGGCCGACCGCTATTCGCGGTTCTCCGGAACCGTCTCGGACGAGGTGATCAAGAGGCATTGCGCGGCGATCGACTGGCGGCCCATGGTCGTCGGCTGTTTCGACCAGGGCGAGTTGTGCGGTGCGGTCGAGCTGTGCACCGACCGGTTGGTCTGGCCGAACCAGGCCGAGCTGGCGGTGAGCGTGGAGAAACCCTTTCAGGAGCAAGGCGTCGGCTCCGCGCTGGTGCACCGGATGCTGACCATCGCCCGCAACCGCCGGATCGAGCGCGTGCACATGCTCTGCCTGGCCGAGAACCGGCGCATGCGGGCGCTGTCCCGCCGCTTCGGCGGTCACATGGAGCTGGACGGCGGCGAGTTGACTGTGACCTTCGACCTGCCGCCGCCCAACCAGTTCTCGCTGGCGCTGGAATCCTTTGAGGACGGGGCCGGTGCGATCGGCGCCGTCCTCGACCAGTGGCGGGGCGCCGGCCTAGCCCGGGCCGCCGCGTGATGGAATGCCCGCCGTCCAGCCCCTGCGCGGCCGGGCGGCGGGCGCCTCAATCAAGGCTCGCTTATATATTCGATTTGTTGACCATTCTTCTTGCTTATTGTTGAACCTACCGTCGTGTGTCGCTATCGTGACCTGCGCGACAGGGGAATTACGGTGCGTCGTAATGAAGGCATCTTCGGCGAGGGCAACGGCGGAACTGCTCGACGCGTTGTTCAGGCGGTACCACGTGGAGGCTTTCACCGGCGGCCTCAACCCGGCGCAGTGGGCGGCGTTGCGCTTCTTTTCGCGTGAGCTGACCGACAGCAAGACCGCCGTGTCGCTCGCCCGCTTCCAGGGAGTCAGCCGCGCTAGCGCCAACGACACGGTGCGCGCCCTGGTGCGCAAGGGCCTGCTGGTCCGCATGGTGTCGGCCGAGGACGGGCGGCGCCAGGAGGTGACGGTGACCGACAAGGGCTACGAGGCGCTGCTGGGCGACCCGCTCAAGCTGCTGGTCGAGCCCATAGCCGCCTTGCCCGAGGCGGCGCAGCGCGACTTCGCCGGCGCCGTCTCCCAGCTCCTCGCCGGCATGCCCGCGCCATCGCGGAGCAACAACCGGTAAAGCCGCGTCAGACCGCTGTGGGCGTGCCCTCCAGCACGGCGTCGAGCAGGCGTTCCACGCCGAACGGCTTGAACAGGATGGCGTCGGCGCCCAGCGCTTCGGCGCTGGCCAGCGCCTGCAGGCCCGAGCAGCCCGGACCGCCGCCGGACATGGCGACGATCCGCGCCCGCACCCCGCGCTCGCCCAGCCGGCGGATGAAGGTGGCGCCGTCCAGGCCCGGCAGGATGATGTCGACCAGCATTACGTCGTAGTCCTGCAGCGTCAGGGCCCCCGCCGCCTCCGCGCTGTCCGCGACGTCGATCCGTTCGGCGTGCGGAAGCAGCAGACGGCGGATCACGTCGCGCACGTCGGGTTCGTCGTCCACCACGAGAATTCGCATGATGCTGTGTCCTGCGGGCGAAGAAATGCTCTAGAAAAGCAGGCTAGCATCGTGTGTGGGGGGTGGCCTATGCGACAGTTTCAACCGCCGGCTTTCGCACATCCTGTTGACCTGCGCCCGTCAATCGCCACACTCCGTGCGTCATTGGGCCGAGCGTGATACGGGAGGATACGGGCATGGACACGGGCGTCGCCGGCCGTTGGCAGTTCTGGATCGACCGCGGCGGCACCTTCACGGACATCGTGGCGCGCCGGCCGGACGGCTCGATGGTGACGCACAAGCTGCTGTCCGAGAACCCCGAGCGCTACCGCGATGCCGCCATCCAGGGCATGCGCGACCTGCTGGGGCTGACCGCGGACGAGCCCATCCCGGCCGACGCGGTCGAGGCGGTGAAGATGGGCACCACCGTCGCCACCAACGCGCTCTTGGAGCGCAAGGGCGAACGCACGCTGCTGCTGATCACCGAGGGCTTCGCCGACCAGCTCCGCATCGGCTACCAGGCGCGGCCGCACATCTTCGCCCGGCGAATCGTCCTGCCAGAGCTGCTGTACGAGCGCGTCGTCCAGGTGCCGGAGCGGCTGCGCGCTGACGGCACGGTGCTGAAGCCCGTCGACCTGCGCAGCGTGCGTCTGGCGCTGGAGCAGGCGTACCGCGACGGGATCCGCGCCTGCGCGGTGGTGCTGATGCACGGCTACCGCTACCCCGAGCACGAGCGGCAGGTGGCGGCGCTGGCCCGCGCGCTGGGCTTCACCCAGGTGTCGGTGAGCCACGAGGTGAGCCCGCTGATGAAGATCGTCGGGCGCGGCGACACCACCGTGGTGGACGCCTACCTGTCGCCGATCCTGCACCGCTACGTGCAGCAGGTGGCGGGCGAGCTGAGAGGCGTGCGCCTCATGTTCATGCAGTCGAACGGCGGCCTGACCGACGCGCGCTTCTTCCACGGCAAGGACGCCGTCCTCTCCGGCCCGGCCGGCGGCGTGGTGGGGGCGGTGCGCACGGCGCGCATGGCCGGCTTCGACCGGGTCATCGGCTTCGATATGGGCGGCACCAGCACCGATGTGACGCACTACGCCGGGGAGTACGAGCGCGCCTTCGAGACGCTGGTGGCCGGCGTGCGCATGCGCGCCCCCATGATGCACATCCACACGGTGGCGGCCGGCGGCGGCTCGATCTGCGTGTTCGACGGGGCGCGCCTGCGCGTCGGGCCGGAGAGTGCCGGCGCCAACCCCGGCCCGGCATGCTACCGGCGCGGCGGGCCGCTGACCGTGACGGACTGCAACGTCATGGTCGGCAAGCTGCACCCCGCCTTCTTCCCGCACGTCTTCGGACTCGATGCGGACCAGCCGCTCGACGCCGAGGTGGTGCGGGCGAAGTTCGCCGGGCTGGCCGCCGAGGTCCGTGCCGCGACCGGCCGGGACCTGACGCCGGAGCAGCTCGCCGAGGGCTTCCTGACCATCGCCGTGGACAACATGGCGAACGCCATCAAGAAGATCTCCGTCCAGCGCGGCTACGACGTGACGCAGTACACGCTGAACGGCTTCGGCGGGGCGGCGGGGCAGCACGTCTGCCTGGTGGCCGACGCGCTGGGCATAACGCGCATCCTCCTGCACCCGCACGCGGGCGTGCTGTCGGCCTACGGCATCGGCCTGGCCGACACGGTGGCGATCCGCGAGCGCGCGGTGGAGGCGCGCCTGGACGCGGCTCTGATGCAGGCGCTGGTCGAGGCGCTGGACGCGCTGGAGGCGCAGGCGCGCGGCGAGCTGGCCCGCCAGGGCGTCGAGGAGGCGCGGACATCCGTACAGCGCAAGGTGCATCTCAAGGTCGAGGGCTCCGACACCCCGCTGATCGTCGACTACGGCCCGCTGGAGGCCATGCAGGCGGCGTTCGCGGCGGCGCACCGCCGGCGCTACGGCTTCATGATGGAGGGCAAGCCGCTGGTGGTCGAGGCGGTGTCGGTGGAGGCGGTCGGCCACACCGAGACGGCGGACGACCCCGACGCCCCCGCGCCGTCCACCAGCGCGCTGCCGCACCGGCTGGCGACGCTCACCCTCCACACCGGCGGCCGGACCTGCGAGGCGCCGGTCTACGACCGCGACCAGCTTCAGCCCGGCAACCGCATTTTCGGCCCGGCGGTCCTCAAGGAGAAGGTCGCCACCACGGTGGTCGAGCCCGGCTGGATGGCCGAGGTGACGCGCAGGAACCACCTCGTCCTCACCCGCCACGAGGCGCTGCCGGCCCGAAGCGCGGTGGGCACGCAGGTCGATCCGGTGATGCTGGAGGTGTTCAACAACCTCTTCATGTCCATCGCCGAGCAGATGGGCTTCACCCTGGAGAAGACCGCCTATTCCGTGAATATCAAGGAGCGGCTGGACTTCTCCTGCGCGCTGTTCGACGCTGCCGGCGGGCTGATCGCCAACGCGCCGCACATGCCCGTGCATCTGGGCTCCATGGGCGAGAGCGTGCGCGCGGTCGTCGAGGCCCGGAAGGGCTCCATGAAGCCCGGCGACGTCTACATGCTGAACGACCCCTACCACGGCGGCACGCACCTGCCGGACATCACCCTCATCTCGCCGGTGTTCGACACCGCCGGTAACGAGGTGCTGTTCTACGTGGCGAGCCGCGGCCACCACGCCGACGTGGGCGGCGTCACCCCGGGCTCCATGCCCCCCGACAGCCGCACCATCGACGAGGAGGGCGTGCTGATCGACAATTTCCTGCTGGTCGAGGGCGGGACGCTGCGCGAGGAGGCGACGGTCGCGCTGTTCACCGCCGGTCCGCACCCCGTGCGCAACGTTCAGCAGAACCTGGGCGACCTGAAAGCGCAGATTGCCGCCAACGAGAAGGGCGTGCAGGAGCTGCGGCGCATCGTCGACCAGTTCGGCCTGGACACCGTACGCGCCTACATGCGCCACGTGCAGGACAACGCCGAGGAGCAGGTCCGCCGCGCCATCGACGTGCTGACCGACGGCTCCTTCGCGCTGGAGCTGGACAACGGGGCGGTCATCCGCGTGGCGATCTCCATCGACAAGGAGACGCGCTCGGCCAAGGTGGACTTTACCGGCACCAGCGCGCAGCTCGACAGCAACTTCAACGCGCCCAGCGCCGTGTGCCGGGCGGCGGTGCTATACGTCTTCCGCACGCTGGTGGACGACGACATCCCGATGAACGAAGGCTGCCTGAAGCCCATCGAGATCGTCATCCCCGACCATTCCATGCTGGCGCCGCACTACCCCGCGGCGGTGGTGGCCGGCAACGTCGAGACCTCGCAGTGCATCACCGATGCACTGTACGGTGCCTTGGGCGTGCTGGCCTCGGCGCAGGGGACGATGAACAATTTCACCTTCGGCAACGCGCGCCACCAGTACTATGAGACGGTCTGCGGCGGCTCCGGCGCCGGGCCGGGCTTCGACGGAACCTCGGCGGTGCACACGCACATGACCAACTCCCGCCTGACCGACCCCGAGGTGCTGGAGTGGCGCTTCCCCGTGCTGGTCGAAGGCTTCCGCATCCGCACCGGTTCGGGCGGGCAGGGGCGGTGGAAGGGCGGCGACGGGGTGGTGCGCCGCATCCGCTTCCTGGAGCCGATGACCGCCGCCATCCTCGCCAACCGCCGCCGCGTCCCGCCCTTCGGCCTGAAGGGCGGCGAGCCGGGTGCCGCCGGGCGCACCTGGCTGCAGCGCAAGGACCACCGCATCGAGGAGCTGGGCCCCACCGACAAGGCCGCCATGGAGGAAGGCGACGTCTTCGTCATCGAGACGCCGGGCGGGGGCGGGTATGGGCAATAGGCTCCCACCTCACCGGTGCAGCGACAGCCCCTTGACCACCTTGTCGACCGCCTTGCGGTCGCCGCGCACGGCGAGGCCGACGAGGTCCATGTCCGCTGGATCGTCCTCGCGGAAGACGGCGCGGTTGGCGGCGTCGTGGCCGGTGGTGAACATCGCCGCCACGTAGGCCGCCACCGTCAGGTCGCGCTCCAGCGCCCCGCAGTGCGCCGCCTGGAGTTGGGCGCGGTCGGCGGAGAAGTTCAGCACTGGCTGACCGAGCATCCGGCAGTAGCGTCGGCCGGCGGCATCTTCGTAGGGCTCGCCGATGGCGTCTGCGGCGGAGACGGCGATGCCGCTCGCCAGGAAGGCGGTCACGTTCAACTTCTGCCAGACGGCCAAGTCGTCGCGTACGATCAGCGCGATCTTCGTGGTGAACATGGTGGGCGCGTCCTCCGTGGGGAATGAACGCGCGCATCATGGCGCGGCGGCGCGGCCCCGGTCTGGAACGTTCGTGCACAACGCGCGGTACGCTGCCGGCGTCAGCCCGTAGGCGCGGCGGAACCAGCGGCCGAGGTGGCTCTGGTCGGCGAAGCCCACGGCGGCGGCCACCGCGGCCGGCGCCTCGCCCGAGGACAGCAGGCGCCGCGCCGCCGTCAGCCGCAGCTGCACGAGGTAGGCGTGCGGCGACAGGCCGTAGGCGGCGCGGAAGGCGCGGGAGAGCTGGAAACGGTCGGCCGCCCCGCACTGCTGGGCCAGCGCGTCCAGCCCCGGATCCTCGGCCATCAGCGCGTGCAGCATCTCCCGCGCGCGCCGCGCCGGCATCGGCGCACGGCGCAGCGCGGCCCCTACCGGCCGTCCCGTCGCCAGTTGCGGCTCCAGCGCGGCGACCATGGCGTCGAGTGCGGCGTCCCGCGCCAGCCGCGGCATCTCCGGCGCGCGCAGCACGTAGAACGCCCGCTCCACCGCCGTGGCCAACCGGGTGTCGTCAGTCAGCGTCGCCGGGAAGGCGATATCGCCGGTCCCGCGATCCTTCGGGGCGACGAGCCGGCGCGCCTCTGCCAGCCAGCGCGTCGGCAGGTAGAGCATTACATAGGTGAAGCCGTCTTCGCCCCGGGCGTGGCCGTCGTGCACCTCGCCCGGTTCGATAAGGATGACGCGGCCCGGCGTGCTGCGGTGCAGGCGGTGCCGGCAGGAGAACTCCTGCAAGCCCTGTTCGGTGACGCCGACCAGCGCTTCGTCGTGGTAGTGCGGGTCGTAGGCGTGGCCGGAGAAGTGGGCGCGGATCGTCTCCACGCCGGTCGCGGCGTCGCGGGCCACATCGACCCAGTTGCGCGAGGACGGGGTCGTGTTGTCCATGGCGCACATCATAACGCAACGCTGCCTCCCTGGGGAGTCACGCCAGGACCACGGCATCATCGGCGTGGCATTCAGGGGCGTGGCCTTCGGGTCGCCTCCGGTACATCCTGACGCATGGACCGTTTAGAGCGGTGTTCCAAACGGTGTGAACGTCCTTGTACCGTCATGGCCGGGCCCAGACCCGGCCATCCACGTGCAAACTCCGAGACGTCCTCGTGGATGCCCGGGTCAAGCCCGGGCATGACGGTAGAGAAAAGTTCAGACCAATGAGAAAACCGCTCTAGGGCCTGTTGACATTCAGGGACGGTGGGGGATTCCCAAGGGCGCGGAAATTTGATTCAAGGCTACCGAAAGGAAGGTGGCCTTGGATCGGATGGTGTTGCGTGATGGCCAGTG
>Ga0196970_1001021_pt1 | contig 22686 bp, 20 predicted proteins | sample S1v_513CmetaG_FD_148672 | JGI IMG/M metagenome (GOLD analysis project Ga0196970, IMG submission 148672) | Soil microbial communities from Anza Borrego desert, Southern California, United States - S1+v_5-13C | ecosystem: Environmental > Terrestrial > Soil > Desert | place: USA: California...
GTAGACGTACGATTCCGTCTAGTCACCAACACTCGACGGAATCCTCAATGGGCGGCAGCCACCGAAGGTCTGTGGCTTGATTCCTCGCCGAGCGTAGACGACCCCACTCTTGTCGCGAGCAATCCAGAATGGGAACGGGCAGTCTCGATCCCTGCCCCAAGTAGTCAGACGCATAAGGTTCTCAAACGCGAAAAGTTCGTGAAGCGACCGGGCGATCTCGCCTGCCTCTTCAAGGGCGGCGACCACCGCGCGCAAGTCGGTCTCTGCGCCGATCGCCTCGCCCCTGCTCAGGCGGCTCAAGTAGTCGGCGCATTCGTCCTTAACTGTGCAAACCCATTGGCCTGCAGCCATCAAACATCGCTCAAGTTCCTCGATCCGAAAGCGGGTAGAAAAAGCAGAAATGCCAGAAACTCTCGATACCCTTACGGTCTCCACTATCCGGTTTCCTCGCTCATCTCTGCGGCCCGTATCTCGGGAGATTGTCAGCCATCCTCCTTGGGCGCACCGGTGCATTGCCTGAACGCACTTGTTAGTGAGGACAGCCGTCAATTCGCTGCGGCAAGCGAGCCCTTCGCGTAAGCGCAGGCGCAAGTCCCAGCCGTGAAGTAGTAGACGCGGAAGCTCATGAAAGTGCTCTGAGAGGTAAGCGCGAGCTATTGCTTCTTGCTCAGCGGCTTCGAACTCAGCGAGCGCGGTGCCATATGAGCCGTCAGTGTAAAAGTCATGTCCGCAGGTGCGGCCAATGATCCGGATGAATCCGTCTGTCGGCGACCAAATCAAGAAACCTTCATCAAACTTGGGATGTAGCGAAGAGCATATTGCGCACGGCGCCCGCGTCTGAAGGCCTCGCCTGAACTGCGTCGGGATTGCGAAGCGGCACAAGATTACCGGAACCTCGTCTTCCGGTGGCTTGGTCGTCGTCAAACCGACCCACGTATGCGGTTTGCCCGTCTTCCGGAGATGCTCGATGAAGGAGGCAATGGCCTTCTTCGATGGTTGCGACGCAAAGTAGTCCCCGACTGAGACTGCCTCGACCACGGGTTCAGTCGTGTGTGCCTGGCCCAGAAACACCTCCTTTGCGTCCCTTGGCTGCAGAGAATCGTGTTCTTGTATTGTACCGCCTCTCTCCCGGGGAGAGAAGGCGCGTTTGGTTGACTAGTACGGCCGTCCAAAACTAGGCGGCCGGCCCGTTCGGCCGGCTGGGCAGCAACTGCGCGAAGACCAGCTTCCAGCCGTCCGTGTGCTTCTGCCAGACGCGGACGTAGTGGCCCTTGCGGGGGCCGTCGGGGCGGGTCCAGCGCGCCACGCCGTAGGTCCAGGCGAGGTCGCCGGCCGCCGACGCGCTGCCGCCCAGCGGCGGGTCGAACTCGAAGCGGGCCGGATTGGCGTCCAGCGCCGGGCCATGGGCCGCCGGCGTCTTGGCCGGGGGCAGCTGGCCGACGTAGAGCCGGGCAGCATCGGACAGCACCGCCAGGTGCGCCGCCTTTTGGTCGCGGCGGGCCTGGTCGGCGAAGCGGGCCTCCACGGCGCGCACCTCGGCCATGGCCTTTTCGGGCGAGCCGGCGGCGGCGGTGCTCATGGGCAGGAAGGCCGGCGCCGCGTCGGGGCCGGGCTCGTCCTTGGACGGCGTACCCGTGCCGCCGTCGTAGATCCATTTCCAGCTTCCGTCCGCCTGCTTCTTCCAGACCGTGAAGTAATGGCCGCGCCGGGCGCCGCCGGACTCCACGGGACCGGTGCTGATCCCGAGGTCGCCCGAGCGGGCGATGCCCACCCAGGCCGGGAACCAGAACAGCTTGGGCGCGGCCGGATCGACCACGGCGTTGGGGTCGAGAATGGCGTGGGCGCGATCCGGCTTGTCCGCGATGAGGATGGCTTCCGGGGTCGAGTGTTTCAGGAACGACCGGTCGACGCCCATCACCTGGCCGTCGGCTGCGAAGGCCCGTTCGGCGGCGGCCACGACGCCGGGATCGGCCTCGGCGGCGCAGGCGTCCGCGGCGGCGGCGATCAGGAAGGCGGCAGAGGCCGCGAGCAGCAGGAGGCGCATGGAGAGAGGCTCTTCGTAGGGGCGATCAGCTCCCTCATGCCGTGCCGAACGGCAAAGGTCTCGGCCATGCGCTGCGAACGGCGGCAGAATGCTGCGGATGACGGGCGATCGCGGGGCGTTCGCCCAAGGGGGCGGTTTAGATATTCCCGAACATCCTGCTCACCCGGCTTCGTGGCGGAACGATCGCCACGGGTTCAGGCGCCTTCTCGTCTGAAGACCGGATTCTTCCACGCGCCTCTGCCCCTACCCCAGTGTCTCCACCGTAAGGTTGCCGTTGGTGTAGACGCAGATGTCCGCGGCGACGGCCATGGCCTTACGCGCGATCTCCTCGGCGTCCATGTCGGTGTTCTCGATCAGGGCGCGGGCCGCGGCGAGGGCGAAATTGCCGCCCGATCCGACGGCCGCCACCCCGTGCTCCGGCTCCAGCACGTCGCCGACTCCGGTGACGGTGAAGATCGCGTCCCTGTCGGCCACCAGCAGCATGGCCTCCAGCCGCCGCAGGTAGCGGTCCGTGCGCCAGTCCTTGGCCAGGTCGACGCAGGCGCGGGCCAGCTGCTCGGGGTATTGTTCCAGCTTGGCCTCGAGCCGCTCGATCAGGGTGAAGGCGTCCGCGGTCGCCCCGGCGAAGCCCGCCAGCACCCGGCCGCCCGCCAGGGTGCGCACCTTGCGGGCCGCGCCCTTCACCACCGTCTGTCCCATGGACACCTGGCCGTCGCCCGCGATGACCGTCTTGCCGTTCTTTCGCACGGCCAGGATCGTCGTGCCGTGCCAGTCGGGGAATGCGTTGCTGCTGTTCATGGCCGCACAAGTGGCCGCCGTGGCGCTCCGGATCAAGTCGCGGCGGCGCGCGCTCTACGCGAGTACGCTTGACCTCGACCGCCATGGCCGGGAAACCTGCGCCCCGACAAGGGGGCGTCTGTCATGAAGTGGCTGTTGCGGATCCTGGGCTTCGCCCTGGTCGTGGTGCTGGTGGTGCTGGTAGGCGGCTGGTTCGCCCTGAAGCGGCCAGACATCCCCTACGAGACGCTGGAGGCCAAGTACGCCGGGACGGAGTCGAAGTACCTCGATCTCGAAGGCGGCGTGCGCGTCCGATACACGGACCGGGGCGATCCGGAGGCGCCGGCCCTCGTGCTGGTGCACGGCTATACCGCCTCGCTGGACACCTGGAAGCCGTGGGCGAAGGAGCTCGGCGACTACCGGGTCATCGCCATCGATCTCCCCGGCCACGGCCTGACCCGCGCGCCCGCGGACTGGGCCGCCTCCCCGGCCGCCTATGCCGCCGTCATCGAACAGGTCGCCGCGAAGCTGAAGCTCGAGAGATTTGTCCTCGTCGGCCAGTCGATGGGCGGCTACGCCGCCTGGGAGTACGCCCTCGCCCACCCGGAGCGCCTGCACGGGCTGGTGCTGGTCGGCGCGGCGGGCTGGCCGGACGAGCGGCCGGAAACGGCGGAGCAGAGGGACAGCGCCCTGTCGAAGGCGGTGGCGAACCCGACCGGCCGCGCCCTGCTGAGGGACCTGGACACCACCACCGTGCTTCGCAACGGCCTGCTGCGCGCCTTCGAGACGGACGCCCTGGTCACCGACGCCATGGTCGACCGCTACGTCGAGATGAGCCGGGCGCCGGGACACCGGGACATCACCATGCGGGCCATGGCGGCCTGGGAGAGCTGGCCCCGGGCCACGCCCGAGCGACTGGCCGCCCTGCGCGTGCCGACCCTGATCCTGCACGGCGAGACCGACCATCTCGTGCCGCTGGACCATGCCCGCAAGTTCGACGCGGCCATCCCGGACTCGCGCCTGATCGTCTATCGCGGCGCCGGCCATATGGTGAACGAGGAGGCGGCCGAGCGCACGGCGGCCGACCTGAAGGCCTTCATGGGCGCGCTGAAGCTGGGACCGGCGCCCGAGGCTCCGGCGGCGGCCGGAGAGGCGGCCACGGCCGGAACCCTGCCGCCGGCCACGGGCCCGCTGGACCCGTCGCTGATCTTCCACTGAGGCCGGTCAGGAGGCCTGGGGGATGACCCGGTCGGGCGGCCGGTGGCCGTCCTGCAGGGTCTTGATGTTGAGGATGACCCGCTCGCCCATGTCGACGCGCGCCTCGACCGTGGCCGAGCCCATGTGCGGCAGCAGGGTCACGTTGGGCAGGCCGATCAGGTCGGGGTGCACGACCGGCTCCTTCTCGAACACGTCCAGCCCGGCGCCGGCGAAGGACCGCGCCTTAAGGGCCGCGGCCAGGGCGGCCTCGTCGATCACCTCGCCCCGGGCCGTGTTCACCAGCACCGCGTGGGGCTGGAGCAGGGCCAGGCGTCGCGCGTCCAGCAGGTGGTGGGTCTGGGGCGTGTGCGGGCAGTTCACCGAGACGAAGTCCACCCGCGCCAGCATCTGGTCCAGATCGTCCCAGTAGGTGGCGTTCAGCTCTTCCTCGATGCGCGGGTTGACCGGCTTGCGGTTGTGGTAGTGCACCGAGAGGCCGAAGGCGCGGGCGCGACGGGCCATGGCCTGGCCGATCCGCCCCATGCCGATGATGCCCAGACGCTTGCCCCAGATGCGCCGGCCGCACATCCAGGTCGGAGTCCAGCCCGAGAACTCCCCCCGGCGGATCACGTCGGCGCCCTCGACCAGCCGCCGGGCGGTGGCCAGGATCAGGGCCATGGCCATGTCGGCGGTGTCCTCGGTCAGGACGCCCGGGGTGTTGGTGACGATCAGGCCCGCATCGACCGCGGCCTGGACGTCGACGTGGTCCATGCCGGCGCCGAAATTGGCGATCATCCGCAGATTTTCGCCCTTGCAGGCGATGATTTCGGCCGTGATCTCGTCGGTGATGGTGGACACCAGCACCTCGGCGCGGCGCATCGCCGCCTTAAGCTCCTCTTCACCCATTGCGCGGTCATCGAGGTTAAGTTCGGCGTCGAACAGCTCGCGCATGCGGGTTTCGACCGCATCGGGCAGTTTACGCGTGAGGACGACCTTGAGTTTGCGGGCGGACATGAAGACCCTGGAAGCAGCCACGGAGCCGGGCCGGTTTAGCAAAGCGCGCGCCTGGGCGATACGCGCGCTCGTCTCCTTGCTGGCGGTCGGGGTCCTTGCCGCCCCGATGCTGGCGGCCGCGCAGGAGCGGGACCGTCCCACGCCGTCGCGCCTTCCCGTGCCCCGCTGGGTGTCGTTGAAGTTCAACGAGGTCAACGCCCGCGCCGGCCCCGGCGACGACTATCCGGCCGTCTGGGTCTACCGCGCCAAGGGTTTGCCGGTGCAGGTGGTCGCGGAGACGCGCGAGTGGCGCAAGGTCTGCGACCCGGACGGCGGCACGGCCTGGATCCACCGCCGCACCACCGACGGCGCGCGCACCGTGTTCCACCGGGGCGCCCAGATGCTGCCGCTGCGCTCCAGCCCGCGGGAGAAGGCCGGCGTGCGCGCCCTGCTGGCCACCCGCGGCATCGCCAGGCTCGACCGCTGCGACAAGGGCTGGTGCCTGATCGAGGCGGCCAAGCAGAAGGGCTGGGCGCGGCAGAACACCCTGTGGGGCCTGGCGGACGAGCGCGTCTGCCGCTGATCTTCGGCGGTCCGGTGCGGCAAGGCCGGTCCCCGGCGCAGTTGTTGCGGCGGGCGCCGTCGTGTAACCCAGCCCAAAATCAGGGGCCCGGCGCCACGCGACCGGGCATGGAGCGTTTAGCCCTCATGCACCAGGCGCAGAATTCCTACGACTACCAAGACCTGCTCCGTAGCGGCCGCGGCGAGCTGTTCGGCCCCGGCAACGCGCAGCTTCCGGCGCCGCCGATGCTCATGTTCGACCGGATCACCCAGATCACGGACACGGGCGGAAGCCACGGCAAGGGCTATGTCGAGGCCGAGCTCGACATCCATCCGGACCTCTGGTTCTTCGCCTGCCACTTCATCGGCGACCCGGTCATGCCGGGCTGCCTGGGCGTGGACGCCATGTGGCAGCTGGTCGGCTTCTTCCTCGGCTGGACCGGCGCGCCGGGCAAGGGCCGGGCGCTCGGCGTGGGCGAGGTGAAGTTCACGGGGCAGGTGACCACCAGCGTCAGGAAGGTGGTCTACAAGATCGACCTCAAGCGGGTGATCAACCGTCGCCTCGTGATGGGAATCGCCGACGGCTCGATGGAGGCCGACGGCGTCACTATCTACACGGCTTCGGATCTGCGGGTCGGCCTGTTCGACCCCAAGGGTCTCTGAGCATTTCCAGGCCCCAGGATAGCAAGGACTGAACGCATGCGGCGTGTCGCGATCACGGGAATGGGGATCGTATCCTCGATCGGCAACAACGTGGGCGAGGTGGCCGACAGCCTGCGCAACGCGCGGTCGGGCGTGCGGCCGGCGCCGAAGTACGCCGAACTGGGCTTCCGCTCGCAGGTGGAGGCTGCGCCCCAGATGAACTGGGAAGAGCTGGTCGATCGTCGCGCCGCGCGCTTCCTGGCCGAGGGCACCGGCTGGGCCCACATCGCCTTCGAGGAGGCGCTGAAGGATTCCGGGCTGGAGGAGGCCGAGGTCAGCCATGAGAAGACCGGCCTCATCGTCGGTTCGGGCGGACCTTCCGCGGCCGCCATCGTCGCCGCCGCGGAGACCACCGTCACGCGCGGTCCCAAGCGCGTCGGACCCTTCGCCGTGCCCAAGGCCATGAGCTCTGGCCCGTCGGCGACCCTGGCCACCTGGTTCAAGATCAAGGGGATCAACTATTCGATCTCCTCGGCCTGCGCGACCTCGACCCACTGCATCGGCGCGGCCGCCGAGCAGATCCAGCTGGGCAAGCAGGACGTGATGTTCGCCGGCGGCTGCGAAGAACTGGACTGGACACTCAGCGTCCTGTTCGACGCCATGGGCGCCATGTCGTCAAACTTCAATGACCGGCCCTCGGTCGCCAGCCGCGCCTACGACAAGGACCGCGACGGCTTCGTCATCGCCGGCGGCGCTGGCATGGTGGTGCTGGAGGACCTGGAGCGGGCCAGGGCTCGTGGGGCGAAAATCTACGCCGAGATCACCGGCTACGCCGCCAACTCCGACGGCTACGACATGGTCGCCCCGTCCGGCGAAGGCGCCGCACGCTGCATGCGCCTGGCCCTGGAGCAGGCCGGCGGCCGCAGGATCGACTACCTGAACCCGCACGGCACCTCGACCCCGGTGGGCGACAGCAAGGAGATGAACGCCGTTCGCGAGGTGTTCGGCAAGAACGCGCCGATGATCTCCTCGACCAAGTCCCTGACCGGCCACAGCCTGGGCGCCGCCGGAGCGCAGGAGGCGATCTACAGCCTGATCATGCTGAACCAGGGCTTCGCTGCCGAGAGCGCGCACATCGAGACCCTCGACCCCGAGTTCGAGGACCTGCCCATCCTGCGCGCCCGCAAGGATGTGGAGATGGAGACGGTGATGTCCAACGGTTTCGGCTTCGGCGGGACCAACGGGTCGGTGATCTTCAGCAAGGTGTAGGCGGAGCTCGCTCCGGGCGCGCTGTCGCTTCCTGGACGTTGTCCTCGGGCAAGCCCGGCGCCTTTTGACGCTTGCCTTCTGCGGCTGCGAATGATTATCAGTCGCCCGCTTTCGAGAACGGTCCGCGTAAAGGGCCGTCCACCCGTCTCTGAGGACCACCTGTATGCAACGGAGTCTCCCCGTCCGTCTGCTGGCCGCCGCCAGCCTGATCGCCATGTCCGCCGCCGCCGCCCCGGCGCTCGCCCAGTCGGCCGAGGAGCCGATCGGCACCGTCCGCGTCGAGGACGAAGGCGCGTTCGCCATCCAGCCGCCCAAGGACGACGGCTACCGCGCCGAGCGCACCACCACCGCCACGCGCACCGAGACCGAATTGCGCGACGTGCCCCAGGCGGTGACCGTGGTCACCAGCGAGCAGATTCAGGACCAGGCCATCGACAGCATGGCCGACGCGGTGCTGTACGTGCCCGGCGTCACCTTCGCCCAGGGCGAGGGCAACCGTGACGCGCCGGTGTTCCGCGGCAACGCCACGACCGGCGACTTCTACGTCGACGGCATCCGTGACGACGTCCAGTTCTTCCGCGACGTCTACAACGTCGAGCGCATCGAGGTGCTGAAGGGCCCGAACGCCATGGTGTTCGGCCGCGGCGGCGCCGGGGGCCTGATCAACCGCGTGACCAAGGTCGCCGGCTTCGACGACCTGCGCCAGCTGCACCTGGAGTACGGCAGCGACAACCATCGCCGGGGAACCTTCGATATCGGCGGCGGCGTCAGCGACACCGTGGCGCTTCGCGTCACCGGCATGGTCGAGGACTCCGAGAGCTACCGCGACGGCGTGTTCCTGGAGCGCTGGGGCGTCAATCCGACCATGACCGTGCGTCCGAACGACAAGTTCATGGTGACCCTGGGCTACGAACGCTACGAGGACGAGCGCACCGCCGACCGGGGCATCCCGTCCTACCTCGGCGCGCCGGTCGATACCGACCGGTCGACCTTCTTCGGCGACGCGGGCCTCAGCGTCTCGGACGCCCAGGTCGACGCCTTCTCGGCCGCCTTCGAGTACCGCTTCGACAACGGCATGATCCTGCGCAACCGCACGCGTCTGGCCGACTACCAGAAGTTCTACCAGAACGTCTTCCCGGGGGCGGTGAACGGCGCCGGCACGGCGGTGTCGATCGCCGCCTACAACAACGCCACCGACCGCCTGAACTTCGTCAGCCAGACCGACCTGAACTGGTACGTGGACACGGGCTCGATCCGCCACACGATCCTGGCCGGCGTCGAGTACGGCCAGCAGGACACCAGCAACTTCCGCAACACCGGTTACTTCACCGATGTCGGTCCCAACGTGACCTCGATCTCGGTCCCGCTGAGCGACCCATCGCTGTCGGGCACCACCATCGAGTTCCGCCAGAGCGCCACCGACGCCAACAACTCGGGTCTGGCCGAGTACGTCGCGGTCTATGTGCAGGACCAGGTCCAGCTGACCGAGACCCTGCAACTGGTCGCCGGCCTGCGCTTCGACAACTTCGACGTCACCTTCCGCAACAACCGCACGCTCGACCAGTTCGAAAGCAGCGACGACCTCTGGTCGCCGCGGCTGGGCCTGATCTGGAGGCCGACCGAGCCGCTGACGCTCTACGCCAGCTATACCAAGGGCTATGTGCCGCGGGCCGGCGACCAGCTGTCGTCGCTTTCCCTGTCCAACGAGTCGCTGGATCCGGAGGAGTTCGACAACTACGAACTCGGCCTGAAGTGGGATCTGCGTCCTGACCTCACGGTGACGGCGGCGGTGTTCCAGCTGGACCGCTCCAACGTCGTGGTGACCGATCCGCTCGACCCCACCCGTTCGCTGCTGATCGACGGCCAGACCACCAAGGGGCTCGAACTGTCGGCCTCGGGCCGGATCACCGAGCGCTGGTCGATGATCGCCTCCTACGCCTTCCTCGACACCGAAATCACCCGCACCGTGGGCGCGGGCTTCGTCGAGTCGGAACTGGCCAACACGCCCGAGCACAGCTTCGGCCTGTGGAACCGGTACGACGTCACCGACCAGTTCTGGGCCGGCGTGGGCGTGATCTACCAAAGCGAACGCTGGGCCGCAGTCGACAACGCCGTGCAGCTGCCCGACTTCTGGCGCGTCGATGCGGCGGCCTCCTACGACCTGACCGACGACGTGTCGCTTCAGGTCAACGTCGAGAACCTTCTCGATGAGGAGTACTTCCCCAACGCCCACAGCAACAACAACATCACCCCCGGCGCCGGGCGCCTGTTCAAGGCCGGCCTGACCGTGAAGTTCTAGGGCGGCCGATCCGCCGGCCACGAGACCACGGCGTCCGCCCCGCGCGGACGCCGTTTTCGTGTGCCGCGGGCGGCCCTCCGTAGATTCCCCGACTTTTCACCCTCCGATGCGAGTGCGACTGCCTCGCAATCTGATATGGAGACGGCTCGGTGAGCGGATTTCCCACGGGAACCATGGACGACGCGGGCTTCATGACGGCGCGGGCGACGGGCGTTTCACGTCCGGCGGCCGGCACGCCCGACGCCCGGCCGCCCCGCCCGGCCAAGGCTCGCCGCCGCAACGGCCTGGCCTGGGGCGTCGCCGCCGCCGCCGGGCTGCACGTCGCCATGCTGACGCCGCTGGTGCTGGCCCGCCCCGAACTCCGCGACCGCCTGACGCGCGACGAGCCCATGACCATCTACATCGAGATGGCCCGGCCGCCGGCCCCGCCGCCCGTGGTGCGCAGGGACCGCCCCAAGGCGGAGACGCCCCCGCCCCCGGTCCGCGCCGAACCCCTGCCCTTCACGCCGCGCGAGAGCGTCCAGCCGCGGACGCCGCCGCCGGTCGTCTCTCCCTTCACGCCGCCGCGCCCGGACCCGGCCCCGGTCCGTGCGCCGGAGCCCCGCGCCGACGCCGCCCCGGCCGAAGCGCCGCCGGCGCCCCCAGCGCCGGGCCCGTCCTCGACCGCCGCCGCCAGCGCCTTCAACGACAAGGTCATCGCCGCCCTTGCCCGGGCCAGGCGCTACCCGCCGGACGCCCGCGCCCGACGCGAGGAGGGCACGGCCATGATCGCCATCACCCTCAACCGCTCCGGCCGTGTCCTGAACGCCGAGATCACCCGCGGCTCGGGTTCGAAGTCACTGGACCGCGCCGCGCTCGAGACCGCCCGCCGCGCCGCCATGCCGCGCGTGCCAGCCGAACTGAGCGATCCGGTGCGGGTGGTGGTGGCGCTGGAGTTCGCCCTGAAGTGACGTCGCCGGCGTCTCAACGGCAACGGTTAACGCCGATCTCGATCCGGCGGAACCGGCCGGGAACAGAGCGTGACCGAATCGCTGACTCGCACCGGTTCTCCCGGCGTTCACGGCTAGATGTTGTGGCGCCGTTGGTTCGACGGACTAGCTACCTCGCCGCGCGGCACGCTTCCACGAACGCCTCGGCCTGTTCCCTGGACGGCGGGATGTGCGGCCCCACGGTGTCGGCGCCGTAGCTGGCGGCTATGCTGGTGGCGGTGGGCAGGCGCGCCAGCAGGTCGGGGAAGATCTCGCCCTCGGCCTGGACGCCCGGGCCCGGCTTGGTGGAGGCGGCGACGAGGGCGTAGCTCTCGTTGTCCACGCCGATGGACAGGCGCTCCTCGCTGCCGACAGGATCGAACGGTTGCACCCGGACGATGAGACGGGCGGGCGCCGACATGCAGGCCCACTGCATCACCGGCTCGCCGTCGGCGCCGTTCAGCACCAGGGCCGATCCCTCGCCCGAGGAGACCACGTCCCAAGTCAGGCCTGCCTGGACGGGTGCAGGCGCCGGCTGGGTCGGGGCCGACGGCGCCGGATCGGCGGGGGCCGGCGCGGACTTCTCGGTCGGGCTGCACCCCGTGATCACGGCGGTGGCCACGAAGGTGGCGACGAAGGTGTGGACGGTCTGACGCGCGCTCATGGCGTCTTGTAACGCGCACGCCCGCTGTTGGTTACCGAAAGCTTAACAGGGTTGAATCAGAGGGTTAAGTTTCGCGTCCGGGGCGTGCGGTCTAGTCCGCGTCCATCTTGAGGGCGGCGATGAAGGCTTCCTGGGGGATGTCGACCTTGCCGAACTGGCGCATGCGCTTCTTGCCGGCCTTCTGCTTGTCCAGCAGCTTGCGCTTGCGGGTGGCGTCGCCGCCGTAGCACTTGGCCGTCACGTCCTTGCGCAGGGCGCGGACCGTCTCGCGGGCGATGATCTTGCCGCCGATCGCCGCCTGGATCGGGATCTGGAACATGTGCGGCTGGATCAGGTCCTTCATCTTCTCGACCATGCCCCGGCCGCGCGTCTCGGCGCGGTTGCGGTGCACCAGCATCGACAGGGCGTCGACCGGCTCGGCGTTCACCAGGATCTGCATCTTCACCAGGTCGCCGGCGCGATAGCCGACGATCTCGTAGTCGAAGGAGGCGTAGCCCTTCGAGACGCTCTTCAGCCGGTCGTAGAAGTCGAACACCACCTCGTTCAGCGGCAGCTCGTAGACCACCAGGGCGCGGGAGCCGACGTAGCTGAGCTCCTTCTGCTCGCCGCGGCGGTCCTGGCACAGCTTGATGACCGAGCCGAGGTATTCGTCCGGCGTCAGGATGGTCGCCTTGATCCAGGGCTCGGAGATGCTCTCGATCTGCATCGGGTCCGGCAGGTCGGCCGGGTTGTGCAGGTCGATCTCCTCGCCGCTGCGCAGGTGGATCTTGTAGACCACCGACGGCGCCGTCGCGATCAGGTCGAGGTCGAACTCGCGGCTCAGCCGCTCCTGGATGATCTCCAGGTGCAGCAGGCCGAGGAAGCCGCAGCGGAAGCCGAAACCCAGCGCCGCCGAGGTCTCCATCTCGAAGGAGAAGCTGGCGTCGTTCAGGCGCAGGCGGCCGATGGCGGCGCGCAGATCCTCGAAGTCGGCGGCGTCCACGGGGAACAGGCCGCAGAACACCACCGGCTGGACTTCCTTGAAGCCCTCCAGCGCGTGCGCCGTGGGCCGCTTCTCGTCGGTGATGGTTTCGCCGACGGCGGCGTGGGCCACTTCCTTGATCTGGGCGGTGATGAAGCCGATCTCGCCGGGCGTCAGCTCGGGCACGTCGACGCCCTTGGGGGTGAAGACGCCGACCTTGTCGACCTTGTAGGTGGCGCCGGTCTGCATGAGCTTGATCTGCTGGCCGGCCTTCAGCCTGCCGTCGTTGACGCGCACCAGCACGACGACGCCCAGGTAGGCGTCGTACCAGGCGTCCACCAGCAGGGCCTTCAGCGGCGCGTCCGGGTCGCCCTTGGGCGGCGGCAGGCGGGTGACGATGGCCTCCAGCACATCGGGGATGCCGATGCCGCTCTTGGCCGAGCACAGCACGGCGTCGGAGGCGTCGATGCCGATCACGTCCTCGATCTGGGCGCGCACCCGCTCGGGCTCCGCCGCCGGCAGGTCGATCTTGTTGAGGACCGGGACGATCTCGTGGTTGTTCTCGATGGCCTGGTAGACGTTGGCCAGGGTCTGGGCCTCGACTCCTTGCGAGGCGTCCACCACCAGGATCGAGCCCTCGCAGGCGGCGAGCGAGCGCGACACCTCGTAGGCGAAGTCGACGTGCCCGGGCGTGTCCATCAGGTTGAGCGTGTAGTCGAGCCCGTCCTTGGCCCGGTACGTCAGGCGCACGGTCTGCGCCTTGATGGTGATCCCGCGCTCCTTCTCGATGTCCATGTTGTCCAGCACCTGGCTGGTCATCTCACGCGCGGTGAGGCCGCCCGTGTGCTGGATCAGGCGGTCGGACAGGGTGCTCTTGCCGTGGTCGATGTGGGCCACGATCGAGAAGTTGCGGATGCGGTCGAGAGGGGTGCTCATGTGGGGCTGCGCCTAGCACGCAACCCCTGCAACGCCAAGGCGGAGCGACCGCGCACGCGCCTCGTGCGGCGGCCGTGTCACGGTTAACCGGGTCTTAAACCGCGCGGCCTCAAACAAGCCCCAGTCGCTCTTCAGCGTCCGGGCAGGGGTCGTCCGCTTTTTTCCAGGGAGTCCGGCATGGATCGCCGCACCGTCATTCTCACCGGCCTGGCCGCCGCCGGGTCCGCCGCCGCCGCGCCCGCGTGGTCGCAGGCCAGCCCCGACTACGAGACGCGCGAGGACCGCGCGCCCACCTACACCCGCGACGAGATCATCCGCGAGGGCTCGAACTTCATGGGCGTGGCCGCCGAGGCCATCGGCGGCGCCATCGAACGCATCGCCCGCGACTACGGCGACGAGCCGACCGCCTACATCGCCGGCGAGGAGGGCTCGGGCGCCGTCGCCGTGGGCCTGCGCTACGGCCAGGGCCTGCTGCACATGAAGAACTTCAGCGAGCCCCAGGAAGTGCACTGGCGAGGTCCGTCGGTCGGCTGGGACGTCGGCGGCAACGCCTCGCGGGTGTTCACCCTGGTCTACAACCTCGACCGCCCCGACATGCTGTTCCGCCGCTACCCCGGCGTCGAGGGCTCGGCCTACATGGTCGGCGGCCTGGGCGTGAACTACCAGAAGGCCGAGGGCATCACCCTGGCCCCCATCCGCGCCGGCGTCGGCCTGCGCCTGGGCGCCAACGTCGGCTACCTGGCGTACTCGCGGAAGCGGCGTCTGCTGCCGTTCTAGGCTGGTGATCTCCGCCCTCCCTTGGGAGGGCCCGGAGCCGCGTAGCGAATCCGGGGGAGGCATGTCCGGTGCACGACGCCCATGCCGCTTAGGTCGCAAGGCCGCGCGCCGGCTGACGCCTCACCCGCTCCGTCTTCGGCTGCGCCGAAGCGGCTCGCGCCTCTCCTGAAGGAGAGGGAAGAACACCCTGAACACACCCGTCCCTGATCCTCTTGATGGAATGGTGCGCCCGGTCGGAAGGCAGTCAAGGGGGTTCAGGGGGAGAACCATCCGCGGCGCTCGCCGCTGAGTTTCTCCTTCTCTCTGGAGAGAAGGATGTCCCGGCGTACCGGAGCAGGCGGCAGCCTGCGCAGGTCAACGCCGGAGGAAGAGTGTCTGCCTGAAGGCGTCGCGGATGGAGGAAGTCACTCTTCCTCCCACGCGCAGAACCTGCGGCGCTCCGCGCCTCCGGTGCGTGGGGCCCTCCTTCTCTCTGAAGAGAGAAGGAGAAACTCCCCTACGCCTTGCTCGACTTGGCTCGGCTGGAGAACCAGTCGGTGATGGCCAGCAGCAGGCCGGAAGCGACGAAGGTCAGGTGGATGCCGACCAGCCAGGCCAGGCCTTCGGAATCGACCGTCGTGCCCGGCTTGCCGATGCTCATGAAGGCCTTCAGCAGGGCGATGCCGGAGATGGCGACGATGGAGGCGATGAGCTTCAGCTTCAGGCCGGCGAAGTCGACGTGGCCCATCCAGTCGGGCCGGTCCTCGTGGTTGGCGGCGTCGATCTTGGAGACGAAGTTCTCGTAGCCCGAGAAGATCACGATCAGCAGCAGGTTCGCGGCCAGGGACAGGTCGATCAGCGACAGGGCGACGAGGATGCCCTGGTCCGGACCCATGGTCAGGACGTGCGGGATCTCGTGCAGCAGCTCGTTGACGAACACCACCAGCAGCATGGCCAGGGCCACGACCAGGCCTACGTAGAACGGCGCCGCCAGCCAGCGCGAGGCGAACAGGCCGCGCTCGAAGGCGCCTTCGATACGGGACTTGGACATCGATTCCCCCTCGTCGCGATCAGGTTCTGAGGCGCGCGCCGATCTTGGCCGCCGCCGCCGTGACGCGGCCGGACAGGGCCTCGATCTCGGCGTCGGTCAGGGTCGCCTCGCGCGGCTGGATGGTCACCTCGACGGCGACCGACTTCTGGCCCTCGGGCACGCCCTGGCCGCGATAGACGTCGAACACGCGGGCGTCGGCGATCAGCGCCTTGTCGGCCGAGGCGACGGCGCGGACCAGGTCGCCGGCCGGCCTGTCCTCGTCCACCAGGAAGGCGAAGTCGCGCGACAGCGGCATCAGCGGCGACAGGCTGAGCGCCGGCCGGGTGCGGGTGGCCTTCTGCTTGGCCGCCGGGATGGCGGGCAGGTTCAGTTCGAAGCCGATCGCCTGGCCGTCGACGTCGAGCGCCTTCAACACGCGCGGGTGCAACTCGCCGAACTCGGCGATGACGGTCTTGGGCCCCAGCTGGATGCGGGCCGAGCGGCCCGGGTGCCACCAGGCCGAGGCCTGGCCCTGCACCACCTGCAACGACCCGATGGGCGCTCCGAGTTCGGCCAGCAGGGCCATCAGGTCGCCCTTGAGCGCGAACAGCGGATCCTCCGCCTTGCCGTCCCACCGCCGGGGCGGCGCCGGCAGGACCACGGCGGTGACCGCCTGGACCTGGTCGCCCGGCTGGTCGCCGCGGTAGTTGGGCCCGACCTCGAACAGGGCGGCGTCGGGGAAGCCTCTCTGCGCGTTGCGGCGGGCGGCCTCGACCAGTCCAGGCAGGGCTGACGGGCGCATGCAGTCGAGGTCGGCGGCGATGGGATTGGCCAGCACCAGCCGATCGTCACCGCCGCCGAACAGGGCGGCGGTCTCGCGCTTGATGAAGCTCCAGGTGACCGCCTCGGCGTAGCCGGCGGCCGCCATGGCGCGCCGGGCGATGCGGGCGCGGGCCTGCAGCGGCGTCAGCACGCCGCGCGGCGGGATCGTTGCCGTGGGCAGGGGCGTGGAGGGCAGGGCGTCGAAGCCGACGATGCGCGCCACCTCTTCCACCAGGTCGGCCTTGCCCTCGACATCGCGCCGCCAGGAGGGGGCCTGGACGGTGACGGTGTGGCCGACGCCGCTGGCGGAGAAGCCGAGCGCGCCCAGCACGTCGAGCACCTTGTCCCGCGAGACGTCGAGGCCCGACAGCCGGCGCACATAGTCGGGGTCGAACTCGAACGGCGCCGGGCGGGTCGGGGCCTCGCCGGCGACGACCACGCGGGAGGCCTCGCCGCCGCAGAACTGGAGAATCATCTCCGTGGCCAGCTCGATCCCCGGGACGAGCGACTCCGGATCCACGCCGCGAGCGAAGCGGTAGGCCGCGTCGGACTGGATGCCCGTGTCACGGCTGGTCTGGGCGATGCGGATCGGATCGAACCAGGCGCTCTCCAGGAACACGTCGGTCGTCGCCTCCGACACGGCGGTCGAGGCCCCGCCCATGACGCCGCCCAGGCCGATGGGGCGCACCCCGCCGGCGTCGGCGATGACGCACATCTCCGGATGGATTTCGTAGGTCTCGCCGTCCAGCGCGATGAGGCGTTCGTAGACCGGGCTGTCGGGGTCCTCGGGAACGCTGTCGTGGTACGGGCGGCCCAGCCGCGCCTCGACCACCGTCCCGTCCAGCAGGGCCGCATCGTAGACGTGCAGCGGCCGGGCGCGGTCGTAGGAGATGTAGTTGGTGATGTCGACCAGCGCGTTCTTCGGATTGATGCCGATGGCCTTCAGCCGGTCCTGCAGCCAGCGCGGCGAGGGGCCGTTCTTCACGCCGCGGATGTAGCGGCCGGCGAACACCGGGCACGCCTCGGGCGCCGGCAGGCGGATCGAGATCGGGCAGTCGAAGGTCCCGGCGATGGGCCGCGGCGCCCGGTCGAAGCGCTTGCCGAGGCCCGCCGCGGCGAGGTCGCGGGCGATGCCCTCCACGCCCAGCCAGTCGGGCCGGTTCGGCGTCACCTCGAAGTCGATGGCCGGCTCGGCGGCGAAGGCTTGGGCGGCGGGCGCCCCGACCGGCAGGTCGTCCGACAGCTCCAGGATGCCGTCGCTCTCGCTCGAGAGCTCAAGTTCGGCGGCCGAGCAGAGCATGCCGTGGGAGACCACGCCGCGCACCGGCTTCTCCACCAGCACCATGCCGTTGGCCGGGATGGTCGCGCCCAGCGGCGCGTAGATCGTGGTCAGACCGGCCCGCGCGTTGGGCGCGCCGCAGACGATCTCCTTCCGCCCGTCGACGGTGTCGACCTGGCAGACCTGCAGCTTGTCGGCGTTGGGGTGGCGCTCGGCCGAGACGATCTTCGCCACGGTGAACGGCGCGAGCCTGGCCGAGGGATCGATCACCTCCTCGACCTCCAGCCCGGCCATGGTCATGGCCTCGGCGACGGCGTCGACGCCGGCGTCGGTCTCGAGGTGGTCCTTCAGCCAGGACAGGGTGAACTTCATTGGGAGAAAACCGGGCTGGAAGAGACGTGAGGCGAGGCGGCTGCCATCAGCTGAGGCCGCTGGAGGCGTTCGGCGCGGCGAAGGCGGAGAAGCCGTAGTGCTCGAGCCAGCGCACGTCGCCGGCGAACATGTCGCGCAGGTCCGGCGGGCCGTACTTCAGCATGGCCAGGCGATCCACGCCCATGCCGAAGGCGAAGCCCTGGTACTCGTCCGGGTCGATGCCGCACTGGCGCAGCACGTTGGGGTGCACCATGCCGCAGCCCAGCACCTCCAGCCAGTCGTTCCCCTCGCCCACGCGCACCTCGCCGCCCGAGCGGTCGCAGCGCACGTCCAGCTCGGCCGAGGGCTCGGTGAAGGGGAAGTGGTGCGGCCGGAAGCGGGTGGTCACCGCGTCCGTCTCGAAGAAGCGGGCGATGTACTGCTCCAGGGTCCACTTCAGGTGGCCCATGTGGATGTCGCGGTCGATCACCAGGCCTTCGATCTGGTGGAACATGGGCGTGTGGGTCTGGTCGCTGTCCTTCCGGAACACGCGGCCCGGCGCGATGATGCGGATCGGCGGCGTCTGCGACACCATGGTGCGCACCTGCACCGGCGAGGTGTGGGTGCGCAGCAGGCGACGCTCGCCGTTCTCGTCCGGCTTGAAGAAGAAGGTGTCGTGCATCTCCCGCGCCGGGTGCTTGGGCGGGAAGTTGAGCGCCGTGAAGTTGTGCCAGTCGTCCTCGATGTCCGGGCCCTCGGCCACGGCAAAGCCCATCTGGGCGAAGATCTCGACCAGCTCGTCCATGACCTGCAGCGTCGGGTGCACCGAGCCCTTGCGGCGGGGCGGGGCGGGCAGGGTCAGGTCGACGCGCTCCGACTGCAGCCGCGCTTCCAGGGCCGCGGCGTCCAGGTCGGCCCGGCGGGCTGCGATCGCGGCTTGCACCCGGTCGCGCAGCCCGTTGATCGACGGGCCCTTTTCCTTGCGTTCGTCTGGGCTCATGGCGCCCAGGCCCTTGAGCAGGGTGCTGATGGCGCCTTGCTTGCCCAGCGCGGCCACGCGCACGCTCTCCAGCGCGTCGAGGCTGTCGGCGTCGGCGACCGCTGAGGTCAGGTCGGCTTCGAGTTGGGCGAGGTCGGTCATGGCGAGCCTTCCTAATGGGCGCAGGCGTTCGGGGGAAGGGGCGGGCCGCAGCCCGAGCGCCAGCCGGAACCTCTTTCGACAGGGCGCGCTTCCCACCCACGCGGGTCCCTGGCGACTTTTTCGCCCCACGTGAGCGGTTCGCTAACCGTGAAGCTGTTGAATGGGGATCGTCACGGAAGGAATCCGACGCTTGCCGAAGCTGAGACGGAAGTACTTCACCTTCACGGGTCGCATGCGGCGCCGCTCCTTCATTCGCGCCAGCCTCGGCTTCTGCTTCCTCATGGCCCTGGCGACCTGGCTCGGCGTCGTCCTGCTGGCCGCCATCGCCACGAGCAACGGCATCGAGCCCGGTTCGGACGCGTTCGGCCTGATGCTCGGCCTCGGCGGCGGGACCCTGGTGGCGCTCGCCGGCCTGTGTCTCTCGGCGCTGATCATCAAGCGCAGCCGCGACGCCGGCCTGCCACCTGCGCCCTTCATGGCGGCGATCCTGCTCGCCCCCCTGGCCGACCCGCTGCTGCTGGCGCCGCTGCTCGACCAGCGCCTGCCCTGGCCGCTGGACGGCGCGACCCCCGCCATGCCGCTGGTGGTGCTGACCGCCTACGCCGTCCTGGCCTTCAAGCCGTCCCTGGCGATCGAGCCGCTGCATGCGGGCGGGGAGCGGGACGTGGCGGGAGCGCTGCGGTAGGGGGGGCCGCCGGCGCACCATTCCACCAAGACGATCAGGGACCGGTGTGTTCAGGACCTGCCGCTGTTCCCCGCTCTCCCTTGGGAGCGGGACGTGGCGGGAGCGCTGCGGTAGGGGGGGCCGCCGGCGCACCATTCCACCAAGACGATCAGGGACCGGTGTGTTCAGGACCTGCCGCTGTTCCCCCCTCTCCCTTGGGAGCGCGAGAGGGTCTGGTGAAGGGCGCTGGCGTCGCGCACGCCCCTGAATCCTCTCCCGGGGTCCGCGACGTGCCCGGGGGCCCTCCCAAGGGAAGGCCAACCTTCGCTTCGAACGAAAAACGCCCCCGAGGTCTCCCTCGGGGGCGTTTCGTATCGATCACCCGGCAACCGGAATCAGGCGGCCTTCTGGGCCTTCTCGACGGCGGTGCGGACAGCGGCGGCGACGGCCTTGAAGCCGGCTTCGTCGTTGCCGGCCATGTCGGCCAGGATCTTGCGGTCCATGTCGATGCCCGCGAGCGACAGCCCGTGGATGAACTGCGAGTAGGTGAAGCCCTCGGCGCGAGCCGCGGCGTTGATGCGCTGGATCCACAGGGCGCGGAAGGCGCGCTTCTTGTTGCGGCGGTCGCGGTAGGCGTACTGGCCCGCCTTGTCGACCGCGGCCTTGGCCGTACGGATGGTGTTCTTGCGGCGGCCGTAGAAGCCCTTGGCTTGCTCCAGCACCTTCTTGTGACGGGCGTGGGACGTAACGCCCCGTTTGACGCGTGCCATTATTCTATTCCTTCAAAATTACCGGGTGATCAGCCGTAGGGCATCCAGCCCTTGATGGTCTTGGCGTCGGCGTCAGCCATCACCTTGGTCCCACGGTTCGTGCGGATGTACTTGCTGTTGTGGCTGAGCAGGCGGTGACGCTTGCCCGCCACGCCGGCTTTCACCTTGCCGCTCGCGGTAATCTTGAAGCGCTTCTTGGCGCCCGACTTGGTCTTCAGTTTCGGCATTTCGCAGCGGGGTTTTATCCCCGTCCTCTAGGATAGGCGTGACGAACCGCCAGGGCATGCCTTGTAAGCCCGGCGGTTCCGAAGGGCGGCTTCCATAGACGGAAACCGCCCCTGCGGCAAGGGAAAGGACTCAGTACGGCGGGTTGTGCTTCTCGATGAAGGCGATGGCGTCCTGGAGCATCTTCGTGCGGGTGGCCCCGCGCGAGAGCCAGTGATCCTCGCCTTCGAGGCGCACCACCTCGACGGGCTTGCCCGCGCGGCGCATCGCGTCGGCCATGATCTCGGTCTGCTTGATCGGCACGACCGTGTCGTCCGGGCCGTGCATCAGCATGACCGGGACGGTGATCCGGTCGGCGAACTTGGCCGGCGAGACCTCGTCCAGGCCGCTGTCGCCGATCTTGCTCGCGCCCATGTTCTGCTTCCAGTAGCGGCCGGTCGGGGTGTCGGCGGCGTTGCTCTCGCCGTTGGCCCACCAGATCATCTGGCGCAGGTCGTAGACCCCCGCGCCGGCGACGGCGCAGCGGTAGACGCCCGGGTCGAGGGTGACGCCGGCCATGGTGGCGTAGCCGCCGTAGCTCCAGCCGGTGATGCAGACGCGCTTGGGATCGACCATGCCCTGGGCGGCCAGGTGACGGACGCCGTCGGACAGGTCCGTCTGCATCTCGCGGCCCCAGCGGCCGTAGCCGGCGGCCATGTGCGCCTCGCCGAACCCGCGCGAACCGCGGAACTGCGGCTGGAGCACGGCATAGCCGCGGGCGGCGAAGGCCTGGGACCACCAGTCGAAGCCGGGGGCGTCGCGCGACGCCGGTCCGCCGTGGGGCAGGACGATCAGCGGCAGCCCCCTGGGATCGCGGCCGGGAGGCAGGGTGAGGTAGGCCGGAATCTCCAGGCCGTCCTTGGCCTTGTAGGTGATGTAGCGACGCTCGCCGACGGCGGACGACGGAATGCCGGGGTAGGCCGACCCGACCTTCATCGCCTTGCCGCTGGCGAGGTCGACGTAGAGGTAGGTGCCGGGGTCGCTGTTCCCCTCGGTTCGCACGATGTACTTGGTGTAGTCCGGGGTGCGGTCGGCCACGATCAGCTTGCCGCTCTTGAAGCTGGCCTGCAGCGTGGCCCAGGCGCGGCCGGCGCGTTCGTCGGTGTAGATGCGGTCGTCGTTATCGCCCTTGGTGGTGGCGAAGCCGGTCAGGCGGCCGGTGTCGGAGTCGTACAGCGGGGAATATTCCAGCCCGCCGGGGAAGGTCAGGGTCTGCTTCTTTCCGTCCGCCAGGGCGATCTCGTACAGGATCGGGCTCTTGTCCGCCCCCTGCGGGACCGAGATGATCACCGTCCCCGGGCTGCGGCCCTCGCCGAGCAGGCTGGGCCAGCTGACCACGCCCTTGCCGCCGGTCCAGACGTACACCTCGCGACGGTTCAGGCCGTCCACGGCGAGCAGGCGCCAGCGCCCGGTCTCGAAGTCGCCGTCCTCCTCCGCGATCACCTCGGCGGCGGCGTTCAGCAGCCCGTTGCGGTAGTCGCGGATGAACGGGGTGCCCCGCCCCGTGTCCGGATCGATCTGGAACAGGACGCTGCGACCGGTCTGCGCCGCGGTGACCAGCATGGTGCGCTTGCCGTTGATGTTCCGGATCTCGTAGCCCTGGAACAGGTTCAGGACCATCTCGTCGCCGGTGCGGCTCGCGGCGACCCCGCGGACGTCGTCCAGCACCTTGGCGAAGGTCCGCTTCTCCACGTTGTAGATCAGCGCGTTGGACGCCTCCACGATGTCGCCGTAGCCGGTCAGGCGGTCGGTCGTGACCGATTGCACGATCAGGACGTGGCTGTTGTCCAGCCAGCTGATGCCGCGGACCTTCACATTGCCGAGTTCGACGTTGCCCAGGGACTGGTTGGCGCCCGTCTGCACCACGCCCAGGCGGCGCTTCTCGCCGACCTGGCCGATGAAGGCCAGGCGAGAGCCGTCCGGCGAGATCGACACCTGGTCGAGTCCCGGCAGCTGGCCGTAGGCCTCGATCGGCGCCTTCGCGGCCGTTTGCGCCACGGCGGCGGCGCCGCCGACCGACAGCACCAGGGCGGCCCCGGCGGCCGCCATCAACTTGTTGAACATGAATCCCCTCCGGGCAGGCCGCCCGAGCTCCCTATGGCCGGAAAAATGCCCCGGCGCGTACCGAGGTGCAATCGCTCGAGCGCGCCAATCGGGGTTAGGGCGTTTGGCCGCAGGGAGGGGAAACGGGATCAGGTCGGCGGATTGTGACGCTCGAGAAGGCGATCGGCGCCTTCAACACGGCCGCACCGGCTGCGCGCAGGCAGTGAAGCCTGGTTTGTCCCCCCCCCGACGTAC
>Ga0196970_1001022_pt1 | contig 22676 bp, 19 predicted proteins | sample S1v_513CmetaG_FD_148672 | JGI IMG/M metagenome (GOLD analysis project Ga0196970, IMG submission 148672) | Soil microbial communities from Anza Borrego desert, Southern California, United States - S1+v_5-13C | ecosystem: Environmental > Terrestrial > Soil > Desert | place: USA: California...
CCTGAATCGTGCCCTCACCCGTGCCATGCAAGACGAGAACGACGAGCAACGTGCCTCAGCGTTACAAGCCATCGGCGTGGCATATCGCTCTATGAACAAGCCGCAGGATGCGCTGCGATACTTTCACGAATCACTTGAGGTCAAGCGACGTCTGAGCGATCAGCGTGGAATCGCGTCCAGTTTGCATGCGACTGCTCAAGTTCAGAATGACCTCGGAAAATCCGCAGAGGCTCTCAAGAACTTCCAAGCTTCACTGCGCATTCAGCGGGAAATCGGCAACACGCGGGGAGTTGGGGACACGCTGCTCGATCTGGGTGTGCTTTACAACGATACAGGGCGCTACGATGACGCCCTGAATGCCTTCAGAGAGTCGCTCCAGATTGAGCGTGCGGTTGGGAACCAGAACTACGAAGCCATCAACCTGAACAACATTGGAACAAGCTACTTCTTTAAGGGACAGTACGAGGATGCTCGAACTTATTACGAACAGGCGTTGCAGCTCAGAGAAAAGCTGAAGATCCCCGGAGACATCGCCGACACGTTGCACAATCTCGCAGAGACGAGCACGAACATAGGCGATTTCGAGAAGGCGCAGAAGTACTACCTTCGCGCGCTTGATATCCGCCGAGCTTCCGGGGATCGCCGCGGCGCTGCTATCGATTCCTACAGCATGGGTAAGGTATTCGAGCAGCAGGGCCGTTACGGGGCTGCGACTGCTGCAATGGCCGACTCGCTGACCAATCTGCGTTCGCTTGGCAACCGCGATTATTGGCTGGCGGAAGTGATGAGTGGGTACGGCGGGACCCTCGCTTTGGTCGGCCGCACGCAGGAAGCAACTAACATCTTGCAAGAAGCGATGGCGCTCTCCAGGGAGTCGAACAACCAGGCGCTCATTGCGCAAACAATGATCTATCAGGCTGACGCCGCCTTCTACTCTGGTTCGTTTGACGTGGCACGAAAAACGTATGAACAGGCGATTCCGCTGGCCAGGCAGGCGAAGGACAATCGTTTGGTTCTTATGTCCAGATTGGGTGCGGCAAAAGTGGCCGTGCGCCAGAGTCGCGCCTCATCAGTACTGGGCGGCTTGAGCTCCCTTTGCGAAAAAGCCGACACCGCCGGGCTGAAGTATCTTGCCGTCGACTGTTCCACGTATCTCGGCGAGGCGCTTCTGCAGCGAAAGGACTACACGAGAGCTAGGCAAACCCTTGAAGCGTCGGTTATGCGTAGTGACCGCTTAGGCTTAAAGCCCGTGCTGGCTCGCGCTCACTTGTTGATGTCTCGACTACTCGCAGCAAGTGGCAATCAACGCGATTCTGAAAACCATCAGGCACAGGCGCAAAGAATTCTCGATGAGATCCGCCAGGAGGGTGCCGCAACTGTCGTGAAGCGCAGCGACCTAGCGCCGCTCATCGGGAACTAGTGTCAGAACGGACGGAGCCCGCCCCCACAAGCTCACCTTCGTCGGTTTCGTAACCCTGAGCTGCTCTCCTCCATTTGCACGTCCGGCAGCGCGGGGTATCAAACTGATCTGCATCCGCTCCGCTGGGCGGTTCGCCATTCCTCCAACCGATTCCCTCGCGCAATCGCCAAACGACTCGCGGGTTTTGCAGAAGGAGTGCTAGTGCGACCGCGCTGTAAAGGACGCAGAACACGGGATGGATCTGCTGGGCTCCGAGCCCGAACGCCAAGCCTGGGAACCAGTTCGAAAAGACCGGCAATACAAACTGTCCAGCAAAAAGCCCGAACAACAGCAGCGCGCCTCCGACCGATAGCCGCAAACTAGCCAGAAGCACTACGCCAAGCAACGACTGAGCAGCGGTCAGCAAAATCTCAGACAGTTGCACCTGGTCCATGGGGATTGCGTGCGACAGACTCCCGCGCGCAACGGCGTATACACCCGGGATCATTCCCACGAGCAACGTCCACTGGTTCAGCTTCGCTGAAAGCAGACTTCCTAGTGCCAGTCCCGCCTGCCCTCTCCACGCAAACATCAATGCGACGATGAACTCCGGGGCCTCTGAAGCAATCGGAGCGAGCCACTGAACGAGCAGGAACTCGTTTACGTGAAATACACGGCCAGTCCCGACTAGTCCCTCGCAAAACGGTTCGGCATTGGCCAGGATCACACCACCGGCAAACATAAACAGCGCAAGGATAGAAATTCGGCGCTGCACTTTCGGCAATGCGGAGAGGAGCGAAGCAGGCCCTTCCGCCTCGCATTCCGAGCAGGGCTTCCGACTGGCGATCAATACATAGGCAACGTATATCGCCCCGAACACAATTCCGTCATACCACGCAAGCGTACCTTTGAGCGGGATGAACAACGCGTATGCGGTCGTGATTCCAAGAAAGAAGAGCTCGGTTCGACGCTCCTCTTCGATGAGAACGTCGCGCCTGAATCGAAGCCAGTACACCATCACGATCAGGCCCCAAGCCACGCCGATCAGCAGACGGTTGGCACCCGTCATGTTGGCGATCGCGTAGTGGGCATAGTTCCCGTCTGGAAACTTCCCTGCCTGCCAAGTGAAGTACATGTCGACCGAGTACTCGGGGAGAACGGCGATCAGTGCGACGCCGGCCAGGGCCAGTGCTTGCGAGACTTCGGTCTGAGCAGCATCACAAGCCCACAGCAGAAGGAACGACGCTCCGATTATGGCCGTTCCTGAGACGAGTGCAGCTATTGGGGGCGCCACCTGCACCCCGGCTAAACGAAAAATGAGGCCCGGCATGGTGACAAGGGCCGCCGAAATAAATGCCAGAAAATAATTTCGTTTCATTGAGTCCCGGGCGCGGACGAGGAATCGGCCACGCGCCCATCCAGGTAACGCGCAGCCAAAAGTCTCACACCCAAAACAACCGGCCAGGCAGCCAGAAGAGATTTCTCTTCGGGATTGTTGACACGCCTGGAACTGCACCGTGGCAGTCCTGCTACTCCCTTTTGGCGGAACCTTGATTCTAACATTCGAGAACTCTGGTCGCCAGTGCTGCTGCGCGGGCAGCTTGCTAAGCAGTGCATTTTCCGGGCCTGAAATGAAGCAATTCGCCGGGCTTACAGACCGAGACTGCCGGCGAGAGGTGCGGTCACTGACACGGGTGGTCAGCTCTCGTATCAGTTTTCCCCACTCGCCTCATGGCAAGCCAAGCTGTAGGATACTTAGTCGCCATCGCGACGGAGCGTGCCATGACATCTGCACTTGTAGATCTTGAACCTAAAGCTTTGTGGAAGCATTTCGACGCGCTGTCTGCAATACCGCGCGGATCCGGCAAGGAAGCCGCTGCGCGCGAATATGTGCTATCCCAGGCCTCTCGGCTCGGCCTTGAAGCGATCCAGGATTCCGTAGGCAACGTCGTCGTGCGAAAGCCCGCGCGGCCCGGCCGCGAACAGGCTACCCCAGCGCTGTTACAGGGTCACCTCGACATGGTGTGCGAAAAGAACGAGGGCACAGCCCACAACTTCGACACCGACCCAATCCGCATAGTACGCCACGATGATTGGCTCAAGGCCGACGGAACTACGCTTGGCTCCGACAACGGAGTGGGTGTGGCAGCAGCGTTGGCCGTTATGGAAAGCGAAGATATCGCCCACGGCCCGCTTGAGTTTGTTTTCACCATTGACGAAGAAACCGGTCTGACCGGCGCCTCAGAATTTCCAGCGGGCGTGCTCAAATCAAAGTATTTCCTGAACCTCGATGGTGAGGAAACGGGAACGCTGTGCATCGGCTGCTCGGGCGGAATGAACACTAAAGCTCGACGCAAAGTCGCTCTTCGCGCTCCTGGCAACGGCTCGGCATTCCGAATCAAGGTCTCCGGGCTCAAGGGCGGGCATTCCGGCGTGGACATTCACCTCGGCCGCGGCAACGCCCTGCGTCTCCTCGGACGTGTTCTTCAGGAAGCGATCGACCGGGTTGGAATAGAAGTGGCAGACGTAAAGGGCGGAAGCGCACACAATGCGATCCCCCGCGAAGCGTCCGCCAATGTGCTGGTCGACACCGCTCGCGAGCAGGAGCTTCGAAACCTCGTGGCCGCCGCGCAAAGTGATGCGCGCACCGCTCTCGGCGCCTTTGATCCGGACGTGCAGGTCACCCTCGAGAAGACGGAAGGACCTGCACAGGTCATGGATCCTGCCGATGCAAAGCGCGTGACGGATTTGCTGGCCACACTGCACACAGGAGTGCTTGCGATGAGCCCTGATATCGCAGGCCTGGTGCAGACCTCGACCAATCTCGCAACTGTTGCACTGAAGGGAGACACCGTCGAAATCGTCACCAGCCAGCGCAGTGCCATCGAAAGCAGCAGACTCGCCGCTGCTCGCATGGTTGGTACGATCTGCCGTCTAGCCAGTTTCGAGGTTGAATACGGCGGTGGATACCCCGGTTGGAAGCCGGAACCGAACAGCGAGATTGTCCGCAAGCTCCAGGATGTCTATAAGCAGGTGTTCGGCGGAGAGGCCAAGCTTGTCGCCATGCACGCAGGGCTGGAATGCGGAGTCATCGGCGAGAAGTATCCAGGCATGCAGATGGTGTCCTTCGGCCCACAGATCGAGAATCCGCACAGCCCGAACGAGCGCGTGAAGATTTCGTCCGTCGAGACTTTCTGGACCTATCTTCGTGCTGTTCTGGAGAGTATCTAGCGTTCACTTCACATTCGATTAGCAATGGATGGGGCGATCGTCAGGTCGCCCCATTCCCACTTCGGACTTCGCTCTCACTCAAGCCGAGCCGAAAAGAAGAAGCAGGCCGTAAACTGCAGGCCTGCCCCTGGGGCCGGTTTAACCTAACCGTTTGGTTACTTTCCTTCGTATAACTGCTGCGAGAGGTAGTTCCCAATCCCGATTTCCTCGATCGTATGCAACTGTGCCTCGAGGTAGTCCACGTGGGTTTCCTCGTCGCGGATCATCCTCTCGAACAACTCGCGCGTGCCCTCGTCGTTGGCCGCGACGCACACCTTCGCGGACTTGTTGTACTGCACGACGGCTTCCTTCTCATCTGCCAAATCAGTCTGAAGCATCTCCTGGACGTTCGTGCCGATTTTGGGAACGAGCCCGACGTTGACTCCCGGAGTGCCATCCAGAAACAGAATTCGCTCGATCAACCCTTCGGCGTGCCTCATCTCCTCAATCGCTCGCGACCGTGTGCGTTCCCCCAAGCGCTTGTAACCCCAGTTCTCGCACATCTCTGCCTGAACCATATATTGGACGATGGCGGTTAACTCAGAACTCAGAGCCGCGTTCAATTGTTCGATGACTTTCTCGTTTCCGCGCATTCTTCTTGCTCCCGTTATGACTTCACACCCAAAGCATCTTACCGCGAATCACCGCTGTGCGCTTCAAAACTGACGTCACGCCTTCCGGAGCGACCCTCGGCCACAAAGGATCACGAAACCCCGAAGAACTCTGCTACCATACCGCCGAACGCGAACCACTGCATGTCAGACCAGCCCAAAATCAATTCCGGCAATGCGGTGTCCCTAACCGGCTCGGTCGTCGGTCGTTTCGCAATTCGCGAGCGACTTGGAACGGGAGCCATGGGAGAGGTCTATCGAGCCGAGGACACGAGGCTCAACAGGTCGGTCGCAATCAAGCGTATGGCGGACGCCTTGAGAGCCGATCCGGCTCAGAGGCGCCGTTTCATCAAAGAAGCGGAGCGTATCTCGCAACTGAGCGATCCGCACGTCGCCGCGCTGTACGACATCATTGAAGAACAGGGCGAAATCTTCCTGGTAATGGAGTTCGTGGACGGCTGCAATCTTCGCGAACGATTGTCCCGCGACACTGGGCTCCGCGAACTGCTTTCCATCATCATGCAGGCCGCCGAAGGACTCCGCTCGGCCCACGCCCGCAATATCGTCCACTGCGACATCAAGCCGGAAAACATCATGATCACTTCATCCGGGCGGGTGAAGGTACTCGATTTTGGCTTGGCACGGCAGTTGTCCAGAGCGGACCGACATGTGACGTCTGTAATGGGCAGTGGAGTGGGGTTGTCGGGAACCCCGGGTTATATGGCTCCCGAAGTCATGCTGGAGGAGGCTCCCGACCCTCGATCCGACATTTTTGCGCTGGGTGTTGTTTTCTACGAGGCGCTGTCGGGCAGTCATCCGTTTGTTAAACGTACCGTTTTTGAAACAGCCGACAGCGTTCTGCATTCAGAACCGCCAGCCCTGCACACTCGCGGAATCGCACGCCCACTGTCCGACATCGTTGCTCGCATGATGGCCAAGGATGTGACGGACCGTTACCAGAGCACGGACGAACTCTTAAGCGATCTGCAGGCATTCGAGCAGACCATTGACTCTGGGATAAGGCTGCCCCACCCCGCGCTCGACGGGGCGCCACCGAACTCATTTCGAACGCGTAAACACCGTGGCCGACGGGTGATTTTGATCGCCGTACTGGTCATAGGTGTGATCGCCGCGATCGTTCCTGCCGCACGCCACGCTCGCAAAATTGGCCGCGCACTCGGTTTTTCGAAAGCTCCGCACATTGCGGTGCTGCCGTTTCAAAGTATCGGCGGGCAGTCCTCCGACAAAGCATTCGCCGAGGGCCTCAGCGACGTGATCACATCGGAACTCGCCCAACTCAGCGACCGCTATGCTTTGCAGATAGTGCCGGCTGCCGAGGTGCGTGCTGAAAGGGTCGCTTCGGCGAAGGCAGCTAGACAGCAGTTTGGCGTCGATATGGTTATCGAAGGCAGCATTCAACCGGTCGCCAACATGTTTAGAGCAACGTATAGCGTAGTCGATGCAAGTACAGGGAGGCAGATCCGAGCAGGGACGATCGCGGTCCCACTAGGCGACCCGATTGGCTTGCAGGACCAGTTGGCAAACAGTATTGCGCAGAACCTCGGAGTAGGGATAAAGCCCGCTGAACGCGATCAGGTGGCGGCACATGGAACAACGCTGCCGGCCGCTTACAATGCCTACCTTCAGGGCCTTGGCTACCTCGAGGACTATCAGAAGAAGGAAAACCTTGATCTCGCGATTGCGGCTTTCAATCGGGCCTTGCAGTACGACAGCAGCTACGCATTGGCATATGCGGGCTTGGGCCAGGCTCACTGGCACAAGTATCGCGAGTTCAAGGAGACTGCCGAAATATCGGACGCAACGCTAGCTTGCCAAAGAGCCTTGTCGATCGAACCAGATTTGGTTGAAGGGCATCGCTGTCTGGGACGTGTCTTCGGAAGCACCGGGAGATACACGGAAGCTGCGCAACAGCTTGAAAGCGCCTTGAAGAAGCGACCTACCGACGACGAATCTGTTCGCGCGCTGGCCTCTGCCTATGAGGAACTCAGTGACTTCTCCCGAGCTGAAGCGACCTATCGACGCGCAATAGACCTTCGCCCTCACTATTGGGCCGGGTACAACTGGCTGGGTGGTTACTACTCCAGCCGTGGCCAATACGACAAGGCGCTTGCAATGTTCGCTCGAGTCATTGCCATCGCTCCCGAGAATTACCGCGGCTACAACAACACGGGCGGAATTTACATTCTGAAGGGCGACTTCGCACGAGCCATTGAACAATTCGAGCGATCCGTGCAGATTCGCCCTAGTTTTGCCGGGTACTCAAATCTGGGCACAGCATACTTCTTTCAAAAGCGCTTCGGCGATGCTGTCTCCGCTTACGAGCGCGCTCTCAAACTGAACGATCGTGATTATGTGACATGGGGCAATTTGGGAGATGCTCAGTTCTTCGCACCGGGAAAGCGGGCCTCATCGACAGCGAGCTACGCTGAAGCTATTCGCCTGGCGGAAGACCAACTGAAGGTCAACAGCAACGATGCAGGCGCCCTTGGTAGCATCTCGATGTACTACGCCATGCTCGGAAGGCGGGCCGACGCGGAGCGATATATGCGCCGGGCTCTGGCGCTCAAACCCGGAGGCCCGGACGTATGGTGGCAAGCTTCTGTAGTGTATTCGCAACTGGGCCGACCAGATGACACCCTGTCAGCGCTGCAGTCGGCCTTGGCAGCAGGATTGTCTTCGTCGTATATAAGCTCGGCTGCGTACTTTGAAAAGCTCCACTCAGACCCGCGCTTCCAGCAACTCATCCGGTCGGCGAATAAGCTTGAGCGGCGCTGACCTCGCGCCGCCCTTGGTAGGACTGTTCATCGCTGGATGATGACCTGTGGATCCGCCATGGCTCCTGATTCGGCGACTATGGCGTAGGCCCAGTTGGTCCCCTCCTCCACTTCGATGTTTCCTGAGTTGACCTGACGGCCTGGATTGATCTCATATGGGTTCCGCGAACCCGGAAATGGCGTCCCATCGACGAAGGTGATACGGATCTTCTCCTTCGTTTCGTTTTGCCACTGGATGGTGTCGCCCTTGGTCTTGCTCAGGACAACGGGGTCTTGCGATGCGATATATTGCCCGTCTTTGAAAGTGATGCTTACCTCAACCACGGCCACGATTCCCTCCCATTTAGAACCACGCGTGTTTGGAGCCCAGGTGCTACCCTCGATTAGCGCTAATCAAGACGTCTGTCTCAAAAAGTGATGACCATGCTTGGGCAGGCCGTCGCTCTTGTCAAGGAAAACTGATTGCAGCGGCGTTGATCAGTTGACTGCAAGCATGCCACTGCGACGTGCGGCAGATGAAGCATCGGTGCCTCGGGGCGCCTCGTCGTCATCGCCTGTGGTCTGCTTGAAAGTTTGCAGTTTCTGAATGAGTTCGTTTATGGCAGCGCCCTTCATGAACCAGGCGTCCCAGGGCGCTTCGCTCGCCTCAGGAGGGTGTGTGCCGGAAAAGACGAAGACAGGTAACGTGGGCCGATAGCTTTTCGCTGCCCGCGCCAGTTCTTCCCCATTCATGCCCGGCATCTCGAAGTCGCAAACCAAAACGGCGATTTCTGTATGTTGCTTCAGAACTGCCAATGCCTGTGCCGAGTCGCATTCCGACATGACAGCGAAACCGAAATGGCGCAGCAACATGACCATTGTTTGCAGCGTTGCGTCATCGTCATCAACGACCATGATTATCGGCTTCGCTAATTGCATAGAAAACACTCCACCTTGTCGCCCAGCAAAATTGTCCATTCAACATGGGCGCAGCCCCAATCCGAATGCGTGAGTGCCGCATCCGGCCATGAAGTCTGCGCCCGTCCTCGTCATTCGCGCCTCCCCCAGACGCGAATGGTCGAGCTTTGCAACAACAAATCTGACGGCACTGCCAGTCTTTCTGTCAGCGAGGTCGCTAAAGACGCCGCTAAGTCCCTGATTCTGCATGTCACGTCTTGAATTAACTGGCTCGCTCGCATTGATAAGTGCATGCGGATTTCCAAATTGTCGGAGGAGCATCAGGATGTTATAGTCCGCTCACTCAGAAAGGGACGGACGGTCGCCATGCAGTGGAACCAGGATGAGCTTCGACTGCTTTATGGTTTGTCACAGCGTTTGTTGGAGGACTGCGATTACGGCGAGCTACTCGCCACCATTCTCGACGCCACCATCGAGGTGCTCGGTGCCGAACGCGGATTTGTCCTCTTGCATGAGAACGGCTCTTTCCGCGCCGTAGTCGCGAGGAACTATCGCAGTGAGGTTCTTCAGCAGGCCGAGTTGGAGTTCAGCAGTTCGATAGCGGCGGATGTCCTTCGCAGCGGACGCGCCCGGCTGCTCGCCGATGCTCTCAACTCCGAACAATTCGCCAGCTATAAGAGCGTTCGTCATCTTTCGCTTCGCTCTGTCCTTTGCGCGCCTCTCGTTCACCGCGACGAAGTCTTCGCCCTGATTTATCTCGAAAACCGCAAGATCGCGAGTTTCTTCACGGAGCGAAAACGTGAATTACTCGACGAGATTTGCTCGCTAGCGGCGCCACGTATTCGCACGGCCATCGCGGTGCAAGAAGGCAGACGCCGAGCGGCGGACGTACAAGCGCTGCTCGGTGACAGTGATGGCATACTCACCGCTGATCAAGGCATGGCCGCACTTCTCGAGACTGTTCGCCGCGTCGCGCCGACCGATCTGCCCGTTCTCATCCAAGGCGAAACAGGGACAGGCAAGGAACTCATAGCCCGCGCGCTCTATCGACAGAGTTCCCGTCCTCACGGTGCCTTCGTAGTGCTGAACTGCGCTGCGTTGCCGGCCACACTGATCGAGTCGGAACTGTTCGGCTATGTTCGTGGCGCGTTCACCGGCGCCAACCGTGACCGAGTGGGCATGATAGGCGCAGCTCATCGCGGTACGCTCTTCCTGGATGAGATAGGCGAATTTCCGCTGGATCTGCAGTCTCGCCTGTTGCGAGTTCTACAGTCCGGTGAATTTACCCGCCTTGGCTCAATACAGAGCGAAATGGCCGACATTCGAGTCATAGCGGCAACGAACCGGGATCTTGAACGCGAGGTGGAAGAAGGTCGTTTCCGCAGTGATTTGTATTTCCGGCTCTCACCCATTACCTTGAAAGCCCCACCGCTGCGGGCGCGCCCGCACGACGTGCATCTGCTTGCAAACCATTTCCTTGAGGCATATGCACGCCGATACGGTCGTGAACGGCTACGCCTCAGTGATGATGCTATGTCGGCGCTCGCGTCCTATCACTTCCCTGGAAACGTCCGTGAACTAGAAGGCGAGATGGCGCGCCTGGTCGCGGTGTGCCCTTCCGGTTCTGTCGTATCTGAGATGGCACTGAACGACCGGATTCGTAGCCAAGGACGCCCTCCGGCGCAGGCTTCGCCTGAACCGCAACTGGTGCCCATGTCACTGGCTGAAATGGAGAAGCGGCTAATTTGTGCAGTACTGCAGAGTACGGCGGGAAACCGTACACGTACTGCGGAGATACTGGGAATCACGCGTGAAGGATTGCGCACTAAGATGCAGCGCCTCGGACTCACAGAAGCTTCAATCGGTGCTATCACGGACGCATAGTTTCAGCATTCCCGACCAAGGCAAGCATAACTTCCACTAACCGCCGGTTCCCTTTGCGGTGGGCTGGCGAAAGCCATACCGCTTCATGATCTCCGTTGCGGCCGGACTCTTGATGAATTCCATGAATTCTCTCGCAACAGCTTTGTCCTTAGCGGATTTCAGAATCACGGCGGCCTGTTCTATGCGCGGATAGCTATCACGAGGAATGACGTAGTATCGTCCCGCCGCACTCATTCCAGGCGAAAGTGCCAGTGAAAGTGCAACAATCCCGGCATCGGCGTTTCCGGTTTGTACAAACTGCGCAGTTTGAGCAATGTTCTCGCCCAGCACGAACTTACTCGACACCTTGTCGTAGAGATTCGCCGAGCGCAGTGCCGCTACCGCCGCGCGTCCATATGGCGCATGTCGCGGGTTGGCGATAGCTATCTTTCGAATTGCGGGATCAGACAAGACCGCAAGCCCCTGCTTCAGGTCTAGTTTCGATGCTTTCGGAACCCACAGCACGATGGCTCCTTCGGCGTATGTATAGAACGTACCAGGCAGCACCAGGCCTGCATCGACCAGGCCCTTCGCATACTCCGCGTCAGCCGAAAAGAACACGTCATAAGGAGCACCGTTCCGGATCGCCACCGACAGATTTCCCGACGATCCAAAACTCAGCCGGATCTTCTTCCCTGTCCTCGTCTCAAAGCTGCTTGCGATATCTTTAAGGGCGTAGTTCAAGTCTGACGCCGCAGCAACGGTCATTTCCTGGGCCGCAACCCCGACTGCGGCAAGCAAGACCAACAACAAAATGCCCTTTCTCATCTTTTTTCCTCTTCATTGGTCAAGAGTATCGCTGTGCTGCCTTGGAACACGACGCGAGTAATTTCATCACGCCAGGCATAGGCACGAAAAGATGATCTAACCACTTCGTCCAGAATGCTATTCTGGAATAGCATCAATCCGGCATCCAACAGACTTGTTCTCGGGAGAATCTCCGCTACACATGGGCCTGATTATCCGCTCATCAGACATCCACGCTGCTGGCTGTTACACCACCACACCGATACGCAAAGGTAGCCTTGTCGTCGAGTACACCGGCCCCCGCATTTCGAAAGAAGAGGGCGACCGCATATACGAAAACAGCCCAGTGACCTACCTCTTCGGCCTGGATGATGGAAAGACGGTCATCGACGGACATGGCGCGGCCATGTTCATTAATCATTCCTGTGATCCGAACTGTGAAACCGAACAGATCGACGACCGCGTCTGGATCATAGCCCTGCGCGACATTGAGGCTGGCGAGGAACTAACCTACGACTACCTGCTCTATGACGGTGACGACGAGGCTCCCTGCTACTGCGGCGCAAAGACTTGCCGTGGAACCATGTATTCACCGAAAGAAGCCAAGAAAGTTGAGAGGAAGCTCCGCCTGGCGCAGCAAGAGTCGTCGCAGTCCAGCAATGGGCGGTCTTCCCGGAACAACGGACACGGACAATCCTGAGTCCACTCGCGACGGGATCATGCCCTCAGCTCAACTAGGAGCCAAACGGTGAAGTCAGGGATGACGGCGTCGGCACCCGCATCTCGAAGCATCTGTGCACGGTCATGTCCGGCGATACCAAGACACCTCATGCCTGCAGCCTTTGCGGCCTTGACCCCCGATACCGCGTCTTCTACAACCAGCAGCGCCGTCGGGGGGAGGTCAAGGCGTGAACCCGCCAGCCGGAAAATCGCCGGATCAGGCTTGCCGCGAACGACCTCGTTACCCGTCACCGTTGCGGAAAAGCGAGTCGTCAAACCAAATCGCTTCAACATCTCTCCAGCTCGAAACCGGTTGGCCGAGGTCGCCACAGCCGTCGCGATCCGGTGACATTCAAGGTCGTCAAGAAATGACGAGAGTCCTCTCTTAACGGTGACCAGATCGACCACGTCAAAGAAGTGGGCGTCCTTGACCTTCCCGTATTCGCAGAGCTGCTTATCAGACACTTCGCCCAAGAAGTGCCGAAGAATGTCATCTCGTCTGCGCCCATCGACTACGTAGTCCAGGTCTCCATCGCTGACTTGTTTACCCAAACCGTCAAAAAAACGCCGCCACGCAACCTTATGCGCCGAGTGGCTATCGATTAGCACGCCGTCCATGTCGAAAAGGACGCCGCTTAGCACGCAACCTCCAGCGAAGCGCTGTACCCGCCCATACAGATTGTTCTCTCCTGTTTGTCTCAGAATCGTTCAAAGGTGGGGTTTCGCGCTACTGAAAAGTGTTGGATTCGGTTTCGCTCACGCGAAGGATGGCATGAGCCTAAGAACACCCGGTATCAGCACACGCGGTGGTAAGCAAGAGGGGGTGGTGAGGAGGTCATTTCCTCATTCCGACTGCCTCGCCTGCCTGCAATTCACCTTGGAGATCAGCGGACGGGTGAACTTGAAAGCGACATACTGGCAGTGATTTGCGATCACTTCCCGAACTACTTTGACCTTAAACAGGCGAGTCGTGCCGGCCATCAGGTTCGCCGAAAGCGGTACAGTAGGGATTTCAAGAGACAAACCGGTAAGCGAAGGAAGGAATCGCCGCGCCGCAACCAACATGCCTCCTGCGCTGATGTTCAAAGCCGAGGTGAACTCGATGAATGCCTTCCCTTGCGCATCAATGCCCCTAACAAAGACAGGGACCGCGATGGGAAGTCGCTGCCACTTTCGGCGCTCAACTGGGCAGGTTCTCTGCTCGCCTGAACCTGACAGAACATCGAGCATGATGATGTGCCTCCCGGGGTAGTAAGGCACTCAAAATGCCAAACGGAAAGACCTTGGAAACGCTAGCTGGGCAAGGCTGAAAGCGGATCCGCAACAACTTTCTGTTCCCGCTGAGCACTGCGGGTGCGCAACATTTTGCGTCCTTAGAATGGAAATGAGGGTGACTACAATGACTCGAATCACTCACCGGACGCGATACGGCTCCCGAGCGAACACGGCCTGGCATCAACTGATCACTTTCCTGCTTGTTGGTTCTTCTGGGCCGCGTCCTGCGCCTTTTTCTCGGCTTCCTTGGCAGCAGGAGGACCAGAATTCGCCGGCATTTCGCCTGTGAGCGACACCATGAACGCTACGAGATCCGCTCGCTCCTGTCCGGTAAGGAAATCGAGAGCTTTGATCTTAGGGTCGAGGAAGGGGTTCGAGTTTCCACCTCCAACATAAAAATCCACGACTTCCTTCAGCGTTCTGAGGCTCCCGTCGTGCATGTACGGCGCTGTCAATGCGATGTTGCGCATCGTCGGCGTCTTGAATGCCCCTCGATCTGCATCGACTTTGGTTACCTCATATCGGCCCAGGTCAGTGGGGCTTTCGTCTCTCACCCCTACACCGATGTTGTGGAACTGGTTGTCGGTAAATAGTGCATCCGTTTCGTTAAAGGTATGGCATGACGCGCAATTGCCTTTATCCACGCGACGAAAGACCTCGAAGCCTCGCTTTGCTGACTCGCTGATGGCTTGCTCATCGTGGCCGTAGAACCACCGGTCGAATGGCGAGTTGGCCATCAAGACCGTGCGCTCGAAACTCGCGATCGCCTTCTCCACCATGTTGTACGTAATGCGGCCTGGGCCGAACGCCTTGGCGAAGTCCTCGCGATAGGAAGGATCCCGGTTCAGAACTTCTTCTACGCCTTTCAGCGTATGCGCCATTTCGACCGGATTGGTGACCGGTCCTTCCGCTTGCTTCTCCAACGTCCTCTCGCGGCCGTCCCAGAATTGAGTGACGTAATAGGCGGCATTGGCGACGGGTGGAGAGTTGCGCGTTCCTACCTTTCCGCCCACTCCGACGGAGACTTTCCGAGGATCGGCAAATCCGGCTGCAGGAGCGTGGCAACTCGCACATGAAGTGCTGTTGTCCACGGACAACACGGGGTCGTAATAGAGACGACGTCCAAGGGCGATAGTTTCTGCCGTTGGCGGATTATCTGCCGGAACAGGCACCGGCGGCAGGCCCAAAGGTGCGTTGATAGAAATGGGAACGCCGATCGGCCGCGCTGGCGCACGTCGCCCCCGTACGACGAATAACAAACCCGAACCGACGATGGCAATCACCAGGATGAAGAACAGTAGTCTTGGCGATTTCATTGCGAGCGTCCTACCGGAAGCCGTTTCGTACAGCTCCTCGGCTTGTGAATAATATAAATGGTCAGAGGCTGGTACACACGTTGCACCGCTCTCGACGCATGCATCGCCTGAAACTAGCTCGGCCTCAGTAGCCCTTCATCTTGTCAACTACGGACGTTAACGGTCGCCCGACCAGGAAACGCTTTAGGTTCTCAACTACAAGTTCGTAATGCCTTTCCCAAAGTCTTTCCGTTAGCGCGGCAGAGTGAGGCGTGATCAGCACATTCGGCATGTCCCATAGTGGAGAGTCCGCGGAAAGGGGTTCATGCTCGAAAACGTCCAATGCAGCCCCGGCAATTCGCCCTTCACGCAGAGCTTCAGCTAACGCTTGCTCGTCCACAAGTTGACCGCGAGCGACATTGACCAGGTAGGCCTCACGTCTCATTTTGGCGATTCGCTCGGCGTTCATCAGAGCCTTTGTGTTCTCTCGGAGAGGCGCGGCAAGAACGACGTAATCTGACTCCGACAACATCCTGTCCAGGTCAAAAGAACCGCACACGATAAGGCCCGGATCATTGCCATATTGAGAGGAGCTGAAATCTTGTGCCGCACGCAGGTATTCGGGCAGTTCTTTATCCGGGTGCTCGCGAACGGCGACAACCTTCATGCCCAGTGCGAGCGCACGTCGTGCGACCTCGCCACCGATGCTGCCGAGTCCTACAACCCCCAGCGTTGCGCCGCCAATCTCGCGCGGCCGGGGCCTCTCGTTCCACAGCTCTTGCTGACTCCAAACATGTTGCTGCTGGTAGCGAAAAGCGGAGCGCAGCCGCTTTGCTAACGTCATGACCACAGCTATGACATGCTCAGCTACTACGGGGCCGTGAACTGAACTGGCATTCGTAATAACGATGTCGCTGTTCACTATCTCCGGGATCATGAGCTGATGGACAGCCGCCGCAGGCGAATGGATCCAACGCAGTCTATTGGCGAGTTGGACCTGCTCCGAATGCAAAGACCAGGTGACAATGACGTCGGCTTGCGGCAGGTGCGGCTCCGCTGCCGTATAGTCGTCGAACTGCTCGAACTCGATATCGGGGAAAGCGCGGGCCAAACGTTCGGAGAACCACGAAGGGGCCGTCCACAAGTCGAATCGATGATGGAGCACAGTAAGGACTTTCATCGTCGAGCATTGTAGACCGGTGGCGTTTGCCGAGTGAGTGAGAAGTTTGGGGCGATCTGGCAGACTGTGCCGACCTCAAGAGCTATGAGCGTGACGATAGATGCTCCTCGCCATCGTCACGCTCTCAATGATGGGTCTACTTCTTTCCGTTCGTGAGGACTCGCAGGTCGTGGCCAGACATTTCCCTCGGTTGTGGAATTCCGAGCATTCCCAACACCGTTGGTGAGATGTCTTGCAGGGCGCCGTCAGCGCGAAGGCTGAAAGTCTTCCCTGCCTCGCAGGCAACGATGAATGGCACCGGGTTTGTAGTGTGGGCCGTGAATGGACCGCCAGTGACCGGGTCTATCATCTGCTCGGCATTGCCGTGGTCTGCCGTGATGATCATCGCGCCACCATTCTGCCTCACCGCCGTGTAGATCTGGCCGAGACAGGCGTCAACAGTCTGAATGGCAGCGATGGTCGGCTCGAGCTTTCCGGAGTGCCCCACCATGTCGGCGTTTGCGAAATTGGCGACGATAACGTCGAAAGCTCCCTTGTTGATCGCGTTCACTACCCCATCCGCTACGCCCGACGCGCTCATTTCGGGCTTCAGGTCATACGTAGCCACCTTCGGCGATTGAACCAGGATGCGGTCCTCTCCGGGGAACGGTTTCTCGATTCCGCCATTGAAGAAGAACGTGACGTGTGCGTACTTCTCCGTTTCAGCCACACGCAAGTTGCGCATGTCGAGATTCCCCAGAACATTCGCGAGAATGTTTTGGAGGTCTTGCGGCGGTACGACGTACGGCAGAGTGAATGCCTTGTCGTACTGAGTCATGCAGATGTACGTGAGATTCTTCGGAGCGTGGTCGCGCGAGATCTCGCGGTCCAACCCTTCGGAATCCGGCAGATCGCGTCCTGCGTCTCGGCTCAGACCACTATTGCGGGTAATCGCACGAGTTATCTCACGGGCACGATCTGCCCGGAAGTTGAAGAAGATGCAGGAGTCATCTTCCCGAATGGTGGCCAGCGGCTCGCCTCGGCCATCAGCGCATACAAACGGGATGATGAATTCATCGGTCACTCCGCGCTCGTAAGAATCCTTGACCGCCTGAACGGGATCCGCGTGGCGTCCGCCTTCGGCGTTGCCCTCGACCATTGCACTGAAAGCCTTGTGAACGCGCTCCCAACGCTTGTCGCGATCCATGGCGAAGTACCGCCCCATCACACTCGCAATCTGCCCCACGCCATACTCGCGCATCTTCTGCTGGAGTTCCTGGAGGTAGCCCGCTCCACCCTCCGGAGGCGTATCTCGCCCGTCCATGAAGCAATGCACAAACACCCGCTCAACACCGTTCTGCTTGGCCATCTTGAGCAATGCGTACAAGTGCGTGTTCATTGAATGAACGCCGCCGTCGCTAAGCAACCCGAACAAATGCAGTCGGCGTTCGCCCGTTCGTGCATTCTTCATGGCCGACATCAATTCCGGATTCGAGAAGAACTCGCCGTTCTCGATCATCAGATCGATCTTCGTGATGTCCATGTAGACGACGCGACCAGCGCCGATGTTGAGATGGCCAACTTCGCTGTTGCCCATTTGGCCCGTAGGGAGGCCGACATAGCGACCGCTGGTATGGATCAGCGTGCTTGGGTAGTCGCGCAGCAGCATGTCATACGTTGGCTTGCGCGCAAGTGCGATCGCGTTGGCTTTCGTTTCGGGGCTGAAGCCCCACCCATCAAGAATGATAAGGACGAGCGGTTTCGGTCTTGCCATCAGTTAAGTCTCGGCTCTCAGTTCTCAGTTTTTCAGTAACGGTTCCGATGAAAATGACCGCATCAGGGGACGACCGTGAGGGCAGTCAAACAGCAAGTATAGATGGTGCGAGCGAATGTTTGCAGTTACATGACCGACTTAAGATGTGAGTCTACCCGATCATTTTCCAGGGCACCTGCCCGGTACGGCAGCAGCTAAATGGTTCAGTTCACGCGTGGCTTTGGCGGCACAGCGGGCTTGCGTGCAGGCTTCGGCGCGCTCTTGGGTGCCGTCTGGGCACCTTTAGACGGTCCAGGAGACTTAGCGGAGGGCGTTGTGTGCACATCTGAATGCGAATGCGGCTCTTGGCCGTGCTTCTTCATGATCTCCTGCACGCGTTCGCTCATGTGTACTGACGCGCTATCCATTTTTTCCCTCATTGTTGCAAGCGCGATTTGCATGCTTTCGTTGACCATGATTGGCATCTTCCGGAGCATGCTCTTGCCTTCCGGCGTGGAATAGAAGGCGGTAGTGGCTTCAACTTCCTGCTTCGTCAGGTGCTTCTGGTAGACCGGAATGATTGCATCAATCATCTCGTTCACCGGCATTTCAGTGAACATTTCTTCAAAGGCGACCTTCAGTTCGTCGAACATGGCTGCCGGTGCATTGGGCATGCGCGCCTTCATATCTTCAATCACGGCAGCCGACATCTGCGCCTTATAAGCTTCCATGGTTTCGGCTGTCTGTTGACGAAGGTTCATCACCTCCATCATCTTGAGCACCTGCTCGCGAGTTGCAGAATCGGGATCGGCAGATCGCTGCGCCGTCGTTTGTGCGAATGCGGTTGTGGCGAACAGCACTATCCAGCAAAAAGTCAGTGCGGCGATTCGTTTCATGACGGTTCTCGCATGCGATACCAACACTGCGGATGATAGCGCCTCTACCAAATGGTGGCAAAGAGAAGCCCGGATCGCATCCGGGCTTCGTAATGTACTCAGGTTGTAGTGGGACCAATTACGCGCCGGCCTTGCCGGCCAGATCGCCGTGGTAGTTCAGGGCCTTAACCCCGAGGAACTGCGCTGCCGAGCCGAGTTCTTCCTCGATCCGGAGCAACTGGTTGTACTTGGCAATGCGATCGGTACGCGAAGCCGAACCGGTCTTGATCTGGCCTGCGCCGGTCGCGACTGCAAGATCGGCGATGAATGCGTCTTCGGTCTCGCCCGAGCGGTGCGAGATGACAGCGGTGTAGCCGTTGCGGCGTGCGAGCGCAATGGAGTCCAGTGTTTCGGTCACGGTGCCAATCTGGTTCAGCTTGATGAGAATGGAGTTGCCCACGCCCTGGTCAATACCGCGCTGCAACCGCTTCACGTTCGTCACAAACAAATCATCACCGACGAGTTGAATGCGAGTACCGAGTTCCTGCGTGATGAGTTTCCAGCCCTCCCAATCGTCTTCGGCAAGGCCATCCTCGATCGACACAATCGGGTATTGACGGCACCAGTCGGCCCAGAACTTCACCATCTCTTCGGGGGACTTAGCGCTCTTGTCCGACTTCTTGAACACGTACTTGCCATTTTCGAAGAACTCGCTCGACGCCGGATCAAGCGCGATGGCGATCTGTTCACCGGGCTTGTAGCCAGCCTTCGTGATGGCTTCGAGAATAACGTCGATCGCTTCTACGTTGGACTTCAGCGAAGGAGCGAAGCCGCCCTCATCACCTACGGCGGTGTTGTAGCCGCGAGCCTTGAGAACCGCCTTCAGGCTATGGAACGTCTCGACTCCCCAGCGCAGCGCTTCGCTGAAACTGCTGGCGCCGACCGGCATGGCCATGAATTCCTGGAAATCGACGTTATTGTCAGCGTGCGCGCCGCCATTCAGGATGTTCATCATGGGCAGAGGCAGCACGTTGCCGTATACACCCCCCAAGTAGCGATACAAGGGAATCTGCAGGCTGTTGGCAACTGCGCGGGCTGCGGCCATCGACACGGCCAGAATGGCGTTTGCACCCAGCTTGGATTTGTTCGGAGTGCCATCGAGGTCGATCAGCTTCTGATCGAGTTCCCGCTGGTTCATCGCGTCGAATTCTTCGTCTTCGAACGCCGGTGCGACGGTGGTGAGGACGTTCTCAACGGCCTTGGTAACGCCCTTCCCTACGTAGCGCTTTTTATCGCCATCGCGCAGTTCGACAGCCTCGTGTTCGCCTGTCGATGCGCCGCTGGGGACGGCCGCACGGCCGAAACCGCCGTCAGCGAGGAATACATCGGCTTCCACGGTGGGATTGCCGCGCGAATCGAGGATTTCGCGAGCGCGAATCTCGACTATGGAGGTAGGACTGGATTGCATGAGTTCTTGCTCCTCTTGGTGTCAAAGGATTCCATTATAGGGGATGGCATCTAGAGGATGGCAGTACGGAGGGGTTCGTAAGCGAATTACCACGCGCGCGCGGAATGCAGCACGGGCGCGAGGCTATCCTTGCACTGAAGTGGCGGGAGTGAACAACCCAGGTTCGCTCCCGCCGAGAATCACATCACCGATTCAAGAACTGTCGCAAGACGGCTGAAAACCGTGGTCGCGTTCCCACCGATGGCTCGAATCGTCACCAGAGTCACGACCAGTATGACAGCCAGCATTACGGCGTATTCGGCAATGTCTTGTCCGCTATCGTCGATCCACAGTTGGCGCATCAACTCAGTTCCCCCGAAGTGGTGCGCAGAGCACACCGAATGTCCCGAATCACTTCCAAATCGCCCAGAAAACTTAGGCCGTCCAACGCTGCGTTTGGGAGTCTCGCCAAATACTGAACCACAGAGGCCGTAACCAAGTCGCCGTGAGCTCAGATTCGGCGCTATTCTCTACGATGTCGTTGAGCCGGAGTCCACAGGGAACTTCAAGAACTTCCAACCTCAAGTACTCCGTCCCGAGTACCTGCAATTTTGCACCAACTTAGGGCCGACGAGTGAGAAAACTTTTCACTTTCATTTCAACAACTTACAACCTTAGGCGTAGAAGACAGGAGCCTGGATGTGCAAAGTTCCGCACAAAAAGGCGTACTCGTCTTCCATTCTGGGCAGCCCCAGAGAATTCTTCCCCAAGAAACCGCAAGGCGAGTTGAGGAAGCGAGACTGACACGATACAGTTCCGGTATGAGTGCGAGGTCGACAACGCTGGCCCTGGGGTCGCCAGCTCCAAAATTTATTTTGGCGGCAGCCAATAGAGAACGCAGCGTATCACTGCAATCTCTGATGTCGCGCGGCCCCGTCATCCTGGAGTTCCTTCGCGGTACGTGGTGACCGAACTGCGCAAAGCGCATGGCTCAGTTAGAGCTGCTGAAAGCCTCGATTAGGAACACGGGAGCATCTTTGGTCTTCATCGCCGCCCAGCGGCGCGGAGGAATATTCGCGCCCGAGAAGTACCTTGCTGAGCATCCGATTTCGTTCCCATTCCTGCTTGACGAGGACCGCGTCGTCACAAAGCAGTACGGGGTGTACCACCGCATAGGCCTGGACGCCTACGACATCGCGCGCCCAGCTACGTTCGTCATCCGCGCCGACGGCACGGTAGCGTACATTTACGTTGGGTCAAGCCAGTTCGATCGAGCCCCCGTCGAAGATCTCATCGATGCGGTGCTCAGTACGAGAGATCGAGAGCGCCGATCAAGATAGAACAGTCGAGAACAAGCACTGATCAACTCTGTCCGCCATAGTTGTATACGTTCGCTTCGAGTTCTTCCTCGGGCAGGACGTTCAGCTCGATCCAGCCTTCGATAGGCAATGCATCTACGGGTAGCCGTTCACGCCAGATGCTAAACCGCAGCCGAATCGTTGAACCGATTCCCGCACCCAAGCTAGTGAACGGGAGTTTGAACTCGAAGCTCTTGCTCCGGACTCGAAGTTCGGCTCCGCGCTGGCGACGCTGGTCAGATCCTGCCACCGTACGATCTCGGTGAGGTAGAGGCGACGGCGGTGTGGGTCCCTCCTCGACTTCGCGAAGTTTCCAAGACACCAGCCGACCCTCATCCACTAGAACTTCCAGGCGTATCTGCTTGCGGTCATTCCCGAAGGGACGGCCTGCACCTGAGTTGTCAGCCTGAAGGTGAACAACAAAGTCCAGGGAACCGGCAGGGATCTCCTCCGCGAAATCGAGCCGGCCATACAGATTGGATTCATCCAGGCCGGCATAAACGGAATCCAGCAGGAACTGCTTGCCATGCATGGCTCCCGCGCGGCGATCAGCGGTGTAAATGGCAGCACCAATCCAGTCGAAGTAGCGAGAGAATTCTGCATCGAGCCTCGGACGGATGTATGCCGTCGGAGGCGCGAAAGAAGGCCGTGCGGCAGCCGCCGCGATGGGCTGAGCCAGATAGTCGGGCGGCGTCGCACCAAGGGCCTGGTAAACGTTGGAGAGGTGTTTGCGATAGAGTTCATCGAAATCGCGATCGTTTGCCGTGTGATGTTCTGGGCCATACCACCAGTTCCAATCGCTGCCCTCCGCAATTAGTAGTTCCTCAAATGCAAGCTCACGCTGAGCTTCCGGCACGCTGTTAGCCATCTCCGAATAGAACTCGCGTGCTGCGTCCAGGTACTCCCAGGAGCGATTGTCCTCCGGAGCGCCGATCCAGACGTCGAAGTTTGCGTTGATCCACGACCCGGGCGTTATGGATGAAAGTTGCCCGGCACCGTCGTGGGAGGCCCCAGAGACAGTCGCCAACAGACCATGTTCGACACTAACAGGGGTATGAACTCCAGACGATTCCCGCGCGATTGCTTGGCTGACGGTCACAGAGTCGAACATCGGATCACTTTGGATGCCGTCATAGAGGCGACGCAGGAACT
>Ga0196970_1001023_pt1 | contig 22635 bp, 27 predicted proteins | sample S1v_513CmetaG_FD_148672 | JGI IMG/M metagenome (GOLD analysis project Ga0196970, IMG submission 148672) | Soil microbial communities from Anza Borrego desert, Southern California, United States - S1+v_5-13C | ecosystem: Environmental > Terrestrial > Soil > Desert | place: USA: California...
GCCGTCGGATCAAGCCTGTGGACTACCGGGACGACCTCACCCTACCCTATTCCCTCATCGTCGCACTTCGGTGTGAATCCTCGGCGCCGTTCACTGTCTTCCCCTCTCACGGGCCGCGCCGCACGAAGACGCGCCGGTGATGGTTTTCGCAATAGGAAGACCCCGGCCGGCGGGGGGCCTGGCAGTAGGTCCAGCCATCATCGCCCAGGTCGCCGTGGATCCAGCGGCAGCCGCGCGGCTCCTTCGTCGAGCGCTCTTCCTCCCGCCGCCGCTGCACCGCGTAGCCGCCGACGCCGTCGTTCGACACCAGCCCCAGGCGGTGGCAGCGCCCGGCCACCGCGTTGCGCGTCGTGCCGAACAGGTCGGCGATCTCGCTGTATGAGCGCCGCTCGTGGACGAAGAGCTGTTCCAGGATCTCCCTCGACGCCGGCCAGCCGCCGGTCCGCGCATCCCACGGCATGTCGCGTGTTCCCCTCGCACGTCTGAACGCTCAACGCTCAAGGTCGCGCTTGGTTTCCGGCGATCGTCGATAATCAGGCGGTGATGTCGAGGAACATGCCGCGGCGGTAGTTGCGCGGCAGCGTCAGGATGCCGTTCACCATCAGGCTGGCGAGCTGGCGCACCGACGGGATGCGCTGACGCCCCGGGGTGCCGACCTCCCCCACCCGGCCACCGCCGCGGCCGGCCGACAGCGCACGGGCTCCGCCACCGTCGGGGCGGATCGGGTCGCTGCTGCGGTCTCCGGTGCGGCGGATCGAGTCCATGGCGCCGTATTTACCATAAATGCATGCGGCGGGCAACGGGCCGACCGCGACATGGGTGGGACACGGCGCGCTTGACCGAAGTTATCCACAAAATGGTGGACAGCTCCGTGGATAAGCCTGTTGAACCTGCGGTCGCGGCTGCCCGGCGCGGCCTGCCGGGCAGCCGGCCGAATCGCCACACCCGTCCGGGCGGGGGCTCCCAACCTGCGCCCCGTCCCTACCCCCGAAGAAGAGGTAGGGAAACCCCTCCCCTGCCCCATATCAGGGTTTGTTGGTAGACGAAGGAGTTGGCGCGATGGCGCACTATCTGGTCACCGGCGGCTGCGGCTTCATCGGTTCGCATTTGACCGATGCCCTGCTGGGCGAAGGGCACGCCGTCACCATCCTCGACGACCTGTCCACCGGACGGCTGGAGAACAAGCCGGCCCGCGCCGAGCTGGTGGTCGGCGACGTCGCCGACGCGGACGCGGTGCGGCACGCCATGGACGGCGTGGACGGCGTGTTCCACCTCGCCGCGGTGGCCTCGGTGCAGCGCTCCAAGGAGCTGTGGGCGGAGACGCACCGCACCAACGTCGGCGGCGCCGTCACCGTGTTCGAGGTGGCGCGCACCATCCGCGACGGCGCATCGGTGCCGGTGGTCTACGCCTCCTCCGCCGCGGTGTACGGCGACAACCCGGCCACGCCGCTTGGCGAGGACTGCGTGCCGCAGCCGCGTTCCGCCTACGGGGTGGACAAGCTGGGCTGCGAGCTGCACGCCCGCGTGGCGTGGGAGATCCACAACGTGCCCACCGTCGGCTTCCGCTTCTTCAACGTCTACGGGCCGCGCCAGGACCCGCTGTCGCCCTACTCCGGCGTCATCTCGATCTTCGCCCGCCGGGTGGCACGCGGCGAGGAGGTGGAGATCCACGGCGACGGCGAGCAGGTGCGCGACTTCGTCTACGTCGGCGACGTGGTGCGCTTCCTAATGGCCTCCATGCGGAACCGGCCGCAGGGGGCGGCGGTCTACAACCTGTGCACCGGCCGGCCGACGTCGATCCTGATGCTGCTGGACGTGCTGCAGGAGCTGTGCGGCAAGAAGGCGCGGCGCCTGCACCGGCCGGCACGGCCGGGCGACATCCGCGTCTCCATCGGCGATCCGGCCAAGGCGCGCGCCGCCTATGGGCTGACCTGCCGCACCGGCCTGCTGGAGGGACTGGGCGCCACCGTCAGCTGGGCGGTGCTGTGAGCTCGGCGGCGATGCGCTGCGCCACCGCGTCCGCGGCCTCGGCCACGGCGGGGGTCAGCGCGTCGCCGAAGCTGAAGTCGGCGCCCTCGATACCCCAGATCACCAGGTTCTCCGGCAGGTGGCCGAGCGCGCGGGCCGTCTCCACCGCCTCGGCGAGGCCGAACAGATGGCTGGAATAGCGGAACAGCCCGCGCGGCGGCGCGGCGCCCGTGGCGTCCAGCCGCACGACGGTGCCGGGTTCGGCGCCGGACTGCGTGGCGTCGACCACGACGACGCGGGTTTGGCCGCTCCATGCCGCGATCAGGCCGGCGCCCTCGCCCGAGTGCTCCTGCGTCGGGATCCCCAGCGCCGCCAGCCGGTCGGCGACCGCCGGGCCGACGCCGTCGTCACGGCGGAAGCGGTTGCCGATACCCAGAACCAGCGTCATCGCACCACCCCCTCACCCTCCGGACAGGGGCGGAACAGTGTCCTTCCGGCGCCCGTTTCCAACCTTTCCACCCCGCACCACGGCACGAGGAACGATCCGATGTCCATCGCCCAGAACCGCGACGTCGAGGACCGCGAGGCCAACTGGCGGCTGTTCCGCCTGGAGGAACCGACGTTCGACGACCTCACACGCGGCGTCTTCTTCGGCGTCGTTTGGTGCTTCGTCCTGTGGGCGCCGATGTTCATCGACGTGCTGACGAAGTGACTCACTCCCGCTCCACCGTCAGCGTCAGGAAGTGGGTTGCGCAGGAGATGCAGGGGTCGTAGTTGCGGATCGCCTGCTCGCAGCGCCATTTCAGCTGTTCGTCGGGCAGGTGCAGGTTGGCCTGCACCACGCCCCACAGGTCGCGTTCGATCTGCTTCTGGTTCTGCGCGGTGGGCGGGACGATGCGGGCGTGCGTGATGCGCCCCTCCCCGTCCAGGTCGTAGCGGTGCCAGCAGACGCCGCGCGGCGCTTCCGTGCAGCCGTGGCCGCGCCCGGCGCCCGGGGTGATCGGCGGCGCCGGGACCGCCAGCTCCTCGTAGGACTCCGCCAGCTTCAGCGCCTCTTCGAAGGCGTAGAGCGTCTCCACGGCGCGCACCACGATGCTCTTGAACGGGTTGCGCACCACGGGACCGAGGCCGGCGTCGGTGGCGGCCTGCCGGGCGAGCGGAGACAGCTGCGCGTGGTTCAGCGCGTAGCGGGCCAGCGGCCCAACCATGTAGGGGCCGCTGCCGTCCGCCATCACGCCGTGCAGCGCGTTGGAGTGGCGGACGTGCTCCTCGTCGAAGTGCTCCTCGAAGGCGGAGACCGGGATGTCCAGCCCGCGGTTGGAGATCAGCCGGCCGCGCTCGATGGCGTAGTCCTCGTCGTGGTGCAGGGCGACGAAGGTGTAGTCGTGCTCGTAGTCGGGGAACTCCAGGCCGGCGAAGACCTTGACGGTGGCCAGGGACTCGTCCACGGCGCGCTTCAGCGGCTCGATCAGGTCGCGCACCTCGGCCTTGCGCGGCGACTTGTAGAAGCCGCCGACCCTGGTGTTCACCGGGTGGATGGCGCGGCCGCCGATCACCTCGAGGATGCGGTTGCCGAGCTTCTTGAGCTGCAGGCCGCGCTCCACCAGCTCCGGGTGGACCTTGGCGATCTGGAGGGCGTCCTCCATCCCTAAGAAGTCCGGCGCGTGCAGCAGGTAGGCGTGCAGGACGTGGCTCTCGACCCACTCGCCGCAGTACATCAGCCGGCGCAGCTTGCGCACGCCCTCGCCGATGTCGACGCCCAGCGCGTCCTCCATGGCCTGGCTGGCTCCGGCGATGTAGGCGACCGGGCAGATGCCGCAGATGCGCGACGTGATGTCCGGCGCGTCGGAATAGGGGCGGCCCTTCAGCAGCGCCTCGAAGAAGCGCGGCGGCTCGAAGATGCGGAACTTGCAGTCGGTGATGACCCCGTCCTTGACCCGGACGGTCAACGCCCCCTCCCCCTCCACGCGGGCGAGCGCGTCCACCTTGATGGTGCGGCTGGCGGTTTCGGTGATCGTCATGGCGGAACGTCTCCAATCCCCTCCCCCGTCGCAGATGGGGGAGGGTTAGGGAGGGGGACCGGCGATGCGGCTTCGGCAAGCGCCGTGCGGATCGTCTCGGCCACGCCCTCGGGGTTGGTCAGGATGTCGGGGTTCCAGAAGCGCAGGAGGCGCAAGCCGAGGCCGCGCAGAACGCGGTCGCGGTGGGCGTCGTGGCGGGAATCGCAGTGCTGGCCACCGTCGGCTTCGACGGCGATCTTCGCCTCTACGCAAGCGAAGTCGAGGACGAACGGCGGCACCGGGTGCTGGCGGCGGAAACGCCAGCCATCGAGTTGGCGTGAGCGGAGCATGCGCCAGAGGGCGCGCTCGGCGTCGGTGGGCTGTGAGCGGAGTGCGCGCGCCAGTTTCTTCGTGCCGGTGGGGAGGTGGGCCATGTCCGCGATCCCTTAAGGTCCTGCGGCGTACCCCCACCCAACCCTCCCCCACTTCGCGGGGGAGGGCTTTTCTCCTCCCCCCGCGAAGTGGGGGGAGGCCGGGAGGGGGGTACGGGGCCGGCGCTCACCGATCGTCATGCGCGTCCCCTTCCTTCCGAAACGCCTCGGCGTTGGCGTTGAAGGAGCGGAAGGCCTGGGCGATGTCGCGGCTGCCCACCCCCAACTCGGCCATGTGTTTGGCGAGGCTGGCGGTGTTGGGGTTCTCCTTCGGGCCGAAGCAGCCGTAGCAGCCGCGCGCGAAGCCCGGGCACAGGTTGCCGCAGCCGGCCTGCGTCACCGGCCCCAGGCACGGCGTGCCGTGCGCCACCGTCACGCAGACGGTGCCGGCCATCTTGCACTCCACACACTGGCTGTGCGCGGGGATCACCGGCCGGCGGCGGTTCAGCGTGGCGTTCAGCACCTCCAGCAACTGGTGCTTGTTCACCGGGCAGCCGCGCAGCTCGAAGTCCACCGCCACGTGGTCCTGGATGGCGGTGGAGGTCGCCAGCGTGTCGATGTAGCTGGGGTGCGCGTAGACCGCCCTGATGAAGCCGTCCACGTCGCGGAAGTTCTTCAGCGCCTGGATGCCGCCCGCGGTGGCGCAGGCGCCGATGGTGACCAGCATCTTCGACTGGTCGCGGATCTTGCGGATGCGCGCGGCGTCGTGCGGCGTGGTGATCGAGCCCTCGACCAGCGAGACGTCGTACGGCCCCTTGATCTCCACCCGCGTGGCTTCGAGGAAGTAGGCGATCTCCACCGCCCCGGCGACCTCCAGCAACTCGTCCTCGAGGTCGAGCAGCGAGAGCTGGCAACCATCGCACGACGAGAACTTCCACACCGCGAGCTTGGGTTTGGCCAGTTTGGGTTTGCGTGTGGCGGCCATGGCTACAGCTCCCGCACCGTGAAGATGTCCTCGATGGTGTCGTAGCGGTACACCGGCCCGTCCTTGCACATGAAGGAGCCGCCCATCTGGCAGTGCCCGCAAAAACCCACGCCGCACTTCATGTTGCGCTCCAGCGTCACGTAGATGCGGTCGGAGGTGACGCCGCGGTCGTGCAGCGCCTGCACGGCGGGGCGGGTCATGGTCTCCGACCGGCAGACGTAGGCGGTGGTGTGCTCCGGGTCGAAGCGGGCGATCTTCACGAGGTTGGCGACGCTGCCCACCCGCCCGCGATAGCCGCTCGGGGCCGAGTGCACGGTGACGTGCACCTGCAGGTCGAAGCGCCCGCGCCAGCGGTGCAGGTCCTTCTCGTACAGGATGTCGTCGGTCCCGCGCGAGCCGTAGCAGATCACCACCTTGCCGAAGTGCTCGCGCCGGTGCAGCACCTCGTGGATCAGGGGGCGCAGCGGGGCGAGGCCGATGGTGCCGGTGACGAACAGGATGTCGTTGCCGTACGCCTCCTCGATGGGCCACGCCCGGCCGAAGGGGCCGCGCACGCCGACCACGTCGCCGACCTTCAGCTTGGCCAGCGCCTTGGTCACCGTGCCGACCTCGCGGATGGTGTGCACCAGCGTGGTCAGGTCGCGGCAGTCGCCGGAGATGGAGATCGCCACCTCCCCCACGCCGAAGGCGTAGAGCATGTTGAACTGCCCGGGCTGGTAGACCAGCGGCCGGCCGTCCAGCGAGCGCAGGTGCAGCGTGAAGCAGCCGTCCACCTCGGCGATCCGGCGGACGATGCGGAACGGCCGCGTGTCCATGGGGTCGGGCGCGGGGGATGCGTTCACGCGGGTCGGTAGGGTGCCGTCCATGACGGTCGCTCCGCTTCTCAGTAGACGGCGTCCGTGGTCAGCTCGACGATGCGCAGCCGCGCCTCGGAGATGCGGCGCCCCATGATCGGGATGAAGCGCTGGTAGAGCTGGTAGCCAAGCTCGTGGTTGGCCTCCAGCTTGTTGCGCAGGCAGGCGCCGTCGATGGTGATGGCGCGCACCTGCTCGATGGCGCGGGCGTCGAAGGTCCAGACGTAGGGCGGCACCAGCCAGGACCAGCCGATGATGTCGCCCTCGCCGATGTTCTCCACCACCACCGCCGGCCGGCCGGGCGCGTGCACCTCCACGGCGACGCTGCCCTGGCGGATCAGGTAGAAGTGGTCGGCCTTGCCGCCCTCCTTGAACAGGTACTCGCCGGGGCGGTAGTGCGCGTTGGTGCAGCAGCCCACGACGATGTCGCGGACCTCCGGACTCATGTCCCGGAAGAACGGATGTTCGGCCAGCAGCCGGCCCAGCCCCTCGATCGCCACCATGTCACGCCCTCCCCTCTGCGGTGCCCTCTGCCGTGCCGCGCGTGCTGTCGTGGATCGCGCGGGCTTCCTCGGTGATGTCGATGCCGACCGGGCACCAGGTGATGCAGCGCCCGCAGCCGACGCAGCCGGAGGTGCCGAACTGCTCGTGCCAGGTCGACAGCTTGTGGGTGATCCACTGGCGGTAGCGCGACGCCGTGCTCTGGCGGATGCTGCCGCCGTGGATGTAGGAGAAGTCCAGGGTGAAGCAGGAATCCCAGCGCCGCACCCGCTCCGTCCGCTCGCCTTTGAGGTCGGTCACGTCCTCCATGGTCGAGCAGAAGCAGGTCGGGCAGACCATGGTGCAGTTGGCGCAGGACAGGCAGCGCTTCGCCACCTCGGCCCAGCGCGGGTGCTCCAGGTTCTTCGCCAGAAGCTCCGCCACGTCCGGCACCATGGTGCGGCCCATCTGTTCGCGCGCCGCGTCGGTGACCGCCTGCGCGGCCTGCACGTCATACACCTCGGCCGGGCGGCCGGGCAGCGTGTCCAGGAGGACGCGCCCGCGCTCGCTGCCCGCCTCGACCAGGAAGTCGTGCCAGCCGTTGCGGTTGATCTCGGTGACGGCGAGGTCGTAGCCGCCCTCCGCCTTCGGCCCGCCGCCCATGGACGTGCAGAAGCAGGTGCCGCCCGCCCGGCCGCAGTTGACCGCGACCACGAAGGCCTCGGCGCGCCGCGCGGCGTAGCCCTGGTCGGTGAACTGCTGCGCGCCGTGGCCGGCGTCGTGCTTCTGCACGCCGAACACCCGGTCGTGGATGCCGAGCGCCCTTAGCTCGCACGGGCGGACGCCGAGGAACGCCTGGCGCGGCGGCGTGTCGTCCGGCTTCTCCACCGTGAAGCCCTTCTCCGCGTCGCGGGCCGCCGTCCACAGCGACTGCCGCGGCGGGTACAGCGCGCGCTTCCAGGTGTGCGGGCCGACGGTGTAGCCGAACAGCGTCTCCTCCGGGCCGGAGCCCAGGCGGTAGCGGCCGCCGTCCTGTTCGTCGATGACGCCGATGGGGAGGTCGGCCGTGCTGGCGACCGGCTCGTAGGCGATGGCGCCGTCGCGCACGCGGGGGCCGATCACCGTGTAGCCCTCGCCGTGCAGCGCGGCGATCAGGGCGTCGAGGCCGTCGCGGCCGACGACCAGCCGGTGGCCGGCGGCGGGCGCCGCGTGGGTGTCGTTGTGAACCATGGGCTCCGTCCGATGCGAAGCGTTCCGACGCCCACGAGTATACGCGTGTTACGGCGCGTCACGGTGCGCAAATAGCCGCAGCCGGAGGTTTCACGCCCTGCGCCTTTCGGGGGGCTCTTTTCAAGGACGTGCGCGCGCCGTATTGATCGCCGGGCGGACGGCTTGGGAGCGGTGCGGGAGAGCGGCGATGAATCGATGGAACGGCGGCGGACGGCGGTCGTGGCGGCGCCTGTCGCCGAGCGCGCTGCTGGTCGTGCTGGCGCTCCTGGGCGGGGCGGCGCTGCTGGAGCGGCTGGAGCTGCTGCCGCCCGGCACCGTCGAGCGGTTGCTCGGCGAGGAGCCGAAGCGCCCGGCCTACCGCGTGCCGGCGGTGCCGCTGGACGCCGCGCGGGTCGACGTGGCCGAGGTGGAGGGCTGGCTCGCCCGCGTCCGGGTGGTGGCGGAGAAGCAGAAGGGCTACCGCCGCGAGGACTGGCCGCACTGGGCCGAGGTGCCCGGCACCTGCCGCGACGTACGCGCCGCGGTGCTGATCCGCGACAGCCTGGAGCCGGTGCAGCTGTCCTCCGACGGCTGCCGGGTGATCCGCGGGCGCTGGCGCGATCCCTACACCGGCCAGGAGTTCCGCGACCCGCAGGAGCTGGACATCGACCACCGCGTGGCGCTGGACGAGGCGCACGACAGCGGCGGCCACGCCTGGAGCCGCGAGCGCCGCGCCGCCTACGCCAACGACCTGACCGACCGCCGCACGCTGGTCACCGTGGCCTCCGCCGTCAACCGCGCCAAGGGCTCCAAGGGGCCGAACGAATGGCTGCCGCCCGACCGCACGCAGCTCTGCCGCTACGTCGCCGACTGGGTGGCGGTGAAGCTGCGCTGGGACCTCGCGGTGGACGCCCGCGAGCGCGCCGCCATCGATCAGGTGCTCGACGGCTGCCGGCGGACGGCGCGGTAGGGCTTACCCCAGCCCCGCCGGAACCGGCACGCCGAGCGCCGTCGACTTGGCGCGCAGCGCGTCGAGGATCGCGGCGGAGAGCGCCATCCCGGATTCGAGCTGCCGCCGGCGCCGCTCCAGCCCGCGTTCGCCGGGCAGGCGGACCGGCGGCGCGCCGTCCGGCACGCGGGAGTCGCGGCAGCTCCGCGCCAGGGCCTCCATCTGGTGGCGGAAGGCGTCCTGGCCGCCGGCGCGCGCCGGATCGACGATCTGCAGGAACACCGCGGCTCCCCAGCGCTTTTCCGGCTCGGCCCGGCCGTAGCCGCCGAGGCCGGCGGTCAGCGCCTCGATAAGCAGCGACAGGGCGAAGCCCTTATGGCCGTGGTCCTGGCCGCCGATGGGCAGGATGGTGCCGGGCGGGTCGGTGAACAGAACCGCCGGGTCGTCGGTCGCCTGGCCGTGCGCGTCCTGCACCCAGGGGTGCGGCAGGCGCCCACCTTGGCGGTGAAGCCGCCCGGTCATGCCGTTGGTGGTGATCGAGGTGCTGACGTCCAGCAGGATCGGCCCGCCCTTGGTCGGGATGCCGGCGGCGATGGGGTTGGGCGTCACCACCGGCGACAGCCCGCCGAACGGCGCCACGCTGGCCACCGCCGGGTCGGAGGAGGCGAGGATGATGAGTTGCCCGGCCTCCGCCACCGGCCGCAGGTAGGCGGCGAGGCAGGCGATGTGGTGGCTGCGGCGGATCACGATGGTGGCCGCCCCGTGCTCGGCGGCGCGGGCCGAGGCCGCGTCGATGGCCCGGCGCACCAGCCAGGGGCCGGGCAGCCAGCCGCCGTCCCACAGCGCCAGCGCGCCGGCGTCCGACACCACCTCGGGTTCGCCCTGCGTCGCCATGCGTCCGGCGGCAATCTCGTCCAGGTAGGGCGCCAGCAGTTGCAGGCCGTGGGTGTCGTGGCCGAGCAGGTCGCCCTCCACCAGCACCTCGGCGACGATGCGCGCGCGGTCCTCGGGCAGCCCGGCCCGCGTCAGCAGCGCCGCGGCCCAGCCGCGCAGCGTGTCGGCCGACGGCCGTTGCGTCTCCATGCTCCTCTCCCCCTGCACTCCCGTCCGGGCACCGATTGCCCCGACAGACGTTTTGTCAGGACGGAAGCTTTGCAAGGACGAGTCATGTTTGGAAACCCATTCCTGCGCATACTGGCCATCGCCGCGGTGCTGACGGTGCCGCTGGCGGCGTGCGACGACCAGAACTCGGCGGAAAACGCCGGCGCCGAAGTCGGCCGCGCCGTCGATCAGGCGGCCGAGCGGGTCGGCGAGGCGGCGGGCGACGTGGCCCGCGGCGCCGGCCAGATGATGCGCGATGCCGGCGAGGCCATCGAGCGCGCCGCCCGCGACCCGCGCGGCACCGAGGAGCCGCCGAAGCGCTGACGCCTCACAGCCCGTCGAGCAGCAGCTGCGCCGGCGGCGCGGGCTTGCTGTTCGGCGGCTGCTTCGCCGGCTTCGCCGCCTGGGGCGTTGCCTTGGGACGGGCCGGCGCCCGGCGCGGAGCGACGCCGACGCCGCGCTTGGCGCGGTCCACCGCCTTGTCGCGGGCGACCGCCTCGGGGGCGGCGGGGTCGCCGTCCAGCCACTTGCCGCGCTTGATCACCTCGTTCACCCGGCCCTGGTTGACGCCGAGCTGGAAGGCGATCTCCTGCTGCGTCATCTGGGTGGTGTGGTGGAAGTGCAGGATCTCCGCCGCCAGCTCCGGCGTCATCTTCCGCCCGGTCAGCCGCCGCGCCGGGCGGATCGAGCGGTTGGCGCGGTCGCGGTCGCGGAGCCGCTCCAGGATCTCCAGCGCCGCGGTGTTGCCCGCCGCCTTCAGCGCCTCCTCGAATTCCTTCAGCGTCGCCATCCAAGCCTCCAGCCGATGCGCTCCGGACAGGATATGGGGGTGTTCGCCGGAATGGCGAGTTCTTGTTTTGTTGTCTGTGGTGGTAGTCGCCTTCGCAAGGCTGCCGATTTGCGATGAATTGTTTTGGTTCAAGAAGTTGCGGGAGTCTTCTTGAGAAGGGCGCCGACCCTTTTCCCCCTCCCCCAACACCCCCAACATCATTCCCTTCCTCCACCGTCATCCCCGCGAAGGCGGGGATCCAGTGCTCGCGTCCGCGAGCCATACGAGTCATGTCGCCGCTATCGCGGCTCATCCTGGATCCCCGCCTTCGCGGGGATGACGGTGAGAAATGGCGGCAAGATTCCAAATATCGTAACTGTTCACAATGCGTTAGTCCATTATTCTCATGCATCACATGAACACCATCGCCTTCCGCCACCGCCCCCTGTCCCATCCCAGGGGAACGGATTTCCGCCGTCCCGGTTCTGTCCGCATGGACCATCATCGTACGCAAACCGCCGCCATCCGCCGGGGTCCCACCTCCCCTCCGCCGCACCCGCCGGGCCTCAGCTCGGTGCTGGAGCGCAACATCCAGGCCTTGCAGCGCCGCCGTGAACAGGAGGAGTCCAAGGCCAGCGCCCAGGAGCGGATCGCCGACGGGATCACCCGCTTCACCGGCAGCATGACGTTCGTCTACCTGCACCTCGTCTTCTTCGGGTTCTGGATCGTCGCCAACCTCCGCTGGGTGCCCGGCGTGCCGACGTGGGACGAGTCGTTCGTGGTGCTGGCGATGATGGCGTCGGTGGAGGCGATCTTCCTGTCCACCTTCGTGCTGATCAGCCAGAACCGCATGGCGAAGGCAGCGGACAAGCGCGCCGACCTCGACCTGCAGATCAGCCTGCTGGCCGAGCACGAGATCACCAAACTTGCAACCCTGGTCGCCGCCATCGCCGAGCGGCTGGACGTTCGCACCGCGGTCGACCAAGAATTGGACGAGATCAAGCAGGACGTCGCCCCGGAGGCCGTCCTCGACGAAATCGAAAGCGAAGCGCCGCCCGACCAGCGGTGACCGGCAACAGGGAATGGGATCCGAGTGGGATGAGCAAGTCGATCATGTGGGCCGAGACCGACGCCAAGGGCTTCGAATCCGAATGCCTGTTCAACGAGGACTCCCGCAGCTACGAGGTGATGGTCTGCGCCTCCGGCCGCCGGCTGTGCCGTTCGGAGTCCTTCGCCGCCCGCCGCGACCCGCTGCAGGGCATGGACGAGGAGGACCGGCGCGCGTCGGTGGCGATCGCCGAACGCCTCGTCGTCGAGATCGAACACGAGTTGGGCGACCGCTGACATGACCCGTCGCCGCATCGGCGTGATCGGCCTGGGCATGGCGGCGGCGCCGCACGCCCAGAGCCTCGTCGACCTCGCGGACCGCATCGACGTGGCCGGCTGCTTCAGCCCCACCCCGTCGCGGCGCGAGGCGTTCGCCCAGACCTTCCGCCTGCCGGTGGTGGACCGGGTAGAGGCGATCCTGGACGACCCAACGGTTTCGGCCGTGCTGGTCCTGACGCCGCCCGACAGCCATGCCGACCTGGTGGCGCGCTGCGCCGCCGCCGGCAAGCACGTGCTGCTGGAAAAGCCGCTGGACGCCAGGCCTGCGGGCGCCCGCGCCGTGGTCGAGACCATGGAGCGGGCCGGCCTCACCCTCGGCGTCGTCTTCCAGCACCGTTTCCGCGCCTCGGCGGAGCGGTTGGCCGACCTGCTCGGGCGCGGCGTGCTGGGGCGGCCGATCACCGCGGCGGTGTCGGTGCGCTGGTGGCGCGACGCCGGCTACTACGCGCAGCCCGGCCGCGGCATGAAGGCGCGCGACGGCGGCGGCGTGCTGCTGACCCAGGCGATCCACACGCTGGACCTGTTCGTCAGCCTGCTTGGCCTGCCGCGCGAGGTGGCGGGCTTCACCGCCACCAGCCCGCTGCGCACCATCGACACCGAGGACGTGGTCGCGGCGGCGCTGCGCTACGACAACGGCCTGCTGGCGACGGTGAACGCCACCACCGCCGCCTTCCCCGGCTTCCCCGAGCGCATCGAGATCGCCGGCACCGCCGGCTCCGCCGTGCTGTCCGGCGACACGCTGGAGGTCGACCTGCACTCCGGCGAAGCGATCCGCGAGGGCGGCGAGAAGGGCACGCTGGGTGGCGGCGCCGACCCGATGAACTTCCCCAACCTGCACCACCGCGCCGTGCTGGCGAACTTCCTCGACGCGCTCGACGCCGGCGGCCGTCCGCGCGTCGATGGCCGCGAGGCGCTGAAGGTGCACCGGCTGATCGAGGCGCTGCTGGACAGCCGCGGCGGCGCGGTGGCGGTGGCGGCGGGGTGAATCCCCGCCGTTATACCTACGCCCTAGATCGGTATCAGCCCTGGAGCGCCGCCCACATCTGGCGGTCGCGCTCGGCGGTCCAGATCTGCGGGTCGCGCAGGCCGCCGGCCTCGTCGTAGGCGCGCGACACGTCGAACGGCAGGCAGTGCTCGAAGATCACCCAGCCGCCGAAGCGCGGCTCCAGCGCCGCGCGGGTCTCGGCGAAGGCGTCCTTCAGCGAGGCGCCGCGGGCGCGGGCCTGCTTCACGTTCTGGTACAGCGCGGTGACGAAGTCGCGGGTTTCCTGCAGCGCCTTGCCGCACAGCTCCGGCGTCATCAGCGCCTCGCCGCGGCCGGGCACCAGCCGGTGTGGACCCAGCGCCGCCAGCCGGTACAGCGTCTGCGGCCAGTCCTCCAGGTAGGCGTCGCCGGTGTAGGGGGTGGCGCCGAACTCCACGAGGTCGCCGGCGTAGAGCACCTTCTGCTCCGGCAGCCAGACCACCGTGTCGCCCTTGGTGTGGCCGCGGCCGAGCTGCATGATGTCGACCCGCGTCCTGCCCATGAACAGCGTCATCGAGCCTTCGAACACCAGCGTCGGCCACGTCAGGCCGGGGATGCTGGCGGCGCCGCGGAACAGGCGCGGGAAGCGGCCGAGTTCGGATTCGTAGTCCTGCTGGCCGCGCTCGACGATGGTGTCCCAGGTGTCGCGGCTGGCGATGATCTGCTCGGCCTTGTAGGCCGACGCGCCCAGCACGCGCACCGCGTGGTAGTGGGTGAGGACGACGTACTTGATCGGCTTGTCGGTGACGGTGCGCACCTTGGCGATCACGTCCTCGGCCATGGAGGGCGTGGCCTGGGCATCGATGACCATGACGCCGTCGTCGCCGACGATGATGCCGGTGTTGGGGTCGCCCTCCGCCGTGTAGGCGTAGGCGCCGGGGGCGAGCTGCGAGAAGGTGACCTTCTTTTCCTCGAGGTCGCCGGTGGAGGCGAAGGCAACGGACATGGAACTCTCCAAAGGAAGGGCCTAGAGGCCGAGGTAGGCCTGCTTGACGCGGTCGCTGGCCAGCAGCGCCTCGCCGGTGTCGTGCAGCGTGACCTCGCCGGTTTCCAGCACGTAGCCGCGGTCGGCGATGGCGAGCGCCGCGTAGGCGTTCTGCTCGACCAGGAAGATCGTGGTGCCGGCCTGCTTCAGGCTTTGCACGGCGTTGAAGATTTCGCCGACCAGAAGGGGCGCGAGGCCCATGCTGGGCTCGTCCAGCAGCAGCAGGCGCGGGTGCGCCATCAGGGCGCGGGCGATGGCGACCATCTGCTGCTGACCGCCCGACAGGGTGCCGGCCGGCTGGTGGCGCTTCTGCTTGAGGATGGGGAAGCTGGCGTACATCCGCTCGATGTCGTCATCCGGCTTGCCGCCGCGCCGGTAGGCGCCGAGGCGCAGGTTGTCCTCCACCGACAGCGGGCCGAACAGCTGGCGGCCTTCCGGCACCTGCAGGATGCCCTCGGCGACGCGCTGGTGCGGCGTCATGCGGGTGATGTCGCGGCCCTCGAACGTGATGGTGCCGCTGGTGGCGGTCTGCACGCCGGACAGGGTGCGCAGCAGCGTCGTCTTGCCGGCGCCGTTGGCGCCGACCAGCGCCACCAGCTCGCCCTCGTTGACCACGAGGTCGACCGACTTCAGCGCGTGGATGCGGCCGTAATGCGTGTTGATGCCGCTGATCTCGAGAAGCATGGTGCGGCCTTCCCTACCTGTTTTCCTTCTCCGTCATCCCCGCGAAAGCGGGGATCCAGGAAGAGCCGCGGCAGCGGCGACATGAGTCATGAGGCTCGCGGACGCGAGCGCTGGATCCCCGCTTTCGCGGGGATGACGGTGTGAGAGAGTGAAGAATCCGCATCATCCCCTCACGCCATCGAGCCGAGGTAGGCGGCGATCACGTCGGGGTTCGCGCTCACCTCGCCGGGCGTGCCCTCGGCCAGCTTGCGGCCGTAGTTCAGCGCCAGGATATGGTCCGAGATGCCCATGACCATCTTCATGTCGTGCTCGACCAGCACCACGGTGATGCCGCGCGCCGCGATCCGCTTGATCAGCTCATCGATCTCGCGGCTCTCGGTGCCGTTGAGGCCGGCGGCCGGCTCGTCGAGCAGCAGCATCTTCGGCTCGGCGGCCAGCGCGCGGGCGATCTCCAGCCGCTTCAGGGCGCCGTAGGGCATGGCCGAGGCCTGGGCGTCGATGTACTTCGCCAGGCCCACCTCGCGCATCAGCTCGGCGGCCAGATCGCGCGCTTCCCGGTCCTTGCGCACCAGACGCGGCAGGCGGAACAGCGCCGCCAGCACGCCGCGGTCGAGGTGGAGGTGGCGCCCCACCATCACGTTCTCCAGCGCCGACATGTTGAAGAAGATCTGCAGGTTCTGGAACGTGCGCGACATGCCGCGCGCCGCCAGCCGATACGGCGGCAGGCCGGCGATGTCGCGGCCGTCGAACAGGATGCGCCCGTAGGTCGGCGTGTAGACGCCGGTGATCAGGTTGAACAGCGTGGTCTTGCCGGCACCGTTCGGCCCGATGATCGAGACGATCCGGCCCTTCGGCAGCGTGAAGCTGAGGTCCTGGATCGCCAGCACGCCGCCGAATTCGCGGCTCAGGTTCTCGACGCGCAGCAGCGGCGCGGTGCGTTCGGCGGCGGCGGGCGCCGCCTGGGCGAGGGTGTCCATCATGGCGGGGGAGGCTGCGTCGATCATACCTGCCTCCGCGGCGCGATCAGGGCGGAGAGCGTCGGCACCAGCCCCTTGGGCATGAAGACCATGGTCAGCATCAGGATGGCGCCCAGCACCATCGCCTCGTAATCATGAAAGGATGTCAGGAGCTGCGGCAGCACCGTCAGCACCACCGCGCCGATCACGGCGCCGAAGGTGGACGCCATGCCGCCGAACACCACCATGGTGACCAGCTCGATGGAGCGGAAGAAGTCGCTGGCCCCCGGCGTGATGAAGCCGAGGTAGTGCGCCGACAGGCTGCCGGTGACGCTGGCCATCACGGCGGACAGCACGAACACCATCACCTTGTAGCCGGCGGTATCGACGCCCAGCGTCTCGGCAGCCACCTCGGCGCCGTGCACGGCGCGCAGCGCCCGGCCGGCCGGGCTGTCGATGAGGTTCAGCGCCCCCCACACCGCCAGGACCAGCAGCGCCGCGACGATCCAGTACCACGCCCTCTCGCCGTACGGCGCGAAGCCCAGCAGGCTGAAGCTGTCCACCGGCATGCCGTCCGGCCCGCCGGTGATCTTCGTCTCGGTCTTCAGCACGATGGAGATGATGATGCCGATGCCCAGCGTCGCCATGGCCAGGTAATGGCCCTTCAGGCGCAGGATCGGCTTGGCCACCGCGAAGGCGAGCCCCCCGACCGCGGCGGCGCCCGCCAGCAGCGCCGCCAGCGGCGGCCAGCCGTACGTCGACACCAGCACCGCCGAGGCGTACGCGCCCAGACCGAAGAACCCGGCGTGCCCCAGGCTGATCTGCCCGGCGAAGCCGATCAGCAGGTTGAGCCCGACGCAGACGATGGCGTTGAAGCCGGCGACGATGGCGATGTTCAGCAGGAAGTTGTTGGTGAGCGCCAGCGGCAGCAGCGCCGCGACCACGGCCAGCCCGGCCAGCGGGGCAAGTCGATGCGAGAACATCCCGGCTTTCCCCTTACACGCGCTCGGTGCCGCGCTTGCCGAACAGGCCGTTCGGCATGAACACCAGCACCAGCAGGATGATGACGAAGGCCACCGCGTCCTTGTAGGCGGAGGACAGGTAGCCGGCGGACAGCGCCTCGGCGATGCCGACGATCAGGCCGCCGACCACGGCGCCCAGCCCGTTGCCCAGGCCGCCCAGCACGGCGGCGGTGAAGCCCTTGAGGCCCAGCATGATGCCCATCTCGCTGGACGAGAAGGTGATCGGCGTCACCACCGCGCCGCCGACGGCACCCAGCGCCGCCGACAGCGCGAAGGCGGCCAGCACCACCTTGCGCACGTTGACGCCCACCAGCTGCGCGGCGAGCCGGTTGTAGGAGGTGGCCAGCATCGCCTTGCCGGACAGCGTGCGGGTGAAGAAGAAGCCGATGACCAGGATCAGCGCCAGCGCCACGCCGATCACCCACAGCGACTGCGGCAGGATCGCGGCGCCCAGCACCAGGATGGGCGTGTCGCCGGAGAAGGAGGCAAGCTGGTGGAACTCCTTGCCCCACACCACCTCGGCCAGCCCGCGCAGGAAGATGGAGGCGCCGATGGTGATGATGATGAGCGTGACGACCGAGGCGTTGCGCGCCTTCTCAATGGCGAACTTGGCCAGCAGCACGCCGCCCAGCATGGCGGCGGCGCAGCCGATCAGGATCGCCAGCGGCAGCGGCAGGCCGGCCGCGGTCAGCGTCGCCGCGCTCATGCCGCCGATCATGATGAACTCGCCCTGGGCGAAGTTGATGACCGTGCTGGCGTTGTAGATGATCGCGAAGCCCAGGCCGGCCAGCGCGTAGATTGCGCCGACGGTGATCCCGGACACCAGGAATTGCAGGAAATCGGCGCCCATGGTGATGGCGTCTCCAGATAGAGCCCCTCTCCCCTCGCGGGAGAGGGGTTGGGGAGAGGGGGCAAGAAACTTGGCCGGCTTCACCGGCGCCACCCTCTCCCCAACCATCGGCGCTTGCACGCGCCGATCCCATCAAGGGAGAGGGGCTCGGAGTGGCGCCGTGGACAAGCCTCAGTCGGCCAGCTGCCAGTTGCCCTGCTTGATCTCGACCATGTGGAAGGCGTCGAGGCCGAGGCCCATGTGGTCGGTCGGCGACATGGTCACGGTGCCGCCGGTGCCGATGTAGCCCTTGGTCTTCTCGATCTCGTCGCGGACCTTGGCCTTGTCGGTGGACCCCGCGCGCTTGATCGCCTCGACCGCCAGCATCAGCCCGTCGTAGGCGTGGCCCGCGAAGGTCGAGGGCTCGGCCTGGAACTGCTTCTGGTAGGTCTCGGTGAAGGCCATCACGACCTTCTTCTGCGGGTCGGCGTTGGACAGCTGCTCGGCCACCACGAGGCCGGCCGCCGGCAGGCGCACGCCCTCGGCCGCACCGCCGGCCAGCTTGATGAAGTCCTTCGACGCCACGCCGTGGCCATGGTAAAGCGGCAGCGAGATGCCGAGCTGGCGGTAGTTGCGCGTCACCACCACCGGCCCCTGCCCCAGGCCGAACACCAGCACGGCCTGCGCCTGGGCGTTGTTGCGGATCTTGGTTAGCTGCGCGGTGACGTCGTTGTCCTTGGCGCCGTAGACCTCGTCGGCGACGATCTCGATGCCGCGGTCCTTGGCGACCTTCAGCGTCTCCTCGCGGCCGGACTTGCCGAAGCCGGAGTCCTCCGACAGCAGCGCCAGCTTGCTCAGGCCGCGCTTCTTGAGGTCGAGCATGACCTTCTCCGCGGCCATGCGGTCGGTGTGCGGGGTCTTGAACACCCACTTCTTCACCGGCTCGACGATCACGACGGCGCCGGCCAGGGAGATGAAGGGCACCTCGGCGCGCTCGACCAGCGGCACCGCGGCCATGGTGGCGGCGGTGGTGGTGCCGCCGACGATGACGTCCACCTTGTCGCTGTCGATCAGGCGCTTGGCGAAGCTGCCGGCCTTGGCGGCGTCGGCGCCGTCGTCATAGACGATCAGCTCGATCTTGCGGCCGTTGATGCCGCCGTCCTTGTTGATCTTATCGACGTACAGCTCCAGCACCTTCTTCTCCGGATCGCCGAGGAAGGAGGCCGGGCCGGTGGCCGACAGGAAGGAGCCGATGCGGATGAGGTCCGCGGCCGAGGCGGTGCCGGCCAGCAGGCCGACGGCGGCGGTGGCCGTCGCGAGGACACCCACGATGCGCTTGAGCATGATTCACTCCCATAGGTCGTTCTTGTTATCGTTTCAAACGAAACCTTTTCGAGACGCGTAGGCCGGTGAAGGGCTGTTTCCCTCCGGTTTCAGTGGCTGAACAGCAGGCGGGACAGCCGCGCCCCGGCGGCGCCGAACGCCTCGACGGCGTCCTCGTAGGCGTCGCGGGCGACGGCGTATTCCTCGACCAGGTCGGTGGCGATGCCCTCGCCGAACAGGCGGACGTGCAACTCCTCGCAGCGGTCGAGCTTCAGGTCGGCGTCCAGCCCGCACACCATGTAGGCGCGGGCCGCCGCGGCGGCCTCGCCGGACAGGGCGGCCAGCGGCGGCACGGCCGGGTGCTCGTGCGTGGCGAAGTCGCCGCGCAACTGGTCCCACAGCGCCGCCCAATCGACCGCGCCGGCGTCCGGCATCGCGTCCATGTGGCGGTAGCCGTAGCGGGCCAGCACGGCACGCCCGTCGATCAGCAGGCGGTTCGGCAGTTCCTGGACGGGGACCATGGCGCCCTCCCCTCTAGCCGGCGTGCGCGGCGATCCGCGCCTCGCCGGCGTCGTAGCTCATGCGCATGTCGTAGTCTGGCTCGACACCGGCCGGCAGTTCCAGCCCGATTTCCTTCAGGCGCGCCTCCAGCAGTTCCAGGTACTCGGCCTGGAGTTCCTCGGGGCGCTTCGTCTTGAGCCCGACGTCGTAGTACTGGTCGAAGGTGGCCGAGCGGTCCGGCCCGGTGGACGGGCGGCCGTAGAAGCCCAGGCCCATGCGCAGGAACTTCGGCACGCGGGCCTGCAGGTCCTCGCGCGCGGCCTCGCCGCCGAACTCGATCACCCGCTTCGCCGCCCAGACGCCGAAGGCGAGGTGGCCGTATTCCTCCTTGTGGATGCGGCTGTTGACGCGCGCCCAGGGCAGGTAGGAGCAATCGCGGTACTGGCCCAGGAAGGCCACCGCCGCCGGCGTCACCACCGCCGAGAACAGCGCCACGTCCGACCAGCTGTCGAACCAGCGCGACCAGTTCTCCTTGCGGAAGCCGTTGATGACGCAGACCGTGCGCGGGTCGGGATCTTCGGGATTGCGCACCAGCTCGGCCAGGCGGCTGTCCACGTCCACGCCCAGGTCCTGCATCAGGTTCCAGACGTAATAGGCGTGGCCCATCTCCTCCATGACCTTCTTGGACAGGCGGTAGGCCTCTTCCGGCCGCGGCGCGAAGCGCATGTTCTCCGCCACGCGCTGGGCGCCGGCGTACTCCGAATCCCCCTGGAAGGACATCAGGTGGATGAGCATCGCACGGTACGCCTCGGGCAGCGGATCGCCCTTGTCGTAGGTCTTCCATGTCCTGGACATGGCGTTCCCCCTTTGTCGTTTCCTCCGGTGTGTCAAGCCGCCACCTTTGGGCGCGACATTATGTGACACACAAATTCTGTTTTGACGAACCGTAATGTATCATATTTTGACGTGTCAAACAGTTTTTCGGAGAATGGCGGCGCCTCGCCTATGGTCACGGGGGTGCCGCATGCGTTACATGCTTGTGTCGAAACGCCGAACCGGCTGTTTCTCCAGTCCACGCCCAAACCGGTAGACCGCCATGGCCCGTCCGCGCCGCACCGAGGATCTCGTCGCCAACCTGCTGCAGGCCATCGCGCCGCGCGCCAAATCGCTGATCATCACGGTGTACGGCGACGCCATCCTGCCGCACGGCGGCTCCGCCTGGCTGGGCAGCCTGATCGACCTGATGGCCCACTTCGACATGAGCGAGCGCATCGTGCGCACCTCGGTGTTCCGGCTGGGCAAGGACGACTGGCTGACCAACACGCAGATCGGCCGGCGCAGCTTCTACCGGGTGACCGAGAGCGGGCGGGAGCGATTCGCGGCGGCCGAGCGGCGGATCTACGCGCCGCTGGTGCGCTATTGGGACCGCGGCTGGCACATGGTGCTGATCGGCCAGCCCTCCATCGGGCCGGAGCTGCGCGAAAAGCTGCGCAGCGAGCTGGCGTGGCTGGGCTTCGGCGCGGTGGCGCCCAACGTGCTGACCCACCCCGCCTACGACGAGGCCGCCCTGCACCGCCTGCTGCGCGAACTGGGCGTCGCCGACAAGGTGGTGGTCATGCGCGCCGAGCACGACCGCTCCAGCGGATTCGGCGCCATGCGCGAGCTGGTGCGCGACTGCTGGGACATCGAGCGGCTGGAGGCCGACTACGCCGGCTTCCTGACGCGCTTCCGCCCGGTGTGGCAGGCGCTGGAGGGGGCGGACGAGCTGGACCCGCGGCAGTGCTTCCTGCTGCGCACGCTGATGATCCACGACTTCCGGCGAATCCTGCTGCGCGACCCGCTGCTGCCGCCGGACCTGCTGCCGCACGACTGGCCGGGGCAGGCGTCGCGCATGCTGACGCGCAACATCTACCGGCTGATCCTCGGGCCGTCCGAATCCTACGTGATGAACGGCCTGACCACCGCCGACGGCCCACTGCCCGAGGCGGCGCCGTCCTTCCTCGACCGGTTCGGCGGTCTGGGCGAGGAACAGGGGCGCATGGCCGGCTGAGCAGCCGGGTTTCCTGAACGGTCCCCCACCCTACCCCTCCCCCACTGCGCGGGGGAGGGAACTCCGCCGTGTGCCCGAAGAGCCCTCCCCCGCGCAGTGGGGAGGGTTGGGTGGGGGTGCGGACAGGCGCGCAATCGGCATCGGCCGATACTTCGATACGGAAAATCAGACCGTTTCCGCATCGCATCGGCGTGATCGTGCAGCCGCCGACAACTCGCCATATGTTTGAAAAGAAACGAACAAATCGGCGTCCTCCCCTTCCCTCTCTGAAAAGCGATACATTTTCCTGTTGCCAGCCCGAAAATAATGCGTCACGTTGTGAGCGTGCAAGGCGACCGGCCGCCCCCTTGGCGGGGCCACCGCCCGCGGCGCCTTCCAGAAAAACCGAAGAATCAGGCCGGGCCCGCACCGCCACGGCCACCGCATCCCCGAGGAGGAAACCGCCCCATGGCCAAGGACTTCGTGCGCATCGCCCACACCATGGAACTGCCGCCGCCGACGCCGCAGCCGAACGTCTATCCGCTGTCCTGGCACTCGCACACCAAGAAGCTGGAGGAGATCTACGCGGCGGCGCAGCGCGAGAACTGGGATCCGGCCAAGCTGCCCTGGGACAGCTTCGATCCCTCGAAGTACACGTGGGAGGAGCGCGAGTGCATCGCCTACTGGTGGACGCTGCTGTCGGTGTTCGACGCCTCCGCCCCGCCGGTGTTCGCCGAGGCGCTGATCAAGACCTACGAGGTACACGAGGAGGACCCGGTCCGCCGCTGCTTCTTCTCGGTCACCCGCGACGAGCAGAACCATGAGCAGCTCTGCGGCCTGTCCATCACCAAGCTGCTGGAGCACCCGGACCCGCTGACCTACGAGCCGAAGACCGAGCTGGGCAGGAAGCTGCAGCGCAACGCGCACTGGCTCTACTACAACGGCGGACGCTACTGGAACGGCTACAAGCAGGCGGTGCCGAAGTACCCGCTGGCGGTGCTGTTCAGCTCGTTCCTGATGGGCGAGATCGCCGCGGCGACGATCTTCCACCAGATGGCCGCGCAGTCGCGCGAGCCGGTGTTCCAGGCCGCCTTCAAGAACGTCGGCCGCGACGAGGGCCGCCACATGGCGATCTGCATGTCGGTGATGGAGCGCGACTATCCGAAGCTGCCGGCCGAGGAGAAGTCGATCATCACCAAGCAGATCCGCG
>Ga0196970_1001024_pt1 | contig 22628 bp, 25 predicted proteins | sample S1v_513CmetaG_FD_148672 | JGI IMG/M metagenome (GOLD analysis project Ga0196970, IMG submission 148672) | Soil microbial communities from Anza Borrego desert, Southern California, United States - S1+v_5-13C | ecosystem: Environmental > Terrestrial > Soil > Desert | place: USA: California...
ACCGTCCGCCACGCGCTGATGCCGACGTAGTAGGCGCCCGCCGCCAGCCACACGGCAAAGGGCAGCACCGGGCGCTGCGGATGCACGGTGACCAGCCACGCCGCCGACACCAGCCACGCCCCGGCGGCCAGCGCGTTCAGCGGCAGCAGCGTGCGCACCCGCAGCGGGTGCAGGAACTTCACCGGAATGAAGGTCAGCACCCCCAGCGCGGCGATCACCACCGCGTTGACCGCCGGCGCGAGACCCAGCAGCCACAGGCACAGCACCACCACGTTCCAGATCGCCGGGAAGCCGACGAAGTAATAGTCGGCGCTCTTCATGCCGGTGTTGGCGAAGCAATACAGCGACGTCACCAGCATCCACGCCGCGCCCGGCATGGCGAGGCCGCGCGGCAGCAGGTCGAACCACACGACGAACACCGCCGGCACCAGCACGTAGGTCAGGTAGTCGATCACCAGGTCGAGCACCGCGCCGTCGATGCCGGGCAGCGCCTCCTTCACCCGCAGCGAGCGGGCGAAGGTGCCGTCGATGCCGTCCACCACCAGCGCCAGCCCGAGGAAGGCGAAGCACGCCGCCGCCTCTCCCTGCCCCGCCGCCATCAGCGCCGCGAAGCCCAGCACCGCACCCAGCGCGGTGAACCCGTGCACCGCCCAGGCGGCGAGCCGCCGGCCGACCGTAGCCGCTCTGCTGGGCACCGCCCTACTCCGCCGCGCGGGTGTGCGCCGCCGTCGGCCAGCCGGCGAAGGCCTCGCTCTCCTCCAGCGCGCCCGGCAGCGGGCCGCCGGTCGCCCAGTCCAGCAGCTCGACCGTGTGCACGATGGGGATGCCGGTGCCGGTGGCGATCTGGGTGATGCAGCCGAGGTTGCCGGCGGCCACCGCGTCGGGCTCCGTGCTCTCGATGTTGCGCACCTTGCGGTCGCGCAGCGCCTCCGACAGCTCCGGCTGCAGCATGTTGTAGGTGCCGGCCGAGCCGCAGCAGATGTGCCCCTCGGGGATCTCGCGCACCTCGAACCCGGCGGCGCGCAGCAATGCCCGCGGCGGGTCCTTGATGCGCTGGCCGTGCTGCATGGAGCAGGCGGAGTGGTAGGCCACCACTTGCCCGGTGCGGCGCGCCGGTTCGGTCAGGCCGATGTCCGCCAGGAACTCGGTCACGTCACGGGCAAGGGCCGCGACGCGCCTGGCGTCGGCCTCCAGCGCGTGCCCGGCGAACATGTGGCCGTAGTCCTTGACCGTGGTGCCGCAGCCCGACGCGTTGATGATGATGGCGTCCAGCCCACCCGTATCGATCTCCCTCGCCCAGGCGGCGACGGTCTTCGCGGCGGTGGCGAGCGACTGGTCGGTCTTGCCCATGTGGTGGGTGAGCGCGCCGCAGCAGTCGGCGCCCTTCGACACCACCACCTCGACGCCGTGCCGGTTCAGCAGGCGGATGGTCGCCTCGTTGATCTGCGGCGCCAGCACCTGCTGGGCGCAGCCGATCAGCAGGGCGACGCGCTTTGTCCGCGCGCCCTCGGCCGGGTGGACGCCGGGGCGGTCGACGGCGCTCGGCCCCGGCACCGACTTCGGGGCGAGGTGCAGCATGGCGCCGAGCCGGCCGGGGATCAGGTTACGGAACGGCCGCGCCACCCAGGCGCCAAGCAGCGCCAGCCGGAACAGCCGCGGGTTCGGCAGCACGCGGGCCAGCAGGTCGCGCAGGTGCCGGTCGACGGGGGAGCGGGTGTAGGTCTTCTCGATGTGCTCGCGCCCGCGGTCCACGAGGTGCATGTAGTCCACGCCCGACGGGCAGGTGGTCATGCAGGACAGGCAGGAGAGGCAGCGGTCGATGTGCTTGACCACCTTGGGCGAGGGCGGCCCGCCCTTCTCGAACATGTCCTTGATCTGGTAGATGCGGCCGCGCGGGCTGTCCAGCTCGTCGCCCAGCGTGATGTAGGTCGGGCACGTCGCCGTGCAGAAGCCGCAGTGCACGCACTTGCGCAGGATGCGCTCCGCCTCCTGGACTTCGGGCTTGGCGAGCTGGGCGAGGGTGAAGTTGGTCTGCATGGGCCTCACACCCCCGCGTAAAGGCGGCCGGGGTTCAACAGGCGTTTGGGATCGAAGCTCTCCTTGACGCGCGCGGCCAGCGCGGCCAGGGGCTCGGGCTGCGGGTGGTAGACGGGCACGGAGGCGCGCACGTCGTCCGGCGCTCGGATCAGCGTGGCGTGGCCGCCGGTGCCGTCCAGGCAGTCGCGTATGTCGGCATCGCCGGGCTCCGCCGCAACCCACAGCAGGCCGCCGCCCCAGTCGAAGTACAGGTCCGCTTCCGCCGTCTCGCGGATGGCCGCGGCGACGCGCGGGCCTTCGCTGGGGGGGACGGAGAGTTTCCAGACGAGGCGCTCGGCCGGCTGGACGAAGAACGCCACGTCCCGGATCTCCCGCCACAGCGCCAGCGACTCGTCCCGCTCCAGCACCGCGTCGGCGCCCAGCTCCTCCGTCAAGGCCGCGACGCGGGCGGCGACCGACGGCCCGAAGCCCTCCAGGCGGATGCAGGTCGCCGCCCCGCCCAGCCGCGCCGCCACGCCCGAGCGCGCCGCCACGCCGGCCGGCAGGTGCGCCGCGCCCGACACCTCGTGCGGGCTCTGCAAGGCGGCGGTCAGCGCCCGCACCGCCTCGGCGTCGTCCTTGCCGACCAGCACCAGCGTGCGCACGTCTTCCGGCGCGGGGAGCACCTTCAGCGTCACCTCGGTCATCGCGGTCAGCGTGCCCATGGAGCCGGCCATCAGCTTGGGCATGTCGTAGCCGGTGACGTTCTTCACCACCTTGCCGCCGCCCTTGTAGATTTCGCCGCGCCCCGACACCCCCTCGACGCCGAGGAAATGGTCGCGCGCCGAACCGGCCTGGATGCGCCGCGGCCCGGTCAGCCCGGCCGCCAGCATGCCGCCCACCGTGCCGCCGCCCGCGGGCAGCCCGTACAGCGGCCCGAGGTCCTGCGGCTCGAAGGCGAAGTGCTGGCGGCGTTCGGCCAGCATCGGCAGCACGTCGGCCAAGGGCGTGCCGGCCCTGACGGTCAGCACCAGCTCCTCCGGCTCGTACGCCACCACGCCAGACATGCCGGACAGGTCGAGGGCGTAGGCGGCCTGCACCGGGCGGCCGAGTCGGCGCTTGGTGCCGGTGCCCAGCACCTCCAGCGGCTCGCCGTTGGACAGCGCCCATTGCACGGAGTCGGCCAGCTGGGCGGCGGTGTCGGGCTTGAAGGTCGTGATCGTCATACGGCCTCAGAACCTCGGGATGTCGGGGAACGGCAGCTTGTTGCCGGACACGTGCAGACGGCCCAGCTCGGCGCAGCGGTGCAGCTCGGGGAAGACCTTGCCGGGGTTCAGCAGGCCGTCCGGGTCGAAGGCGCACTTCAGGCGCTGCTGCTGCTTCAGGTCGGCCTCGGCGAACTGGTGGGTCATCAGGTCGCGCTTCTCGACGCCGACGCCGTGCTCGCCGGTCAGCACGCCGCCGACGTCGACGCACAGGCGCAGGATGTCGTTGCCGAACTCCTCCGCGCGCTCCAGTTCGCCGGGGTTGTTGGCGTCGTAGAGGATCAGCGGGTGCAGGTTGCCGTCGCCGGCGTGGAAGACGTTGGCGACTCGCAGCCCGTGCTTCTCCGACAGCTCGCGCATGCGCTGCAGCACCAGCGGCAGCTTCTTGCGCGGGATCGTGCCGTCCATGCAGTAGTAGTCGGGGCTGATGCGGCCGACCGCCGGGAAGGCCGCCTTGCGGCCGGCCCAGAACACCAGCCGCTCCTCCTCGCTGTTGGAGACGCGGGCGTAGACGGCGCCCTTGTCCTTGGCGATCGCCTCGACCGTGCCGATCAGGTAGTCCACCTCGGCCGGCGGGCCGTCCAGCTCCACGATCAGCAGCGCCTCCACGTCCAGGGGATAGTTGGCGTGGACGAAGTCCTCGGCGGCGTGGATGGCCGGCTTGTCCATCATCTCCATGCCGCCGGGGATGATGCCGGCGGCGATGATGGCGGCCACGCAGTCGCCGGCCTGCTCGTTGGTCGGGAAGCCCAACAGCACGGCGCGCGCGGTGGCCGGCTTCTTCAGGATGCGCACCGTCACCTCGGTGACAACGCCCAGCAGCCCTTCCGAGCCGGTGACGATCCCCATCAGGTCGTAGCCGCCGGCCTCCAGGTGCCTGCCGCCGAGGCGCAGGATGGTGCCGTCCATCAGCACCATCTCGACGCCCAGCACGTTGTTGGTGGTCAGCCCGTACTTCAGGCAGTGCACGCCGCCGGAGTTCTCGGCGATGTTGCCGCCGATGGTGCAGGCGATCTGGCTGGACGGATCGGGCGCGTAATAGAAGCCCTTGTGCGCCACCGCGTTGGAGATGCCGAGGTTGGTTACCCCCGGCTGCGCCACGACGCAGCGATTGTCGTAGTCGATCTCCAGGATCCTGTTGAACTTGCCCAGGCCCAACAGGATGCCGTCGGCCAGCGGCAGCGCCCCGCCCGACAGCGAGGTTCCCGCCCCGCGCGGCACGACCTTGACGCCCATCTCCTTGCAGGCCTTGAGCACCTGGGAAACCTGGGCGGTGGTGCTGGGCAGCACGACGACCAGCGGCGGCTGGCGGTAGGCGGTGAGGCCGTCGCACTCGTAGGCGCGCAGCTCGTCCTCATCGACGATGACGCCTTCGCCGGGGACGATGGCGCGCAGGCGCTCGACGATCTCGCGGCGGCGGGAGATGATTCCCGCGTCCGGGGTGGGCATCTTCATGCCGGCCCTCTCCTCCCATCACTTGTTGAATCAAGTGGTAGCACCGGCCAAAGCGACCGGGCAAGGAAAGGATGCGGGCAAAAGCAAAGCCGCGCCGGAACGCCGGCGCGGCCTGAACACGCTCTGCTGCAGCGCGGCCGGACGAACCGGCCGGCGGTATCAGCCCTGACGGGCCTTGAAGCGCGGGTTCTGCTTGTTGATGACGTAGACGCGGCCCTTGCGGCGGATGACACGGCAAGCCTTGTGGCGGGTCTTCATCGACTTGAGCGAGTTCACGATCTTCATGATACGAATTCCTGGTGCTTGAGATCAGCGGCGTGTTCGTAGGGCGCGGAACATAGTGCGGTGTTTCCGGCCTGTCAACCGGAAGCGGCGTGACCGTCAGCGGGCAAAAACCATGGGGCGCCGCGCCTTGGATTCCAAGGCGAAGGCGGCGATGGCCGCGGCGATCTTGGCGCCGCCCTGCACCGACGGCTCGATGGGGTTGGCGTAGTCGCCGGGCTCGTCGCAGACCAGCCGCAGGTCGATCAGGTCCAGCCCGCGCCGGAACGCCTCGCGGGTGATGACGTCGTTGAACACGCACAGGCCGGTGACCACCAGCCGCTGGCGCAGCACGTCGGGGTAATTGGCGTCGTAGATGGTGCACACCGCCGTCGGCAACCGGCGCGCCGCCACCGCGTCGAGCATGGCACGGTACTCGTGCGCGAACGCCTCCCGCACCCCGGCCAGCCGCCCGACCGCCTCCGCCACCGAGCGCGCGCCCTCCTCCAGAATCATGGAGTACCGCAAGGCGTCGTTGCCGCCGACGCTGACCACGAGGTGGGTGGCGTCGGACGGGACGGAGTGGAGCTGCCGGGCGACGCCGGCCGTCACCGCGCCGTCGATGGCGGCCAGAGTCGCTTTCGTTCCCGACGGCAGCGAGGCACGCAGTTGCTTCACCACGTCCGGGCCGCCGGAGACATAGGCCGCGTTGTCGAAAATCGAGTCGCCGAGGAGAACGATGTGCGTCATGCGGTGGGCAACAGATGGAGCACGGAGTCGTTGCCGAACGCTTGTCCCGGCATGTCCGAACCCGAGGCGATATTCACACGGATTTCACGGATTGACGGCACGGATTGCACGGATTTTTTGATGCTTGCGGCGCGCGTCTGAACCCGCAAGCCGTTGCCGAGGCACGGATAAGAAAATCCGTGAAATCCGTGTCGATGTTGCCCGCGACTCCACGAACCTCCGGAAAAGCGGTTCTCCTACTCCGCCGGCTTCAGCGCATAGAACCGATAACACCGCAGCCCATTGTCCAGCGCCGACACCCGCCGCGCCCACAGTTCGATCTCTTCCATGATCGCCACCTTGGTTTCGTGGGCGAGCGCGTACTGCTCCAGCACCTGGGTGAAGCCCTGCAGCGCGGTGAGGATCAGGTGGCGATGGGTGTCGGTGATGTCCTCGGCGATGCGCAGGTCGAGGTTGCGCTGGGCGAAGGCGTTCTGCATCTGCTCCAGCGACCACAGGTTGGGTTCCTGCGGCTCATGCTCGGCCCAGGCGGCGACCACCTCGCGGTTCGGCTTGGGGCCGAGGATGTAGTCGGTGATCAGCAGGTGGCCGCGCGGCTTCAGCGACGCTTCGATGCCGTCGAACATCTGGTCCTTGTCGCGGACGGCGAACAGCGCCTCCTTGTAGACGATGGCGTCGACGCGCTTGGGGAAGCTGAAGTGCTCGGGGTCATAGCGCTCGATGGGCGCGCGCTTGTCCAGCCCGGCCATGTGCGAGCGCTCCATCCCCTCCTTGGCGAGCAGCGGCGATGCCTCCAGCCCGGTCACCCAGCAGCCGAACTGCTGCGCCATGGTGCGGCTGGCGCCGCCGAGGCCGGCCGAGAGGTCAAGCGCGCTCATCGCCGGGTTCAGCCCCATCGGCTTGACGAGGTAGGAGATGTGCTCGGTCCCGCCGGGCGTGCTGAAGCCCTTGCCCCACAGCCGTTCCGCCACCTCGATCCGGGTGGCGTTCCACAGCGGCTTGCCCCAGCGGTTCTGCCCGACCTCCGGTGCCTTGCCCGTCGGCTTGGGGGGCGCCGCGGAGTCGGCCGCCGCCTCGCCCTTGCGCCGCTTCAGGCCCGACAGGTCGTAGCCTTCCCACCACGCGTACAGGCGAGTCTTCAGATTGAGGGGCGGAGCGTCACCGGGCTCGGTCTTTTCGGTCATCGCACGGCGCGCTCCGGCGCGCTTGGTCCAGGGGTGAGTACGATACGATGCTGACGTTATCGTAACGCCCCCGTTCAAGGCTAATCAATAGTTGTCGCACCAACCTTCGCAGGGGCGGAGGCGATGTGGGTTCCGCCGGAGCGCAGCACGGCATGGCACGCGGGCGGCAGGTTCGGGTTGCGCGGGCGTGCCCGCTCGGGCGGAATGTCGGTCACCGGCACCGCGCGGCGCAGCCAGCCCCGCAGGTCGTCGCCGCAGCCCTCACCGTCCGGCAACTCGCGCTGCTCCTCGCACTGCGGGCTGCCCGGCGGGCAGCTCAGGCGGACGTGCATGTGGCCGTCGTGGCCGTGCCAGGGGCGCACCTTGCCCAGCCAGTCGCGGCTCTTCCATTCCCTGGCGCACAGCTCCCGCTTGATGGCCGGGCTGACGAAGATGCGCGACACGCGCGGGTCGCTGGCGGCGATGCGAATCATCTCCGACTGCTTCGCCGACCAGCCCCCGGTGACGCGGCGGACGTCGTAATCGACGTACTTGACCTCCTCCAGGTGCTCGCGCGCGGCGCGGCCCATGGGCGGCAGGTCGAGGCGAAGCCAGACGTCGGCGTCCAGGCCGATCTGGTGGCTGGCGTGGCCGAAGCTCATCGGCCCGCCGCGCGCCTGCGCCATGTCGCCGATCAGCGCCGTGCCCAGCCCGGCCGCCGCCACCTTCTGGCCGAAGCCCTTGAGGAACTCCACCAGCGCCGGATGGCCGTAGTTGCGCTGCCGCGACAGGCGGATCACCTGGTACCCGGTGCCCTCGCCCGGCAGCGCCACGCCGCCCGACAGGCATCCCGCCGCGTAGCCGCCGATGGCCTGCGCCGGCCCCTGCGCCGGGCCATCGGTGCGGCTCCAGGCGATGGGCGTGTAGCCGGCGGGTCCGGTGGCGACGTGCCGGCGGACGGCATGGCTCTTGGACGTCTTGGCTTTCGCCTTGGCCGCGAAGACCTTGACCGGGTGGTTGGAACGGCGCTGCTTCGCGTCGGCGTCTCCCGCGCCGAGGGCCAGCGCACACACCACCACAAGCAACCCGCCGAGCACCCGCCGCATCGCCTATCCCCCGCCGAACGCGATAGGCGGATTTAAACTTAACGTTCCTTAATGAAAGGTGGAGGACGCGCCCGGCGGGCGCAATTGTCACGGGCTCAATCCAGCGTCTGGCGGTAGCGCTTCAGCGCGATCACCGTGACCACCACCAGGAAGGCGGTCAATGGCCCCAGCTCGCCCAGGATGTCGGACAGGCCGTTGCCCTTCAGCAGAATGCCGCGGACGATGCGCAGGAAGTGGGTCAGCGGCAGCACCTCGCCGATGGCCTGCGCCCACTCCGGCATGCCGCGGAACGGGAACATGAAGCCGGACAGCAGCATCGAAGGCAGGAAGAAGAAGAACGACATCTGCATCGCCTGCAACTGATTCTTCGCCACGGTCGAGAAGGTGAAGCCGACCGCCAGGTTGGCGGCGATGAACAGGATCATCACCGCCGACAGCAGCGTCAGGCTGCCGACGATGGGCACGCCGAACAGCAGCCGCGCCGCCGCGACGATGATGACCACCTGCACGTAGCCGACGCCGATGTAGGGCAGGATCTTGCCCAGCATCACCTCGAACGGGCGGACCGGCATGGCCAGCAGGTTCTCCATGGTGCCGCGCTCGCGTTCCCGGGTGACGGCCAGCGCGGTCATCATCACCATGGTCATGGTGAGGATGGTGCCCATCAGCCCCGGCACCACGTTGTACTGGGTAATCCCTTCCGGGTTGTAGCGGCGGTGGACGCGCAGCTCGACCGGGTCGGAGGTGGCGCGCAGGCCGGCCAGCGGGCCGGTCAGGTCGCGGTCGAGCGCGCTGCGGGCGATCTGGGCGAGCGCGCCCAGCGCGTTTGACGTGGCGGCGGGGTCGGTGGCGTCGGCCTCCACCAGCAGCACCGGGCGCGCGCCGCGCTGCAGGTCGCGCCCGAACCCGGCGGGGATGGTGACGGCGAACTGCACGCGGCCCTCGGACAGCAGCTCGTCCAGCTCGGCCTCGGAACGGACGGCGCGGGTCATGGCGAAGTAGCCGGAATTGGCCATGGCCGCGACCAGCGTGCGGGCGAACGGGCTTTCGTCGGCGGCCAGCACGGCGGCCGGCAGGCGCTTCGGGTCGGAGTTGATGGCGAAGCCGAACAGCACCAGCTGCATGATCGGGATGGCGACCATCATGGCGAAGGTCAGCCGGTCCCGCCGCATCTGGATGAACTCCTTCACCATCACCGCGACGAAGCGGCGGAACGAGAAGCGGTTGCCGGTCAGCATGATGCGTCTCCGGTTCTACTTGCCCCCACCCGACCCCTCCCCCGCTTCGCAGGGGAGGGAACTCCGCCGCATTCTCCCCTCCCCTGCGAAGCGGGGGAGGGGTCGGGGGTAGGGGCAAGTGCAGGCAAGCACGTCATCGGAAGTTGTCCGTGCTCTGGTTCATCAGGTGGATGAAGACGTCCTCCAGCGTCGGCTCCACCGCGCTCACCTGCACACCGGGCGCCCGCGTCCACGGCTCCAGCGCCGCCCGCACCGCGGCCTCGTCGCTGCCGCTGACGTGCAGGCGGGCGCCGAAGACCGCCACCATCTCCACGCCGGGCCTGCCCTCCAGGTCGTGCGCCACCCGGGCGATGTCGGGGGCCGAAACCGCCCAGGTGCGCAGCCGGGAGCCGGCGACCACCTCGTCCACCGTGCCGCGGGTCATCAGCTTGCCGTAGGCGATGTAGGCGATGCGGTGGCAGCGCTCGGCCTCGTCCATGTAGTGGGTGCTGACCAGCACGGTCAGGCCGGCGTGCGCCAGCTCGTGGATCTCGTCCCAGAACTCGCGGCGCGCCTTGGGATCGACGCCGGCGGTCGGCTCGTCGAGCAGCAGCAGCCTGGGTTCATGCAGGATGCAGGCGGCCAGCGCCACCCGCTGCTTCCAGCCGCCCGACAGCTCGCCGGCCAGCTGGCTCTTGCGGTTGGTCAGGCCGAGGCGGTCAAGCGCCTCGGCGACGCGGCGCTTGCGGTCCGGCATGCCGTACATGCGGGCGACGAAGTCCAGGTTCTCGGCGATGCTCAGGTCCTCCCAGAAGCTGAACTTCTGGGTCATGTAGCCGACCTGCCGCTTGATGGCGGCGCTCTGCGTGCGGATGTCCAGGCCGAGGCAGGTGCCCTCCCCGGCGTCGGGGGTGAGCAGGCCGCACAGCATGCGGATGGTCGTCGTCTTTCCCGAGCCGTTGGGGCCGAGGAAGCCGTAGATCTCGCCGCGCGCAACCTGGATGGAGAAGTCGTCCACCACCGTCTTGACGCCGAAGCGCTTGACGAGGCCGCGGACGTCGATGGCGAGGTCGGGCGTGTCCGTGTCGGGCCCCCACCCCGGCCCTCCCCCACTCCGCGGGGGAGGGAGACCGAGCCCTCCCCCGTCGCCAGATGGGGGAGGGTTGGGAGGGGGCCCGGCGCCGCGACCTTCGCTCACCGCCCCACCTCCACATCCACCGGCAGCCCCGGATTGAGCCCCACCCCGTCCTCCGGCTTGGCCTCGATGCGGAAGACCAGCTTCTCGCGGCTGCCGACGCTGTAGATCACCGGCGGCGTGTACTCGGCGCGCGACGCCACGAAGGTCACCCGCGCCGCCAGCCCGGCCGGGCAGCCGTCGCAACGCAGCCCCACCCGGTCGCCGGGCTTCACCCGCGCCATCAGCGTCTCCGGCACGAAGGCGATCACCTTCACCCGCGCCGGCGGCAGCAGCGACACCACCGGCGAGCCGGCCGGCACCCATTCCCCCGGGTTGTACAGCGTGTCGTCCACCAGCGCGTCGGCCGGCGCCGCGGGCGCCATCTCCGCCAGCCGCCGCTCCTGCTGCGCCAGCGCCGCCTCGGCCATGGCGACGGCGCCCTGCGCTGCCTGGATCTGGTCGGGCCGCGCCGGCAGGCGGCTGACGGCGAGCTGCGCGGTCAGTTCGGCCAGACGCGCCCGGTCGCGCTCGTAGGCGCTGCGCGCCGACTCCAGCTTCTCCGGCGAGCTGACGCGGGCGCGCACCAGCTCCTCCTGCCGCCGCAGCTCGGACTCGGTGTAGCGCAGGCTGGCCTCGGCCTGGGCCTTCTGCGCCTCGACCACCGCCAGCTCCTCCGGCCGCTTGCCGAGCAGCAGGTCGGCCAGCTGCGAGCGCGCCTGCGCCACCGCCGCCGCCAGCCGCGCCCGCTCCGCCAGCGCCGCCGTGCGGTCCAGCGCGAACAGCGGCGCGCCGGCCGTCACCGTCTGCCCGCGCGCCACCGCCAGCGTCTCCAGAGTCGCGGCGACCGGGGCGGCGACGCGCAGATACTCGCCCTCCACATAGCCCTGCACCCGGTGCCCGGCCGGCGTCGAGGCCAGCCCCAGCGCGACGGCCAGCGCCGCCAGTGTCTCGCCGATCCAGCTCATGGTCCGTCTCCTCTGGGCGTGCCCTCCGGCTGCAAGGCCCGGCGCAGATGGTCGAGGTGCTCGGCCAGCAGGCCGCGGACGTCGAGCGGCCGGCCCGCCACCGGCTCGAAGGAGGAGCGCCAGACCGCGATCATCAGCATCGGCGCGATCACGAGGCGCACCGTGTGCTCGACGTTGACCGGCCGGAACTCGCCGCGCTCGACGCCGCGCTCGATCACCGCGCCGACGACGCGGAAGCCGCGGCCGATCACCTCGTCCAGGTAGAAGCGGGCGAGGTCGGGGAAGTTTCCGGCCTCGGCGATCATCAGCTTGGGGATGCCGCCGACCTTGGTGGCCATGATCCGCTCGCCGATCCCCTCCAGCAGCCGTGCCAGGATCTCCATGGAGGGGCCGGGGAAGTCGTGCAGCAGGTGCTCCGCCATCTCCAGGTTCGGGACGATGGCCGAGCGGACGACCGCCTTGAACAGCTCCTCCTTGTTCGGGAAGTACAGGTACAGCGTGCCCTTGGCTACACCGGCGCGGGCCGCGATCTCCTCCAGCCGCGTCGCGGCGAAGCCGCGTTCGGTGAAGACGTCCAGCGCGGCGGCGACGATTTCCTGCGGGCGCGCCTCCTTGCGGCGGCGCCAGCGCGGCGGTGTCCCGGGCTCGGGAAGCGGGTCGTGGGCCATGGCGGCCTCTATTGATAACTGACCAGTCAGTTATTTACCACACCGGGCGCCCGACCGCCAGCCCCTGCGCATGATTATCCCCCGGTGCACATGAAGGCGGCAGAACGGCGCGCGGGCGGGCAGCGCCGCGCCGTCTCCGCCCGGTATGACGACGAAAGTCGCAGAGAAAGTGCGGGCATTCACCGCGGCACCGCGCTTGCATAGGTTGAACCGGGTAGCGGGTAGTGAAAGGATGCCGCCCATGTCCGCACGGCACGCCGCGTCGAACCTGGAACTGCTGGCGATCTATGAGGTGAGCAAGATCCTGGGCTCGTCCCTGGACCTGCAGCAGACCCTGCGCGAGGTGCTGCGGCTGCTCTCCTACCAGCTCCAGATGCACCGCGGCCGGATCTACCTGCTGGGCGAGGACGCCGTGATGCGGCTGGTCGCCGCCAACGGCCTGTCGACCGAGCAGGCCGGGCAGGTCGAGTTCCGCGAGGGCGAGGGCATCATCGGCCGCATCCTCAAGACCGCCATGCCGGCGGTGGTGCCGAACCTGGCCGACGAGCCGCTGTTCCTCAACCGCACCGGCGGCCGCGAGGACCTGGAGGAGCAGGTGGCCTCCCTGGTCGGCGTGCCGATCAAGGCGGCCGGCTCGGTGGTCGGCGTGCTGACCATCGACCGCATCAGCGACGACGGCCCGACCACGCATTTCGGCACCGACGTGCGCTTCCTGACCATGGTGGCGAACCTGATCGGCCAGACGGTGCGGCTGCACCGCACGGTGGCCGAGGAGCGCCGCTTCATGATGCGCGAGACCTTCCGCGTGCAGAAGGAATTGCGCGCCCCGCCGCCGATCGCCGACGTGGTGTGCACCAGCCCGGCGATGACCGACGTGCTGGCCCAGGTGCACCGCGTGGCGCCGTTCAAGTCCACCGTGCTGATCCGCGGCGAGAGCGGCACCGGCAAGGAGCTGATCGCCCGCGCCATCCACAATCTCAGCCCGCGCAAGGACAACCCGTTCATCCGCGTGAACTGCGCGGCGCTGCCCGAGACGCTGCTGGAATCCGAACTGTTCGGCCACGAGAAGGGCGCCTTCACCGGCGCCCAGAAGGACCACAAGGGCCGCTTCGAGCTGGCGTCCGGCGGCACGCTGTTCCTCGACGAGATCGGCGACATCTCGCCCAACTTCCAGGCCAAGCTGCTGCGCGTGCTGCAGGAGCAGGAGTTCGAGCGGGTCGGCGGCTCGCGCACCATCAAGACCGACGTGCGCCTGATCGGCGCCACCAACCTCAACCTGGAGGAGGCGGTGGGCAAGGGCAAGTTCCGCGCCGACCTCTACTTCCGCATCAACGTGGTCAGCATCTTCCTGCCGCCCCTGCGCGAGCGGCGCGACGACATCGGCACGCTGGCCAAGCACTTCGTCGCCAAGTTCAACAAGGACAACGGGCTGACCCTGTCGCTGGCCGCCGAGACGCTGGACGTGCTGAACCGCTGCCCCTGGCCCGGCAACGTGCGCGAACTGGAGAACTGCATCGAGCGCGCGGCGACGCAGAGCCGCGACGGCGTCATCCGCGCCGCCGACTTGTCCTGCGCCATGAACCTGTGCAACTCGTCGATCCTGTTCCAGTACAGCACCATGGGCTCGGCGGTCGGCGGCCTCGCCCCGGCCACCGCGGTGCACGCGGCGAACAGCGCCGCCGCCCCTCCCCCCGCCCCGCCGCCGGTGAAGACCGCGGCGCCGGCGTTGCCGCCGATCCTGCCCTCCAACGCGCCGTCCGGCTGCGCCGCCTGCCCCAGTGCCCCGGCCGCGCACGCCGCCCCCCAGGAAACCGCCGCGCCGGACCCCGCCGAGGCCGCCGACGCCCTGGCGGAGGAGCCGGAGTCCGGCTCGCTGCGCGACCGCCTGCTGTGGGCGATGGAGCGCACCGGCTGGGTGCAGGCCAAGGCGGCCCGCCTGCTCGGCATGACGACCCGGCAGGTGAGCTACGCCCTGCGCAAGTACAACATCGAGATCAAGCGGTTCTGAGCGGAACCGCTCCTCCCGCGCTTTCCCTTCTTTCGTCATGGCCGGGCATGACGACGGGGAAGGAGGGCACCACCCTGCGACGGTATGTCCACCTCCGTGCGGTTGCATCGGGTGGTGCGAGGCTCCTACGCTCGTACCATCCAAGGTCCGAACGAAGGAGAACGTGCCATGCTGCAACGTCACGACCTGGAGGGCGAATTCCCCGAATATCGCGGCAAGCTGGCGTCGATCCGCGCCGCCAACGAGAACTTCCGCACGCTGGAGAGCGAGTACGCCGCCCTCGACAAGGAGATCCTGACCGCCGAGGAAAACGGCCTGCCGATCACCGACGAGCACTTCGCCGCCATGAAGCGCCGCCGGCTCGCCATGAAGGAACAACTGGAGGGCATGCTGAAGGCGTGGCAGCCGGCCTGACCGCCGCCATTCCCCCTGGGCCGGCGGCCTCGTTCCATGCTATTGAGCCCGTAGGCATGCCCACCCGAGGCCGACCGGCGCCCCTGCATGGAAACTCCCCTCGCCATCCTGTTCGTGGACATCGCGGATTCCACGCAGCTCTATGAGCGGATGGGCAACGTCGAGGCCGCCGCGCTGACGCAGAAGATGCTGCGCCACCTGCGCCTGGTGATCGAGGGCAAGCGCGGGCAGGTCATCAAGATGCTCGGCGACGGCCTGCTCGGCGCCTTCCCCACAGCCGAGGAGGCCGGCTGGGCCGCCATCACCATGGTGGAGAGCCAGGCAGCCTTCCGCCTGCAACTGCGCGTCGGCCTGCACTTCGGCCCGGTGGTGCAGCGCACCGAGGACCTCTACGGCGACGCCTGCAACGTCTGCGCCCGCGTCGAGGCTCTGGCCAAGCCCAGCGAGATCCTCGCCACCGAGGATTTCGTGCTGCTGGTTTCCGAAGACCTGAAGCGGCGCACCAAGCCGCTCAACAACATCTCGGTGAAGGGCAAGTCGGCGCCGCTGCGCATCCACCAGCTCTGCCTCGCCGAGGTGGCGGACGAGCCGTCCGACAGCATGACGATGGCCGCGGTGATGCTGCCCGAGCTGTCGGCGCAGAGCCGGCTGACCCTGCACCTCGCCTACAAGGGCGCGGTCATCACCGTGGACGCGGAACAACGCCGCCTGAGCGTCGGCCGCGAGGAGAGCAGCGCTCTGCGCATCCTGTCGCGCCGCACCTCGCGCCAGCACGCGGTGATCGACTTCAGCCGCGAGAGCTTCATCCTCACCGACCACTCGACCAACGGCACCTTCGTCCGCAGCGGCGATTCCCTGCCGGTCGTGCTGAAGCGCGATTCCACCAAGCTGGTCGGCACCGGCCTGATCGGCTTCGGCGCGGAGCCGGAGCACGAGGACCAGGACCACGTCGCCGCGTTCCGCTGCGAACTGGCCTGATCACCGCCAGAACGGCTTTCGGCTTTCCTCCGCCGCGTCCTCGGCGCTCAGCCCGACATCCCGCAGCAGCCGCGCGTCGAGCGCCGCCAGGGCGCGCCGCTGCCGCCGGCGCGCGGTCCAGGCCTTCAGGGTGGCGAGTGCCGTCGCGATCCACGACGGGCTGGCCGGGGTGCGGGCTTTGGAAAGGGAACGGGTGGTCGTCATGGCGTCCTCCATTCTGCCGGGGAAGGTTGCCAAGCCGGAACCCATAAGGCAAATTTGGACTTCTTTGATCTCCTCTAAGCATTTCTTTTGGATCACCGCATGCGCAGCCTCAACCCGGACCAGCTCCGCACCTTCCTGGCGGTGGTCGAAACCGGCAGCCTCTCGGCGGCGGCGCGGCGGCTGAACCTGACGCAGCCGGCGATCAGCCTGCAGATCCGCGAGCTTGAGGCGCGGGCCGGCGTGCCGCTGCTGGAGCGCCTGGGCCGGCGCACCGCGCCGACGGCGGCCGGGGAGACGCTGGTGGTGCATGCGCGCCGCATCGCCGCGGAGATCGACGCGGCGCTGGAGGCGATGCGCCGCCACCGCGACGGCGCGCTCGGCCGGGTGCGGCTGGGCTCGGGCCTGTCGGTCGCCACCTACCTGCTGCCGACGGTGCTGAAGCGCCTGCGCGCCACCCGGCCGGACCTGGAGATCACCGTCGCCGTCGGCACCGCGGAGGACATCGCGCGCCGCCTGCTGGCCAACGACTTCGACCTGGCGATCATCAACCTGCCGGTGGACGACCGTGGGCTGGACGTCGAGCTGCTGCGCCAGGACGCGGCCGTCGCGGTCTTTCCGGCCGGGGCCGAGCTTCCCGACACCGTCACCCCGGCCGACGTGGCGCGCTTCCCGCTGATCCTCGACGAGCGGCGCAGCCGGCTGGCGATGCTCACCGCGGCGTGGTTCGAGGCGGGCGGGCTGCGGCCGAAGCCGGTGATGGAGCTGGGCAGCTTCACCGCCATCCGCTCGATGGTGGAGGCCGGGCTCGGCGCCTCGATCATGATGCCGGACATCGTCGCCGACGTCGCCGACCGCGTGGCGATCCGCCCGCTGAACCCGCCGCTGCTGCTGCGCCTCGCCATCATCCAGCGCCAGGGCCAGCCGCACGACCCGGCGCTGGAACTGGCGCGCGCCGCGCTGCGGACGCTGGCGACGGCGTGACGCCCGTGTCGCAACCCCGACAACGACAGGCCATTGTCGCATAGCCGACACGCGCCGGACTCCGCCAACCGACTGAATTTCCAAGATCTTCCACTCTGGCCCGCTCCTTGCTTTTCCTCCTCCGTCCGACACGGGCGACAAGGAGCTGGTCATGAGCAACGTGGTATCGCTGGACGGCATCCTGGGCGTGGGCGAGCTGAAGTCCGCCGCGAAAGCGTCCGGTTGCGCGTCGTCGTCCTGCGGCTCGTCGTCGGGGCCGAACGATCTGCCCGCCGCCGTCTGGGAGAAGGTGAAGAACCATCCCTGCTACAGCGAGGAGGCGCACCACTACTTCGCCCGCATGCACGTCGCCGTGGCGCCGGCCTGCAACATCCAGTGCAACTACTGCAACCGCAAGTACGACTGCTCGAACGAGAGCCGCCCCGGCGTGGTGTCGGAGAAGCTCACGCCCGAACAGGCGGCGAAGAAGGTGCTGGCGGTGGCGCAGGAGGTGCCGCAGCTCTCCGTCGTCGGCATCGCCGGCCCGGGCGACAGCCTCGCCGCCAACGGCACCAACACCTTCCGCACCTTCGATCTCATTGCGAAGCAGGCGCCGGACCTGAAGCTGTGCCTGTCCACCAACGGGCTGGCGCTGCCCGACCACGTGGACCGCATCAAGGGCATGAACATCGACCACGTGACGATCACCATCAACATGGTCGATCCGGAGGTCGGCGAGCGCATCTACCCCTGGATCTTCTTCGACCACAAGCGCTGGACCGGCCGCGACGCCGCCAGGATCCTGCACGAGCGCCAGATGGAAGGCCTGGAGGCTCTGACCTCGGCCGGCATCCTGGTAAAGGTCAACTCGGTGATGATCCCCGGCATCAACGACGAGCACCTGATCGACGTCAACAAGGCGGTGCGCGAGTGCGGCGCCTTCCTGCACAACATCATGCCGCTGATCTCCGACCCGGCGCACGGCACCCACTTCGGCCTGACCGGCCAGCGCGGCCCGACCGCGCAGGAGTTGAAGGCGCTGCAGGACCAGTGCGAGGGCGACCTGAAGCTGATGCGCCACTGCCGCCAGTGCCGCGCCGACGCTGTCGGCCTGCTGGGCGAGGACCGCGGCGCCGAGTTCACCGCCGACAAGGTCGAGGCCATCGCGGTGAACACCGACGACGAGGCCCGCCGCCTCTACCGCGAGCACGTCGAGGCGGAACGCGCCGAGCGCCACGCCGCCAAGGCCGCCGCCCGCGAGGACGTGGCGGAGAGCGTCGCCGCCGACGTGGCGCCGATCCTGGTCGCCGTCGCCACCAAGGGCGGCGAGCGCATCAACGAGCACTTCGGCCACGCGACCGAGTTCCAGATCTACGAGGTCGGCACCGGCGGCGCCAAATTCGTCGGCCACCGCCGCGTCGACACCTACTGCGAGGGCGGCGCCGGCGACGAGGACGCGCTGGAGATGGTCCTCGCCGCCATCGGCGACTGCACCGCGGTGTTCGTCGCCAAGATCGGCGCCTGCCCGAAGGAGAAGCTGCTGAAGGCCGGCATCGAGCCGGTGGACGGCTTCGCCTTCGACTACATCGAGGAATCGGCATTGACCTACTTCAAGGCGCACGCCGAGCGCGTGGCGCAAGGTGCGACACAATCCCGCACCGGCCGCGACGCCGTCCTCCGCCCGGCCGAGCCGGTCGCCCGACGGGCCTGATGACCCTCATCCGCACCACGACCACACGAGAGGAGACCCGACCATGGCCTACAAGATCAAGGGTGCCGAGTGCACCGCGTGCGGCGCCTGCGAGGCCGAGTGCCCGAACAACGCCATCGCCTTCAAGAAGGGCACCTACGTGATCGACCCGGCCACCTGCACCGAGTGCAAGGGCCAGTTCTCCAGCCCGCAGTGCGCCTCGGTCTGCCCGGCCGACTGCTGCGTCCCGGCCTGACCCCCCGCCCCCGCGCCCTCCCGCACCGGCGGGAGGGCCGGAGGACCCCACCCACCCCCGACCCGGGGACGTCCATGCTGGCGGAGCTGGATGAGACTTGGCTGTCGCGCCGGTACTACGGCGGCGACCTGCCCGCGGAGGCGGAACGCTGCCTGCATCTGGCGGCCGCGCACTTCGCCGACACCGCGACGGCCGAGGGGTTCCTCGCCCACGCCGCGCTCGTCGCCCCCGGCCACCGCCTAGTCGACCTCGGCTTCTACAAATTCCACTTCTACAAGGCCAACCTGGTCGAGGCGCTGGAGTACGCCCAGCGCATGGTCGTCCACGCGCTCGCCGGCCTCGGCCTGAACACGCCGGACTGGCGCGACGTGACCCCGGCCCACGCCGACTTCGGCTCGTTGGAGCCGCCACCCCGCTTCTTCCTCTTCGCGCTGACCGCCGTCGGCTACCTGCAGCTCCGCCTGCGCCGTTTCGAGGAGGCGCGCGAGTCCCTGGGCAAGGTGCGGGCGTTGGACAGCGCCGACCGCATGGCCGCCGGCCGCCTGCTCGACCTCGTCGACCGCATCGGCCGGCTGGAGGAGGACGAGGAATGAGCGACGACATCGACGCCGCCTTCGACTGGCTCGGCCGTCCGGTGGACTGCGCCGCCTGCCCGCACGCCGAACGCCTCGCCCAGGGCCGCTGCGAGCCGCTGCGCGCCTGCATCCAGGACCGCTACGCCAAGCGCATCCAGCGCTTCCTGGAATGGAACCCGGAGGCGGCGTCCGAACACCTGGAACACCCCAATTTCGAGGTGCGCGCCATCGCCGCGCGGGTGGCGCCGATCTTCCTGATCACCCGGCTGATGGACGACCCGGACGAGACGGTGCGCGCCAGCGTCGCCCGCCGCCTGCCGCGCCGCCTGTTGCTGCGCCTGCGCTCCGACCCCGACCGAGAGGTCCGCATCGCCGTCGCCTCGCGGCTGGAGGAGGCCGACCTCGCGCCCATGATGCGCGACGCCGACTACGGCGTCCGGCTGCGCGTCGCCCGCCGCGTGCCGGAGGGCATGCTGCCCGCCATGATGCACGACGAGGATTCCGAGGTGCGGCTGGAGGTCGCCCGCCGCGTCGGCCTCGACTGGCTGATGAGCATGGCCTGGGACGACAGCGCCCGCGTGCGCATCGCCGTCGCCCAGCGCTTGGCCCCGGAGAAGCTGGCCGCCCTGGTGCGCGACCCCGACTGGTGCGTGCGCTACGCCGTCGCCAGCCGCATCACCCCCGACGACCTGGAGCCGCTGACCCTCGACCCGGTGGACGAGGTGCGCACCGTCGCCCTCGAACGCCTCGCCGCCGCGGCCTCCGCCATCCCGACCGAGACAGGTGAGCCATGACCATGACCGCGCTGCGCGCCTCCTCCCGCCGCTGCCACGACGACGTGGTCGAGCTGATCGAACCGCCGGAGTTCGAGCTGGGTGACAAGGTCGTGGCGCTGCGCGACGTGCGCAACGACGGCACCTACCCCGGCCGCCCGACCGGCGAGGTGCTGATCCACGCCGGCGACGTCGGCTACGTGCAGTCGGTCGGGACCTACCTTCAGATGTACTACATCTACGGGATCGACTTCTACGAGCGGCGCATGATCGTCGGCATGCGCGCCAGGGAACTCGACCTCGTGGACGGCACCCTCAACGCCCCGAAATGACCGGAGCCCCGCCATGACCGAAGCCGCGACCAAGCCCTCCTTCCTGCCGCCGCGCGACCCGGTCTTCGACTGGGGCATGCGCATCACCGCCGCGGTGGACCTGTTCAACGACGGCAGCCACCCGCACGCGGCGGAGGGCGCGCTGCTCGCCCCGAAGGGCACGCCGGGCGAGATCGTCCGCGTCGGCCACGCCGGCGAGCCGCCGGTGCCGGTCTACCTCGTCGAGTTCCCCGGCGGCGTGCTGGTCGGCTGCCTGGAGGAGGAGCTGGCCGCCACCCACGCCACGCGCCTGCCGAAACCCGGGGTGATGGGCTGATGGCCTACCTCGACCACAACGCCACCACGCCGCTGGCGCCCGAGGCGCTGGAGGCGATGCTGCCGTTCCTCGGCGCCCGCTTCGCCAACCCGTCCAGCCCGCATGCGGCCGGCATGGCGGCGAAGCAGGCCGTGGGGGAAGCGCGCGGCGCGGTGGCGGGGCTGGTCGGGGCCAAGGCCGCGGAGATCGTCTTCACCGCCTCGGCGACCGAGGCGAACCACCTGGCGATCCTCGGCACGCTGCGCGCCGTCGCCGACGCCGACCCGGCGCGCCGCCACGTCGTCACCACGGCCGTCGAGCACCCGGCCAGCCTGCTGCTGTTCGCCGACCTGGAGCGCCAGGGCTGGCGGGTCAGCGTGCTGCCGGTGGACGGCGCCGGGCGGGTGTCGCTCAACGACCTGCGCGCGGTGGTGGACGACACGACCGCGCTGGTCTCCATGATGTGGGCGAACAACGAAACCGGCGTGCTGATGCCGGTAGCACCGGCCGCCGACATCGCCCAGGCACGCGGCGCGCTGTTCCACACCGACACGGTGCAAGCCGCCGGTCGCGTGCCGGTGGACGTGGTGGCCGCCGGGGCCGACCTGCTGACGCTGTCGGCGCACAAGATGCATGGGCCGAAGGGCGCCGCCGCCCTCTACGTCCGCAAGGGCACGCCGCTGGCGCCGCTGCTGCACGGCAGCCAGGAGCGCGGCCGGCGCGGCGGCACCGAGAACGTGCCGGCCATCGTCGGCTTCGGCGTCGCGGCGACGCTGGCGCAGCAGGCCATCGCCGCCTGCGCGCCGGCCGCCATGGCGGTGCTGCGCAACGCGCTGGAGCGCGGCATCCTGGAGCGCTGGCCGGGCAGCCGCGTCAACGGCGCCGCCGCCGAGCGCCTGCCCAACACCAGCAACATCCGCTTCGCCGGTCTGGACGGGCGGCCGATGGACGCCGAGGAGCTGCTGATGCGCCTCGACGCCGCCGGCATCCAGGTTTCCATGGGCGCCGCCTGCGCGGCCGGCGGCAGCAAGCCCAGCCACGTCCTGACGGCCATGGGCCTGTCGGCGGCGGAGGCGGCGGCGTCCCTGCGCTTTTCCCTGGGCCGCGACACGACGGCGGACGGGGTGGCGGCGGTGCTGGCCGCCCTGCCGCCGCTGCTCGCCCGCGCCGCCGCATGACGAACAACGAACACGAACAGGAGTGCGTCCGATGAAGGTGATGGTCCGCAAGTCCGGCGAGCAGTACACGATCTACGTCGCCAAGAAGGACCTGGAGGAGCCGATCGTCGCGATGGAGAAGCCGACCCTGTGGGGCGGCTGGGCGAAGATCGCCAACGGCTGGACGCTGGAGCTGCCCGACCTGCCGCCGGACACCCGCCTGCCCATCACCGTCGAAGCCAAGAAGCTGGGATCGGAGTGACGGCCATGGCCCTGTCGGCGGAGCGCATCGAAGAGGTGGTCGCCATCGCCAGCCGCGGCTTCGCCGCCGGGCAGCCGATGAAGGCGGTGGTGCGGGCGGTCAAGGAGGCCAACCCCGGCCTGTCGGTCACCGGCACCTTCGCCTCCATCATGGCCGAGGATCCCTACCGCGAGGAGGCGCGCTTCGACCTCTTCCTGGTGGACGGCACCGGCCACTGCTGGACCATCACCGGGAAGCCGGAGAGCGCCACCGGTGTCGTCATCGCCGAACACGACGGGGAGTAGCCGCATGCCAGACGGCACCAAAGACACCGGCTTCATCCCGCTCGTCGATCCCGACATCTCGGCCGCCGAAGTGGCGGTGGTCGGCAAGGTGCTCACCTCCGGCCCGCTGAACGACGGCCGGATGACCGATGCGTTCGAGCGCGCCTTCGCCGCCGCCGTCGGCCGCGCGCACGCGGTGGCGGTGGCGAGCGGCACGCTGGCGCTGCTGCTGGCGCTGCGCGCGCAGGGCATCGGACCGGGGGACGAGGTGCTGTGCTCCCCCTACGGTTGGCACCAGGTGCAGCAGGCGGTGGCGCTGTCCGGAGCGACGCCGGTGTTCGTCGACATCGACTACTGGCAGCACACGCTGAACCCGGAGAAGGCGGCGGCCAAGGTCACGCCCGCCACCCGGGCCATC
>Ga0196970_1001026_pt1 | contig 22582 bp, 23 predicted proteins | sample S1v_513CmetaG_FD_148672 | JGI IMG/M metagenome (GOLD analysis project Ga0196970, IMG submission 148672) | Soil microbial communities from Anza Borrego desert, Southern California, United States - S1+v_5-13C | ecosystem: Environmental > Terrestrial > Soil > Desert | place: USA: California...
ACAACTACTACCTCGAATCCTCGCTGTACACCGACGGCAAGGTGGAAGCCGCGGTGCAGGCGCTGGTCCAGGCCGGCAAGACTTACGAGCAGGACGGCGCGCTGTGGCTGCGCACCACCGAGTACGGCGACGACAAGGACCGCGTGATGAAGAAGTCCGACGGCACCTACACCTACTTCGTGCCGGACGTCGCCTACCACATCACGAAGTGGCAGCGCGGCTACGGCAAGGTCATCAACGTGCAGGGCAGCGACCACCACGGCACGATCGCGCGCGTGCGCGCCGGCCTGCAGGCGGTCGGCCTCGGCATCCCGCAGGGCTACCCTGACTACGTGCTGCACAAGATGGTCACGGTGATGAAGAACGGCGAGGAAGTGAAGATTTCCAAGCGTGCCGGTTCCTATGTCACGGTGCGCGACCTGATCGAATGGTCGGCGGGCGATGGCGCCGAAGATCTCACCCGCGGCCGCGATGCGGTGCGCTTCTTCCTCATCTCGCGCAAGGCCGACACCGAGTTCACCTTCGACGTCGACCTCGCGCTCTCGCAATCCGACGAGAACCCGGTGTACTACGTGCAGTACGCGCATGCGCGCATCTGCTCGGTGCTCGCGCAGTGGGGCGGTGACGAAACGACAATCGACGGCAGCGACCTGTCGCCGCTGACCTCGCCGCGCGAAGCGGCGCTGTTGCAGAAGCTTGCCGAGTATCCGGAAATGTTACAAAAAGCCCTCGACGAACTCGGCCCGCATCAGGTAGCGTTCTACCTGCGCGACCTGGCGGGCGAGCTGCACAGCTACTACAACGCCGAGCGCGTCCTGGTCGACGATGTGTCCACCAAGATGGCGCGCCTGGCGTTACTGGTAGCGACACGCCAGGTCTTGCGTAACGGCCTGGCGCTGATCGGGGTATCTGCGCCGGCGAGGATGTAACGAGATGTAATCTGGGGAAGTATGCACAACACCAACAGGCAGCAGGGCGGAACACTATTAGGCATCATCATCGGCTTGGTCATCGGCCTCGGCATCGCACTCGGCGTTGCCATGACGATCAACAAGACGCCGATGCCCTTCACCGATAAATCCGGCAAGGTGAAGGCCGGCGATCCGACGCCGAACCAGAGCGCCGACCCGAACCGCCCGCTGTACGGCAACCGGGCGGCCTCTAGGGATGCGGCGAAGGATCTCGCCAAGGAGCCGGCGCCGCCCGAGAATACCGCTGCGCCCCAGCCGGACAAGAAGCCGGAAGTGGTGAAGGTCGACGCCAAGGGGGAAATCAAGGGCGAGTCCAAGGGCGAAATCAAGGGGGATTCCAAGGCCGAGGCAAAGCAGGACGGCAAGGCGCCGGTGGTGGAGCAGTCGACCGCCGCCAAGAAGCCGGAAGCGCCCGAGGCCAAGGCCGAGAGCGCCGACGACAAGTGGACCTACTTCCTGCAGGCCGGCGCCTTCCGGGAGCAGTCCGACGCCGAAGGCATGCGCGCCAAGCTGGCGCTGATGGGGGTGGAAGCCAAGGTCTCGGAACGCCAGGCGGAAACCGGCGTGCTGTATCGCGTGCGCGTCGGCCCGTTCAACCAGCTGGAGTCGATGAACAAGGTGCGCGGCAAGCTGTCTGACAACGGCGTGGATGCCGCGGTCGTGCGTATGGCCAAATAGTCATTTACCTAGAGCAAAGGAAGCATATGCGTTTTCTTCAACGTTTTCTTGCAGTACTGAGCATCAGTTTCATCGCCTTCGGCGCCAATGCCGCGCCGAACAATCCGCAGAACGGCGTCGACTACCGCACGCTGGACAAGCCGCAGCAGACCGAATCCGGCAAGAAGATCGAGGTCACCGAGTTCTTCTGGTATTCCTGCCCGCACTGCAATGCGCTCGAGCATGACCTCGTGGCCTGGGTGAAGAAGCAGGGCGACAACATCGTGTTCAAGCGCGTGCCGGTCGCCTTCCGCGACTCGATGGTGCCGCAGCAAAAGCTGTTCTATACGCTGGAAGCGATGGGCAAGTTCGATGAACTGCACCAGAAGGTCTTCAATGCGATCCACGTCGAGAAGCGCCGCGTCGACAGCGATGCCGAAATCCTGGACTTCATCGTCAAGCAGGGCATCGACAAGCAGAAGTTCCTCGACGTCTACAACTCCTTCGGCGTGCAGAGCAAGGCCAAGCGCGCGACCCAGCTGATGCAGGCCTACCAGGTCGACGGCGTGCCGCTGCTGGCGGTCGACGGCCGTTACCTGACCTCGCCCAGCATCGTCGGCGCCAGCGTGAACAGCCGCTCGGAGCCGGTGCTGCACCAGGCGACCTTCCAGGTGATGGACTGGCTGGTGAACAAGGCCAAGCAAGGCAAGTAAGCCGTCCCCGTATTACACTGAAGTCCGCCTCTCGCAAGAGGGCGGACTTTTTTATTGCCCGTTCCCGGAAAACAAGAATGAAATCAAGAACGAAGCGCGTCTTCATCACCGGCGCCTCCAGCGGCCTGGGCGCCGCACTGGCGCAGCGCTATGCGCAGCAGGGTGCCGTCCTCGGCCTGCTGGCGCGCCGTCGCGCGCTGCTGGAGCAGCTTGTGCAGTCGCTGCCGAATCCGGAGCAGCACCGCATCTACGCGGCCGACGTCACCGACCATGCCGCGCTCGCGGCCGCAGCGCGGGATTTCCTGCACACGCAGGGCGGCGTCGACATCGTGATCGCCAATGCAGGCATCTCGGCCGGCACCCTGACCGAGCATGTGGAGGACCTCGCCGTCTTCGAGCGCATCCTCGCCACCAACGTGACGGCGACGGTCGCCACCTTCGCGCCCTTCATCGCCGCCATGAAGCAGCAGGCGCAGGCGGGCAGCCGCGATTGCCGCCTCGTGGGCATCGCCAGCGTCGCCGGCATCCGCGGACTGCCCGGGGCGGAAGCCTACAGCGCATCGAAAGCGGCCGTGATCAGCTACTGCGAATCACTGCGCGTGGAATTGAAGTCCAGCGGCATCCGGGTGGTGACCATCGCGCCCGGCTACATCGATACCCCGATGACCAAGGCCAATCCCTACCCGATGCCCTTCCTCATGCCGTCGGGAGCATTTGCGGAGAAGGCGGCGGCAGCGATCGAGGCCGGCGCCAGTTATCGTGTGATCCCATGGCAGATGGGCATCGTGGCCAAGCTGCTGCGGCTGCTGCCGAACGCGCTCTACGACTTCGCCTTCGCCAGGGCGCCGCACAAGCCGCGCCACGCCGAGCCATGACGCTCGTCGATGCCCTCGGCCGCGAACACCTGCCCGTCCCGCCGGGCGAGGCACGCATCGTGTCCCTGGTGCCGTCGATCACCGAACTGCTGTGCGACCTCGGGCTCGCCGCATCGCTGGCCGGACGCACCGGCTTCTGCATCCACCCGGCGGAAACGGTGCGCGCCATCCCCAAGGTCGGCGGCACCAAAGACGTCAACATCGACAAGATCCGCAGGCTCGCGCCTACCCATCTGGTGGTCAACATCGACGAGAACGAACGGCCCACAGTGGAGGCGCTGGCGGAATTCATCCCCCATGTGATCGTCACCCACCCGCTGGCGCCGCGCGACAACCTCGGCCTCTATCGCCTGCTGGGCGGGATTTTCGGTGCGCGGGAAAAGGCGGAAGCCCTGTGCGCGGCGTTCGAGCGGGAGTACGCCCTGTTGCAGGCCACGCCCAAGGGGCCGCCGCAGGTCATGCTGTACTGCATCTGGCAGGATCCGTGGATGACGGTATCGCCCGATACCTATATCGCCCGGATGATGGAAGAGATCGGCTGGCAGTGCTGGACGCTGGCTGGCTCGGGGGCTGGCTTGCGGTATCCGGAATTCAGATGGTCGGAGGAGGTGGTCCGCGGGATCGACGGGGTGCTGCTGTCGAGTGAACCGTATCGTTTTACGGAAGCGCATGTGGATGCGCTGGAAAAGCAGGTCGGCAAACCGGTGCGCTTGCTCGACGGTGAAATGATGTCCTGGTATGGCAGCCGTGCGGTGATGGGGCTGCGGTACTTGCGCGGCTTGCTTACTTCTGGCGGTTGAGACGCACCAGCATGCGGATGAATTCCCGCGCAATCGCCTGGTGGTGCTCGTCCAGGCGTTGCAGGTCGGCAACGAGTTTCACGTCCGCCGACTCGAACTTCGCCGGCGTGTCGTTGCCGTCGCCCCTCTCGTGCCCGTCGGCGCCGCCGAAACGCAGCCACTCGGCAGGAACGCCCAGCCAGCGCGCCAGCGTGCGCAGCTTTTCCTGCGTCGGAATGGCCTCGCCCACCAGCCATTTTCTTGCCGCATGGACGGTTATCGGGCGGCCTTCAAAGCGGATGTTGAATTCCCGCGCCAATTGAGTGGGACTGTCTGGGGAGTAATCGGCATTGCGCAGCGCCTGTTGCAAGCGCTCACTAAAACTTTCTCGTTCGATAGAAGGATTCATGACCGCGCACTATTCCATGTCGAGGCTTGACAGTCAGTCAATGGCTGGTAGGAACTGACTGTGACCTGAAGTGTTAAAGGAATGTAACACACAATGACAAGCCGACATTGGTTTTTTACTCCCGGGTGCGGGCCGCGGGGCGCTTTAAATCAACAGAAGGTGCGATAGGACGCCATTTGCAACAATGTGCAAAATGACTGGAAATCGATGCTGATAAGGGGTCAGGCGCGCAGGAAGCGGATGATACCGTCGCCGCCGGTATCGCGCCGCAGCACGCCGTCGAACCAGAGCTTGTGCAGATGGGCAAGCGCTTCGCCCATGGCAAAAGTAAGCTGGTGGGCATCGAGCGGTCGGCGGAACATCACGGGCACGATGTCGGCCGCGGATTGCGGCGTGGCACAGGCTTCGACTACTTCGGCCAGGCGCTCCTCGTGATGCGCGTTCAGCTGCGCAATCCGAATGTGCAAGCCGCGGAAGGGCTTGCCGTGGGATGGCAGGACCAGCGTCGCCTCCGGCAGGTCGCGGTACTTGGCGAGCGAGTCGAGATAGAGCTGCACCGGGTTGGCTTCCGGCTCCACCGCGAACACCGAAACATTGGTGGAAATGCGCGGCAGCACCATGTCGCCGGAAATCAGTACCTGCAGCGCATCGCAATACAGAGACACGTGCTCCGGCGCGTGGCCGAAGCCGGTGATCGCGCGCCAGTCGTGTTCGCCGATGCGCACCGCCTGCCCGTCCTGCAAGCGGTGGTAAGAGGCCGGCACCGCAGGAACCATCGTCGGGTAGTAACTCTTGCGGCCCTGCAGCTTTTCGAGCATTGCCTCGTCGGCCAGGCCGTGGCGCTGGAAATGCGGCAGCATCGCCGTGCCGTCGACGCCCGGCAGCGAACCCGACATCATGCGGGCAAAGCCGTAATCGCCGGTGCTCATCCACAGCGGCGCGTTCCATCGGCTGCACAGCCAGTCCGAGAGGCCGACATGGTCGGGGTGGCAATGCGTCACCATCACCCGCTTGACGGGAAGGCCGTCCAGCTCATTGGCGAAAACCGTCTCCCACGCCGCGCGCGTGGCATCGTTGGCAATCCCGCAGTCGACGATGGTCCAGCCCTCTCCGTCGCGCAGAAGCCAGAGGTTGATGTGGTCCAACGCGAACGGCAGGCCCATGCGCAGCCAGTACACGCCCGGGGCGACTTCAAGCCCGCTGCCGGAAGAGGGGAGGGTGTCGCCGAAGGCGTAACTGAGCTGGGACTCGAGCGGATTCATGCAGTAAGTTTCCTGGTTTCAATTGCCGACCCTGCATGTTCACATTTCGCACCGGCGCGACTACAATGCGCTTTACGTTAACGTAAACTGCAACCAATAACAGCGATTCTAAGACCAATCCGTTTTTGCTGCTGACGCCACCCAGATTCCGCCATGCCGACCTACACCATCACCGAACTTGCGCGCGAATTCGACATTACGCCGCGGGCCATCCGCTTCTATGAAGACCAGGGGCTGCTCAGCCCCAAGCGCGAAGGTGCCGGCGGCCGCACCCGCGTCTACAACGCGCGCGAACGCACGCGCCTGAAGCTCACCCTGCGCGGCAAGCGGCTCGGTTTGAGCCTGCAGGAAATCAAGGCATTGGTCGACATGTACGAGTCGCCCAAGGACACCACCGCCCAGCTCAAGCGCTTCCTGGCAGTGCTGGCCCAGCATCGCGAAACGCTGGAGCGCCAGCGCGAAGACCTCGAAGTCACGCTGGCCGAGATCGCCGCCCACGAAGAGGAATGCCTGCGCCTGCTCGATGTGGAAAAGCCCGGCAAGACTGCTGCCGCAAAGAAACCTGCGGCGCGCAAGCTGAAGGATGCCGCTTGAGCGCCGGATTCACCGTGTTTTTACCGTAACCGCTTTACGTTTACGTAAACGTAAATTGGAAGTATGATTTTCCCCTACCGGCATGCGGCGAGGACTGCGCGCCTGCCTGCCACAACGCTAACAAAGTGAGGATGACATGATCCATTTGCCCGGCTTGACCTTTGACCATGGCGAAGACATCGCCGCGCTGCGCGAGACCGTGCAGCAATTCGCGCAGGCGGAGATTGCACCGCGCGCCGCCGAAATCGACCGCAGCGACCAGTTCCCGATGGACCTGTGGAAAAAGATGGGCGACCTCGGCCTGCTCGGCGTCACCGTCGGCGAGGAGTATGGCGGCACCGACATGGGCTACCTTGCGCACATCGTCGCGATGGAAGAGATTTCCCGCGCCTCGGCGTCGGTCGGCCTGTCCTACGGCGCGCACTCCAACCTCTGCGTCAACCAGATCAAGCGCAACGGTACCGAAGAACAGAAGAAGAAATACCTGCCCAAGCTGATCTCCGGCGAGCATGTGGGCGCACTCGCGATGTCCGAGCCGAACGCCGGCTCCGACGTCGTCAGCATGCGCCTGCGCGCCGACTTCAAGGGCGACCGCTGGGTGCTCAACGGTACCAAGATGTGGATCACCAACGGCCCGGATGCCGACGTGCTGGTGGTCTATGCGAAGAACGACATCGAAGCCGGCCCGCGCGGCATGACTGCCTTCCTGATCGAGAAGGGCTTCAAGGGCTTCTCCGTGGCGCAGAAGCTCGACAAGCTGGGCATGCGCGGTTCCCACACTGGCGAACTGGTGTTCGAAGATTGCGAAGTGCCGGCGGAGAACGTGCTCGGCGGCCTCGGCAAGGGCGTCAACGTGCTGATGTCCGGCCTCGACTTCGAGCGTACCGTGCTCTCCGGCGGCCCGCTGGGCATCATGCAGGCCTGCATGGATGCCGTCGTACCCTACGTCCATGACCGCAAGCAGTTCGGGCAGCCGATCGGCGAATTCCAGCTGATGCAGGGCAAGCTCGCCGACATGTATTCGACGATGATGGCCTGCAAGGCCTACGTTTATGCGGTGGGCCAGGCCTGCGACCGCGCGAAGTCGCCGGAACAGGTGCGCGCGCTGCGCAAGGATGCCGCCGGTGCCATCCTCTACTCGGCGGAAAAGGCTACCTGGATGGCCGGCGAGGCGATCCAGGCCCTGGGCGGCAATGGCTACATCAACGAATACCCGGTCGGCCGCCTGTGGCGTGACGCCAAGCTGTACGAGATCGGCGCCGGCACGAGCGAGATCCGCCGCATGCTGATCGGCCGCGAGCTGTTTGCAGAGACGAAGTAAATCACCTGTGTCCCCTCCCCCATGCAGGGGAGAGGCTGCACAGATAAACAGTTGCCGGAGACACCGCATGCACGCGCCCGATCCCCATTATCGAAAGGTTGTCGAAGCTGGCTTCCGCGAAGCCGCTTTCCTCTCCGAACTCGGCATCACGCTCGTCGAGTGCGGCCCCGGCTGGTGCGAATCATCCCTGCGCATCGAGCCGCGTCACCTGCAGCACACCGGCGTCATCCACGCCGGTGTGCAGGCGACCATCGCCGACCACACAGCCGGCGGAGCGGCGATGACGGTCACCGGGCCGGAAGACTTCATCCTCACCACCGAGTTCAAGATCCATCTGCTGCGCGCGGGCACCGGCGATGCGCTGCTGTGCCGTGCCCAGGTCCTCAAGCCGGGCAAGGCTTTCCACGTCGTGGAGTCGGAAGTGTTCGCCCTCTCGGACGACCGCAAGACGCTGATCAGCAAGCTGTCGGCCACCATGGCCGTCCTGCCGAGGAGCAGGGCATGAGCATCGAGACCTATCGCGGCTTCGTCTATCCCTGGTCGATGGACCACATCGGCCACATGAACGTGCAGTTCTACACCGCGCGCTTCGATGAGGCGACCTGGCATTTCTTCGCCCGGCTCGGCATCACCCCGGGCTATCTCAAGGAGAACAAGCGCGGCATGGTGGCGCTCGACCAGCGCACGCAGTACAAGCAGGAAGTGCTTGCCGGCTCGCTGCTCCACATCAACACCGAGCTGCTGGAAATCAAGCGCAAGACCGTGCGCTTCCTGCACCGCATGGTCAACAGCGAAACCGGCCAGGAAGTGGCCACCACCGAACTGGTCGGCGCCTTCCTCGATGCCGAGGCGCGCAAGACTGCTGAATTCCCGCAATCCGTCCTGGATGCAGCACAGGCAATGATGGACCAGTAACACCATGTCAACGCTCCACATCACGACTCCCCTGCTCAGGCACGCACCCTTGTCCGCCGCGCTGGGCAAGAACGTGGTCCTGAAAATGGAAAACCTCCAGCCCTCGGGCTCCTTCAAGCTGCGCGGCATCGGCACCATGTGCCGGCGCGCGGCGGAGCACGAGGCGCGGCATTTCGTCTGCCCCTCGGGCGGCAACGCCGGGTTCGCGGCCGCCGTCGCCGGCGCCGCGCTCGGGATCCGCACCACGATCCTGGTGCCCCAGACCACCCACGAATCCGTGCGGCAAAAGATCCGCGACATCGGCGCCGAGTGCATCGTGCACGGCCTGGTCTGGGACGACACCAACGAAGAGGCGCGCCGACTCTGCCAGTCGCCCGGCGCCGTCTACATCCCGCCCTTCGACCATCCCGACATCTGGGACGGCAACGCGACCCTCATCGATGAAGCGGTCGCGCAGGCCCACGAGGCCGGCTTCGATTTCGACGCCGTCATCTGCTCGGTCGGCGGCGGCGGACTGATGTGCGGCGTGCTCGAAGGGCTGCACCGCAACGGCAAGGCGCATGTGCCGGTGGTGGCGGTGGAAACGGAAGGGGCGGCATCGCTGAATGCCGCGATCCATGCCGGCGAACTCGTCACGCTGCCTGCAATCACCTCGATCGCCACCACGCTCGGTGCAAAACGTGTGGCGCAGCAGGCATTCGGCTGGTCCCGCAGGCACGACGTGCGCAGCTTCACCGTGACGGACGCTCAGGCCGTGGACGCCTGCCTGCGCTTCGCCGACGACATGCGCACCCTGGTCGAACCGGCCTGCGGCGCGGCGCTCGCAGTTGCATATCAGCAATTGCCGCTCCTGAAAGAATTTCATGCGCCCTTGATCGTTGTATGCGGCGGCATCGGGGTGGATTTGGCTAAACTGGAGGCTTGGAAGAATCACTTCGAGCGATAGATATGCCGCAGACCGCGTTTCCCAAACTCCTCCGTTCCCAGATTGCGTTCGACATCGCGCGCACCATCCTGGACGGCTTCGACAAGCACTACCGGTTGTTCCGGGAGGAGAGCCAGGCGGCGCGCCGCTATTTCGAGCGCAGCGACTGGAAGACCGCGCAGAAGAAGGCGCGCGAACGCATCGCGTTCTACGACGTGCGCGTGCAGGAATGCGTGCAGATCCTCGAAGACGAATACGACCAGGAAGAGATCGGCGACGAAGTCTGGCGCGAGGTGAAGCTGCATTACATCGGCCTGCTGATCAACCACAAGCAGCCTGAGCTGGCCGAGACCTTCTTCAACTCCGTGTGCTGCAACATGCTGCACCGTTCGTACTACCACAACGATTTCATCTTCGTGCGCCCCGCGGTATCGACCGAGTACATCGAGACCGAGGAGCTGCAGCCCACCTACCGCGTGTACTACCCGGCCAAGGACGGCCTGCGCTTCACGCTCAAGCGCATCGTCACCAACTTCCAGCTTTCGCCGCCCTTCGCCGACCTCGACCGCGACATCGGCTTCGTCGAGGCGCGCATGCGCGCCATGTTCGGCAACGACCTGCTCGAACCCAACCACCAGATCCAGGTGCTGGCCAGCCTGTTCTACCGCAACAAGGGGGCATACATCGTCGGCAAGGGCATCAACGGCAACCGCATCTATCCCTTCGTCGTGCCCATCCTGTACAACCGCAAGGGCCAGCTGGTGCTGGACACGGTGCTGTTCGACCCGACGCTGATCACGGTGCTGTTCTCGTTCACCCGCGCCTACTTCATGGTCGACATGGAAGTGCCGTCCGCCTACGTGCACTTCCTGCGCTCGCTCATGCCCTACAAGCCGCGCAGCGAGATCTACACCATCCTCGGCCTGCAGAAGCTGGGCAAGGCCGCGTTCTACCGCGACTTCCTGCACCACCTGCGGCACTCGTCCGACTGCTTCGAGGCCGCGCCCGGCATCCGCGGCCTGGTGATGGTGGTGTTCGCGCTGCCTTCCTTCCCGTACGTGTTCAAGGTCATCAAGGACTATTTCCCGCCGCCCAAGGAAACCACGCGCGCCATCGTCAAGGAAAAGTACCTGCTGGTGAAGAACCACGACCGCGTCGGCCGCATGGCGGACACGCTGGAATATTCCAACGTCGCCTTCCCCCGTTCCCGCTTCGCCTCCGAGCTGCTGGCCGAACTGAAGGAAGTCGCGCCCTCCATCGTCGAAGAGGAAGGCGACGAGATCATCATCAAGCACCTTTACATCGAGCGCCGCATGACGCCGCTCAACATCTGGCTGGCCGAAGCGGAACGGCGCGGCGACCATGCGGCGGTGGAGCACGGCATCGTCGAATATGGCAACGCGATCAAGGAACTGGTCGGCGTGAACATCTTCCCCGGCGACATGCTGTACAAGAACTTCGGCGTCACCAAGCATGGCCGCGTCGTGTTCTACGACTACGACGAGATCGAATACATCACCGACTGCAATTTCCGCGAGATCCCGGCGCCGCGCAACGAAGAGGACGAGATGTCCAGCGAGCCGTGGTATCCGGTGGCAAAGAACGACGTGTTTCCCGAGCAGTTCGGCACGTTCCTGCTCGGCAATCCCGAAGTGCGGAAGTATTTCCTGAAGCACCATGCCGACCTGCTGACGGCACAGTACTGGCAGCGCGCCAAGCAGCGCATCCTCGACGGCCACGTGGAAGACGTCTTCCCCTATCCGCAGGAACTGCGCTTCAGCTACAAACCCCTTACCCCCGCGGCGCAGGCCGCCTAGCACCTACTGGAGACCTACCATGAACGATCCTATTGTTATCGTCGGCGCAGCCCGCACCCCGATGGGCGCCTTCCAGGGCGACTTTTCCGGACTCTCCGCCAGCGACCTCGGCGCGGTGGCCATCCGTGCAGCCGTCGAGCGCGCGGGCCTGGAACCGAAGTTCGTCAACGAAGTCCTGTTCGGCAACTGCCTGATGGCGGGCCAGGGCCAGGCGCCCGCACGCCAGGCAGCGATCAAGGCCGGCATCCCGGTCTCCGCCGGCGCGGTGACGCTGTCCAAGATGTGCGGCTCGGCGATGAAGGCCGCGATGTTCGCCTATGACTCGCTGCTGGCCGGCAGCAATGAAGTGGTGGTTGCGGGCGGCATGGAATCCATGACCAACGCACCCTACCTGATCCCGAAGGCACGCGGCGGCTACCGCATCGGCCACGCGATGATGTACGACCACATGATGCTCGACGGCCTGGAAGACGCCTACGAAAAGGGCCGCTCGATGGGCACCTTCGGCGAGGATTGCGCCGCCAAGTACGAATTCAGCCGCGAAGAGCAGGATGCCTACGCGATCGCATCCGTGCAGCGCGCGCAGGCTGCCACCAAGGACGGCTCGTTCCAGTGGGAGATCGCACCGGTCACCATCGCCGGCAAGGCGGGCGATGTCGTGATCGACAAGGATGAAGGCCCGCTCAAGGCCAGGCTCGACAAGATCCCCTCGCTCAAGCCCGCCTTCAAGAAGGACGGCACCATCACCGCCGCCTCCTCGTCCTCGATCAACGACGGCGCCGCGGCGCTCGTGATGATGCGCGAATCGACCGCGCAGAAGCTGGGCTGCAAGCCGATCGCCCGCGTGCTCGGCCATACCACCCATTCGCAGGAACCGAACTGGTTCGCCACCGCCCCGATCGGCTCGATCGAGAAGCTGTACAAGAAGCTGAACCTGACCACCAAGGATGTCGACCTGTTCGAGATCAACGAAGCCTTCGCGGTGGTGCCGATGGCGGCCATGCGCGACCACGGCATCCCGCACGACAAGATCAACATCCACGGCGGCGCCTGCGCGCTCGGCCATCCGATCGGCGCTTCCGGTGCGCGCATCCTCGTCACGCTGATCGGCGCGCTGAAAAAGACCGGCGGCAAGCTGGGCGTGGCGTCGCTGTGCATCGGCGGCGGCGAAGGCACGGCGATGGCGATCGAACTGGTGTAAAAGCATCAAGGACCAGCTCCTTCCCCCTATCAGGGGGAAGGTTGGGATGGGGAGTGAGGTTGATCGCAAGACTGCGATTGCACAACCTCACTACCCCCACCCTAACCCTCCTCCTGCAAGGGGGAGGGGACAGGTAGTCGAACGATCAACTTTCAGGTGCTCATCATGCCCACCGCACTCATCCTCGGCGCCTCGCGCGGCATCGGCCGCGAGTTCGTGCGCCAGCTGCTCGCCTCCGGCTGGCGGGTGCTCGCGACCGCGCGCGACGACGCATCGCTTGCGGAACTGCGTACCGCGGGCGCGGAATCCTACAAGCTCGACGTTGCCAACCCCGACTCGCTCGCCGCCCTCGGCTGGCAGCTCGACGGCGAAAAGCCCGACCTCGCCGTGTATGTCGCCGGCGTCTACGGCCCGGATGGCCAGAGCCCGAAAGCGCCGCCGACCGCGCAGGACTTCGACAGAGTGATGCACACCAACGTCCTCGGCGCCATGCAGGCCATCCCCACCATTGCACCGATGGTGGAAGCGGCGCAGGGCCGGTTCGCCTTCATCAGCAGCGGCATGGGCAGCATCGGCGAAACCGATTCGACCCACGGTTGGCTGTACCGCACCTCCAAGGCTGCGCTGAACATGGCGGTCAAGAGCGCGTCGCTCGACTACCCGTCGGCCACCTTCGTCGCCCTGTGCCCCGGCTGGGTGCGCACCGACATGGGCGGGCCGAATGCATCCATTTCCGTCGAGGATAGCGTGAGCGGTCTGCTCAACGTGATCGGCGGACTGACAAAAGAAGACAGCGGCACTTACCGCAATTACGCCGGGCGCGCGCTGTCCTGGTAAAGGGGAAAACATGGTTCTGTCGGAACAACACGAAATGATCCGCGATGCCCTGCGCAGCTTTTCGCAGGAGCGGCTGGCGCCCAACGCGGCGCGCTGGGACAAGGAGCACCACTTCCCGCAGGAGGAGCTGAAAGGCTTGGCCGCGCTGGGCGCCTTCGGCGTGGCGGTGCCGGAAGAGCTCGGCGGCGCGGGACTCGATTACCTGTCGCTGTCGCTCGTGCTCGAAGAGATCGCCGCCGGCGACGGCGGCACCTCGACCATCATCTCGGTCAACAACTGCCCGGTGTGCAGCATCGCCATGATGTACGCCAACGATGCGCAGAAGGAGCAGTGGCTCAAGCCGCTGGCGCGCGGCGAAATGCTGGGCGCGTTCTGCCTCACCGAGCCGCATGTCGGCAGCGATGCATCGGCACTGCGCACCACTGCCGTGCGCGACGGCGACCACTACGTGCTCAACGGCGTCAAGCAGTTCATCACCAGCGGCAAATATGCCGACGTCGCTATCGTGATGGCGGTGACCGACAAGGAAGCGGGCAAGCGCGGGATCAGCGCCTTCTGGGTGCCGACCAACACGCCCGGCTACATCGTCGCCCGCCTCGAAGACAAGATGGGCCAGCACTCCTCGGATACCGCCCAGATCCTGTTCGAGAACTGCCGCATCCCGGCGCAGAACCTGATCGGCGAAGAAGGCCAGGGTTACAAGATCGCGCTGTCGGGACTGGAAGGCGGCCGCATCGGCATCGCCTCGCAATCGGTGGGCATGGCACGTGCCGCCTTCGAAGCGGCGCTCAACTATGCGAAGGAACGCACCAGCTTCGGCAAGACCCTGTTCGAGCACCAGGCCGTGCAGTTCAAGCTGTCCGACATGGCGACGCAGATCGAAGCCGCGCGGCAGCTCATCTGGCACGCGGCCAGCCTGAAGGATGCGGGCAAGCCCTGCCTCAAGGAAGCGGCGATGGCCAAGATGTTTGCCAGCGAGATGGCCGAGCGCGTCTGCTCGGATGCAATCCAGATCCATGGCGGCTACGGCTATGTCAGCGACTTCCCGGTCGAGCGCATCTACCGCGACGTGCGCGTGTGCCAGATCTACGAAGGCACGAGCGAGATCCAGAAGATCCTGATCAGCCGGGCGCTGGCCTGATTTAACCAAAAGGGAGACAAGCTCATGTCGATGAAGAAGGGATACAAGGCGCTGGTCGATGAAGCGATGGCGCAGGTCAAGACCTACAGCGTGGAAGAGGCCAAGGCCAGGCTCAGCGATCCGAACGTGCAATTCGTCGACGTGCGCGACGTGCGCGAACTGGAGCGCGAGGGCGTGATCCCCGGCGCCTATCCCGCGCCGCGCGGCATGATCGAGTTCTGGGTCGACCCCGATTCTCCGTATTTCAAGCCGGTGTTCGGCGAGAAGAAAGAGTTCATTTTCTTTTGCGCCGCCGGCTGGCGCAGCGCGCTGACGACCAAGACCGTGCAGGACATGGGCATGGAGAACGTCGCCCACATCGAGGGCGGTTTCAGCGCGTGGAAGGCCGCGGGCGGCCCGGTCCAGGAGAAGGCGAAGAAGGCGCAATGACGAAGAAGGAAGTGCAGCCCTGCCCCTGCGGCGGCGCGGCCTATGAAAGCTGCTGCGGCCGCTTCATCGACCGAGGCGAAATCCCCGGCACGGCGGAACAGCTGATGCGCTCGCGTTACACCGCCTACGCCCTGCGATGCGAGTCCTACCTGACGGCGACATGGCATGCGAGCACCCGGCCCGCGGAGCCGGTGACCGGGGATGACGGTATCAAATGGCTGGGGTTGGAAGTCAGGAAGCATGTCCCCGCCGGCGACGAAGCCACGGTGGAATTCGTCGCGCGATACAAGACAGGCGGCCGCGCGCACCGCCTGCATGAAGTCAGCCGCTTCGTGCGCGAAGGCGGCAAGTGGTTTTATGTCGATGGCAGTTTTCCGGAAAGACAACAATGACAATTCTCGAATCCAAACTCAATCCCCGTTCGGAAGATTTCAAGGCGAACGCGGCAGCCATGCAAAAGGTCGTTGACGACCTGAAGGAAAAGATCGCGAAGATCGCGCAGGGCGGCGGCGAAGATGCGCGCAAGAAGCACGTCGGGCGCGGCAAGCTCCTGCCGCGCGACCGCGTGCAGATGCTGCTCGACCCCGGCACGCCCTTCCTCGAACTCTCGCAGCTGGCCGCATACGACATGTACGACAATGCCGCGCCGTCGGCCGGCATCATTACCGGCATCGGCCGCGTGGCCGGGCAGGAATGCGTGATCGTCTGCAACGACGCCACGGTGAAGGGCGGCACCTACTACCCGATGACGGTGAAAAAGCACCTGCGCGCGCAGGAGATCGCCGACCAGAACAACCTGCCCTGCATCTATCTCGTCGATTCCGGCGGCGCCAACCTGCCGAACCAGGACGACGTATTCCCCGACCGCGACCACTTCGGCCGCATCTTCTACAACCAGGCCAACCTCTCGGCCAAGGGCATCCCGCAGATCGCGGTGGTGATGGGTTCGTGCACCGCCGGCGGCGCCTACGTGCCGGCGATGAGCGACGAATCCATCATCGTCAAGGAACAGGGCACGATTTTCCTCGGCGGCCCGCCGCTGGTGAAGGCAGCCACCGGCGAAGTGGTGAGCGCGGAAGACCTCGGCGGCGGCGATGTGCACACCCGGCTGTCCGGCGTGGTCGACCATCTCGCGATGAACGACATGCACGCGCTGTCGCTGGCGCGCACCATCGTCTCCAACCTGAACCGCCAGAAGCCGCAGCAGCTCGTGCTGCGCGAGCCGGTCGCGCCGAAGTACGACACGCACGAACTGTATGGCGTGATTCCGAGCGATACGCGCAAGCCCTTCGACGTGCGCGAAGTAATCGCGCGCATCGTCGACGGCAGCGAATTCGACGAGTTCAAGGCGCGGTATGGCACCACCCTCGTGTGCGGCTTCGCGCACATCTTCGGCATGCCGGTCGGCATCATCGCCAACAACGGCATCCTGTTCTCGGAGTCGGCGCTCAAGGGCACGCACTTCATCGAACTGTGCTGCCAGCGCAAGATCCCGCTGGTCTTCCTGCAAAACATCACGGGCTTCATGGTCGGCCGCAAGTACGAGAACGAAGGTATCGCACGCAACGGCGCGAAGATGGTGACCGCCGTCTCCACCGCCGCCGTGCCGAAGTTCACCGTGATCATCGGCGGCAGCTTCGGCGCCGGCAACTATGGCATGTGCGGCCGCGCTTTCTCGCCGCGCATGCTGTGGATGTGGCCCAACGCGCGCATCTCGGTCATGGGCGGCGAGCAGGCGGCTTCCGTGCTGGCCACCGTCAAGCGCGACGGCATCGAAGCCAAGGGCGGCAGCTGGTCGAAGGAGGAAGAGGAAGCCTTCAAGTCGCCGATCCGCGAGCAGTACGAACACCAGGGCCACCCGTACTACGCCTCGGCCCGCCTGTGGGACGACGGCGTGATCGACCCGGCGGATACCCGCATGGTACTGGGCCTGGGATTGAGCGCGTCGCTGAACGCGACCATCCCCGACACGAAGTTCGGCGTCTTCAGGATGTGATCATGGAATACCAGACTCTTATCGTTGAAACCGCAGGGAAGGTCGCCACCGTCACCCTGAATCGCACGGACGTGCGCAACGCATTCAACGAAACGACGATTGCGGAAATCACGCAAGTCTTTGGCGCGCTGGGACAGGACAGCGAGGTACGAACGATCGTGCTGGCTGCCAACGGCCCGGCCTTCTGTGCGGGCGCCGACCTCAACTGGATGAAAAAGATGGCCGGCAACACGCATGCCGAAAACCGTGCGGACGCCGCGCAGCTCGCGGAGATGTTGCGGACCATCTATACCTGTCCGAAACCGGTGGTCGCGAAGATCCAGGGCGATTGTTATGCGGGAGGCATGGGACTGGTCGCGGCATGCGATATTGCCATTGCAAGCGATGCAAGTAATTTTTGTCTGAGCGAAGTCAAACTCGGCCTGATTCCTGCGACAATCTCGCCTTACGTGATTCTGGCGATGGGCGAAAACGCCGCCCGCCGCTATTTCCTTACCGCGGAACGTTTCTCCGCCCAGGAAGCGCACCGGATCGGATTCGTGCACCAGGTGGTCCCTGCCGATGCGCTGGATGGCGCAGTCGCCGAGGTGGTCAAGGCGCTGGTTAGCAACAGCCCGAATGCCGTGAAGGAAGCCAAGCGCCTCGTGCAGGATGTCGGCGGCCGTCCGCTCAGCGCGGAACTGATCGCCGACACGGCAGAGCGCATCGCCGACATCCGCAGTTCCGACGAGGGCAAGGAAGGCGTGCGGTCTTTCCTGGAGAAGCGCAAGCCGAATTGGTTGAATGGATAGAGGACCGTAGGGTGGGTAGAGCGCAGCGAAACCCACCATGCGATCAGACGGAGTAGATCTGGTGGGTTTCGCTTCGCTCTACCCACCCTACGGTTCTTGAGTCTTGAAGTAGATGGAATTGGTACGGAGCAGTCTTGAACACAAACCTCAAATCCGACTGGATCGCGCGCAGCCTGAAAAGTGTCTGGCATCCGTGCACGCAGATGCAGCACCACGAGACGGTGCCGCTGGTGCCGGTCAGCCATGGCCGGGGCGCGTGGCTGTACGACGCCGACGGCCAGCGCTATCTGGATGCGATCAGTTCCTGGTGGGTGAACCTGTTCGGCCATGCCAATCCGCGCATCAGCGCCGCATTGAAAGAACAGCTCGACCTGCTGGAGCATGCGATGCTCGCCGGCTTCACGCACGAGCCGGTGATCACGCTGTCGGAAAAACTGTCGGCACTGACCGGCGGTGTGCTCGGCCACTGCTTCTATGCATCGGACGGCGCCTCGGCTACCGAGATCGCGCTCAAGATGAGTTTCCATTACTGGCGTAACAGCGGCAGGGACAGCAAGCGCGAATTCGTCTGCCTGAAAGGCAGCTATCACGGTGAAACCGTGGGCGCGCTCGCCGTGACGGACGTCGCGCTCTTCCGCGATGCCTACGGCCCGCTGCTGCAGCAATCCCATATCGTGGCTTCGCCCGATGCGCGCCAGGCGCGTGAAGGCGAAGACGCCGGCGCCGTTGCACGCCGTGCCGCCGCCGAGCTGGAGAAACTGCTGCAGGAACGCGGCGACAAGATCGCCGCCGTCATCGTCGAGCCGCTGGTGCAGTGCGCCGCCGGCATGGCGATGTACGACCCGGCCTACCTGACAGAAGTACGCGCGCTCTGCGACCGCTACCAGGTCCACCTGATCGCCGACGAGATCGCCGTCGGCTGCGGCCGCACCGGCACTTTTTTCGCCTGCGAGCAGGCCGGCATCTGGCCCGATTTCGTCTGCCTGTCCAAGGGCATCAGCGGCGGCTACCTGCCGCTCTCGCTGGTGATGACGCGCGACGAGATCTACCGCGCGTTCTATCACAGCGATGTCACGCGCGGCTTCCTGCATTCGCACTCGTACACCGGTAATCCGCTGGCCTGCCGCGCCGCGCTGGCGACGCTGGCCATCTTCGAGGAAGACGACGTGCTCATGCGTAACCGCGAGCGCGCGGAGAAAATGTCGGCCGCCCTCGCGCCGCTCGCCGCGCATCCGAAAGCCAGGCATTTCCGCAAGCGCGGGATGATGTGGGCTTTCGATGCCGCGGTCGACGATCCGGCCAAGGCCGCCACCTTCTCGCGCCGCTTCTTCACCGAAGCCCTGCAGCAGGAATTGCTGCTGCGTCCCATCGGCCGCACTGTCTACCTGATGCCGCCCTACATCCTCGACGACGATGAGATCGCCCTGCTCGCATCGCGCACCATGACGGTGTTCGACAAAGTGGTGGAGGCCTGACGATGAAATTGCTGGCTACCCTCGAACGCGAACTGGAACAGCTCGACCGCCAGAGCCTGCGCCGCCGCCTGCGCGTCGCCGACACGCCGTGCGCGCCGCGCATGAAGGTCGACGGCCGCGACATGCTGGCCTTCTGCAGCAACGATTACCTCGGCCTGGCTTCGCATCCGCGGCTGGTGGAAGCCTTGCAGGAGGGCGCGTCGCGCTACGGCGTCGGCAGCGGTGCCTCGCACCTGATCAGCGGACATTCGCGCGCGCACGCGCTGCTGGAGGAACGCTTCGCCGATTTCCTGTCGCCGCACATCGAATCGCCGCGCGCGCTGTACTTCTGCACCGGTTACATGGCCAACCTCGCGGTACTGACCGCGCTCGCCGGCCGCGACGCCGACATCTTCTCGGAAGAGCTGAACCATGCGTCGCTGATCGACGGCGCGCGGCTGGCGCGCGCCAACGTGAAGGTGTACCGGCACGGCGATACGGAAGCACTGGAGCAACTGCTCAAGGCCAGTACCGCGAAGACGAAACTGGTCGTCACCGACAGCGTGTTCAGCATGGATGGCGACCTTGCGCCGCTGCCTGCGCTGCTGCAGCTGTGCGAACAGTACGGCGCGTGGCTGGTGGTGGATGATGCGCACGGCTTCGGTGTGCTCGGCCACCACGGACGCGGCGCGCTCGAACATTTCAGCCTGCGCTCGCCCAACCTCGTGTACATGGGCACGCTGGGCAAGGCGGCAGGCGTGGGCGGGGCCTTCGTCGCCGCGCATTCGACCGTGGTCGAGTGGCTGGTGCAGCGCGCACGTCCCTACATCTACACCACCGCGGCGGCCCCCGCCCTCGCGCATGCGCTGATGGCCAGCATGGACATCATCGACGGCGAAGAGGGCGCGAAGCGCCGCACGCAGCTGCGCGCACTGGTCGCCCAGTTCCGCAATGAATTGAATCTGCAGCGCTGGCAACTGTTCCCGTCCTCCACGGCGATCCAGCCGGTGATCATCGGTGCCAACGATGAGGCGATGCGCGTCGCGTCGGCACTGTATGAACAAGGCTTCTGGGTGCCGGGCATCCGTCCGCCGACCGTGCCGGCGGGAACCGCGCGCCTGCGCGTGACTTTGTGTGCATCGCACACCGGACAGGAAGTCGCGCAGCTGGCGAGCGCATTCAACCTCCTGGAGGCATTCGCATGAGCGCATCGATCGGCTACTTCGTCACCGGCACCGACACCGAAATCGGCAAGACCCTGGTCTCATGCACGCTGCTGCATGCACTGGCGCGGGCAGGCGTGCGTGCGGCCGCGATGAAACCCGTGGCGGCCGGCGCCGAATTGCGCGACGGCGCATGGCGCAATGAAGACGTCGACCAGCTCGCCGCAGAAGCCGGTGTCGTGCTGCCGGTCAGCATGACCACGCCCTACCTGCTGCGCGACGCCGCCGCCCCTCACATTGCCGCCGCGCAGGAAGGTGTGCACATCGATCTCGCGCACATCGCCGACTGCTATGCGCGCGTCGCCGCTGCCGCGGATGCGGTGGTGGTGGAAGGCGTGGGCGGCTTCCGCGTGCCGCTGTCCGACAGCCACGACACGGCCGATCTCGCGCAGCAGCTCGGCCTGCCGGTGGTGCTGGTGGTCGGCATGCGGCTGGGTTGCCTGAACCATGCGCTGCTCACCGCCGACGCCATCGCCGCGCGCGGCCTGACGCTGGCCGGCTGGGTCGCCAATGTGGTCGACCCCGGCATGCGCTACGGCGTGGACAACGTGGTCGCGCTGACGCAGCGGCTGAATGCGCCGATGCTCGGCGCCGTCCCGCGCCTGCCATCGCCGCAACCCGCGCTGGCCGCGGAACACCTCGATTTCTCCAGTTTGCCGGGCTGGCCCCGGCCCGTTTCAATTTGATGCAAAGGAAGCAGTCCATGTCGTCGCAACCGATCACATTCCAGCAAGTCCCGACTCCCGCCAAGCTGCGCGAAATCGCCGCCCAGCGCTGGCCGGTGGACAAGGTCGTGGAACTGTTCAATCTGCCGTTCAGCGACCTGCTGTTCCGCGCGCAGCAAGTCCATCGCGAGCACTTCGACCCGCAGGAAGTGGAACTGGCAACGCTGATGTCGATCAAGACCGGCGGCTGTCCGGAGGATTGCGGCTACTGCCCGCAGGCCGCGCGCTACGACACCGGCGTCAAGGCGCAGAAGATCCTGGAACTGGAAACCGTGCTCGACGCCGCGCGCAAGGCCAAGGAACACGGCGCGACCCGCTTCTGCATGGGCGCCGCGTGGCGCGAACCGAAAGACCGCGACCTGGATCACGTCGAAGCCATGGTGCGCGGCGTGAAGGATCTCGGCATGGAAGCCTGCGTCACGCTCGGCATGCTGGCCGAAGGACAGGCGGAGCGGCTGAAGGCGGCGGGACTGGATTACTACAACCACAACCTCGACACCGCGCCCGAGTTCTACAACAACGTCATCACCACGCGCGATTACCAGAACCGCCTCGATACACTGGAGCGCGTGCGCAACGCCGGCATCAAGGTCTGCTGCGGCGGCATCGTGGGCATGGGCGAGTCGCGCCGCCAGCGCGCCGGGCTGGTCGCCCAGCTGGCGAACATGGAGCCGTATCCGGAATCGGTCCCCGTCAACAACCTGGTCCAGGTGGAAGGCACGCCCCTGCATGGCACCGACCCGATCGACCCGCTGGAATTCGTGCGCACCATCGCCGTGGCGCGCATCACGATGCCCAAGGCACGCGTGCGCTTGTCGGCAGGCCGCCGCGAAATGGGCGAAGCGGTGCAGGCGCTGTGCTTCGTCGCCGGCGCGAATTCGATTTTCTACGGCGACAAACTGCTGACTACCGGCAACCCGGACGTCGAGGCGGACAGGGTGTTGCTGGAGAAGCTGGGAATGAAGACGAAGCACACGATGCATGAACCGAAATGTGAAGTGACGCAGTAAATCAACAACAACGACCGCATCCCCCGACACAATCGGGGGACAGCACCAAAGGAGTCAGCGTGTTCACCAAGATCCTGATTGCAAACCGCGGCGAGATCGCCTGCCGTGTCGCCGCCACCGCCCATCGCATGGGCATCAAGACGGTCGCCGTCTATTCCGAGGCCGATGCCAATGCCCGGCACGTCGCCGTCTGCGACGAGTCGGTCCTGATCGGTCCCGCGCCGGCCAAGGAAAGCTACCTGCGCGCCGACAAGATCATCGAAGTGGCGCTGGCCACCGGCGCCCAGGCGATCCATCCCGGCTACGGCTTCCTGTCCGAGAACGAGGATTTCGCCGAGGCCTGCGCCAAGGCCGGCCTCGTGTTCATCGGCCCGCCGGCTTCGGCGATCCGTGCGATGGGTTCGAAGTCCGCCGCCAAGGCGCTGATGGAAAAGGCCGAGGTGCCGCTGGTGCCGGGCTATCACGGCGACACGCAGGACGCCGACTTCCTGCAGGCGCAGGCCGACAAGATCGGCTACCCGGTGCTGCTCAAGGCGA
>Ga0196970_1001027_pt1 | contig 22560 bp, 19 predicted proteins | sample S1v_513CmetaG_FD_148672 | JGI IMG/M metagenome (GOLD analysis project Ga0196970, IMG submission 148672) | Soil microbial communities from Anza Borrego desert, Southern California, United States - S1+v_5-13C | ecosystem: Environmental > Terrestrial > Soil > Desert | place: USA: California...
TCGCAAACGAATAGGATAGGTAAGTTTTTAAGAGAAGCAAAATTTAAGCACTCGCTAAATACACCCTCTTCTGTAGATCCTTCACCAAAGAAGATAACTGTTGCATGCTGTTGCTGTTTTAATTGAGTTGCAAAGGCTAATCCAACTCCGATTGGAATACTGCCTCCTACGATTGGAGTAGAACCCATCATACCCACAGATCGATCGACTAAATGCATAGAGCCACCTCTACCTAAGCAACATCCGGTGCTCTTACCGCAAATTTCGGCAATCATGGTTTTAAGGTCTCCCCCTTTAGCAAGATAATGGGCGTGAGCACGATGATTGCTAATTAGATAATCTGTATGTAAAACTGCTTTACATATCCCAACGGCTACTGCCTCTTGGCCAATGCTTAAATGAACAGGGCAGCGCATTTTTTGTTCGCTATAACGACTAGCTATAGCTTCTTCGATCATTCGGATGCGAAGCATTTCGCGAAACAATTCTAAAGAGAGTTCTTTTTGATTCAATTGGATCATTTCATTAACCGAGTGATAAATTTGCAAAGAGGACTTTTCTTAATGGGTTCTTGATTGCCTATGATTTGTACGCTCATAGCCGCAGCAATCGAACCGATAAAGGTGGAAAGCATCGGAGAATACCCTTTTGCAAAGCACAGAGAAGAGATGGAAAGATAACTATCTCCTGCTCCAATTCGGTCAACACTATTAGTGGCAAAGGCAGGAAGCTCCAAAGAGGTGCCTGCTGAAGAATAACAAAGAACTCCTTTAACTCCCCTGGTGATGGAAAGGTGTTGACAGTTCATTATTTGGCAAATGTCTGCAGCAATCCCCCCCAGAGAACTATTTTTATCGTGAGATGCAAGCCGAAGTTCTGGTTCATTTAACGAAATATAATTTGCTCTACGATAGTTAGTCACCGCATTAAATCCACGATTCCCGCTGTTAGTTTGTGTGTTTAAAGCGACAAAAGAAGAAAGATTAGAAATGGCATCAATAATAGGGAAATTTGTGAATCCATTTCCAAAATCACATGCCAAGACTAAATCGTAGTGATTTCCTTTTGTCTGAAGATGATCTAGGACTGTTTGAGTTTGACTAACATTTAAAGGATCTTCGTGTCCTGAATAGATTTCAAAGAGTTTAGTCAAATATTTTCCATCTTTGAGAACATACCTTTTTTTCACAAGAGTATTAGTATCTTCAAGAAAGATGAATTCAGCTTTGACTTTTTTATCTAATTGGTTACGAATAAAATTTAAATGAGGACAACGCCTTCCCACTGCAGTAAGGAGAGTAACATTGTTGCTAAATTGAGCAATGTGGTTTGCAATGATTAAAGATCCTCCGAGAAAAACCTCTCGTTCTAAAGAACGAGCTACCATATGGAGCCCTTTGCCAGATTGTCCCATGGCCTCAGAAAATTGATATTCATCGATAATTGCATCACCGATAATAAGCACTTTTAAATCACTGAGTTCTTCTATTTTTTTTATAATTTCGCTTGAATTATGCTGTTTCTTTAGTTGATTAAGAAAGTTTGTCACTTCAGGAGGAATAGTATCGAAATATCGGTTTAGTAAGGAAGAAGAGCTAAATACAATATCATCCGTGTAAAAAACTAGTCCGCCAAGAGCTTCGACAGCCTTAGCTTCTTCAGAAATTTTCCCTGTTACATCATCTGAATGATTGCTGTATTCATTTCCCTTTACATAAAAAGAAGGTTTTATTTTTTGGATGGCAGATACAGCGTCTGGGGAGTCGTTTAAAACTACATAATCGACATCTTCTAAAGCGGCAATTGACTCCATGCGAAGGGATTCAGTAAAAGCTGGACGTCCAGGGCCCTTATTGACAAAACGATCAGGTGTAACACTTACGATCAATTTATCACCCTGACGTTTTGCTGCTTTAAAATGACGAATATGTCCAGGATGCAAAAGATCAAAAACGCCATGACATTGGACGATTTTTAACCCATTTTTTTTGTCATTTTCTAGAATTTCAGCGATTTCCTGAAAAGACTTTATCTTGTTATGTATTGGAGTTTCTAAGAATGGATGCATTTTTTTTACCTTTGAGTTACCCTTATTTCATAAATTGATAATCGATTGCAAGAAAAAATTTAGCATGTTTGAGCCCTTCAAGAGCACGCTTAAAAAGCGCTCGAATAATAGAATTTTTGTTTTTTAAATTGGACTTTTTCGTGTTTTAATTTTTAAGTAAGGCGTATTGTTTGAAACAAATCCACGCTCTTTTGCCGAGATTTTTCTCAAGAGTTGGGCATATTTTCCATTATCATATTGCAGTTGAAAAGGCTGTCAAATTAATGGGGTGGACCTATACAGCTTACATTCCTAAAAAAACAAATCTTCCAAATCTTCCCCCAAATTGGTTGAATATGTTGGCTAATGACATTTCTGAAAAGCCAAAGGGATTTTATCTTAAATTGAAAGTTCTTATAGAAAATATGAGGCCTTTTTGGTCAATTTTAAAAAAAATTGAAAACCAAGAAGATGCAATTATGTTTATTGAACATTTTGAACTTCAACATTTGGCATCTTTAAGTATTGTTTTGTTTTTTTTGAGTCCTCGGTTTCATTTTTGGATTTTATATCGATATGAATTAGAAAATAGGCAAATAAAAAGTGGATTATATCGCTTTTTTCTTTGGTATATGCGCAAGAAATTGGGAAATAACAAAGTTAAATGCTTTACAGATAGTGAATTGCTCGCTAAGAGCTTGGAAAAAGATTTGCATTGTTTTATCCAAGTTGTTCCTATTCCTCATACGGAAGGAGCTAAAAAACATAAAGCAGATAAGAAAGAAAAAAAAGTTATTGAAAGAATACAATTTTGGTGGCCAGGAGGGTTGATTCGAGAAGATAAAGGGTTGTCGAAAATTTTAAAACTTTTTCACTTATTGCGTGTGCGAGAAGATATCAGGCTAGTAGTAGCCGAGAATTCTAGAGAAATTTTTGCATCTTTCCCAAATGCTGATTTCATTCCAAGCGATCTCTCCAGAGAAGAATATGTTATACAAATGAAAAAATCTGATTTAATTCTTTTGCCTTATTCGGGTAAAGATTATTCTCAGCGCACTTCCGGGATTTTTGTAGAAGCTATTACTTTAGGTGCAATCCCCGTAACGACAAAAGGGACTTGGATGGCTTATGAACTTCAAAGATTTGATCTTGCTGAATTGATTTTTACTTGGGAAGAGCCTAAAATTCTTGATCAATTATGTAATCTTTTAATCAATCAGGAAGTAAAAAATAAATTAGAAAAAATGCAGCTAGCTTACGAAAAATTTCATTCTTTAGAAGGATTCGCGTTTGTGTTGCAAAATCTTTATACTGAACCATGTTCTGTATAATGTTATTTTGTGTTTTAAACATTTCAAAGTTGCAATAAAACAGTGAAATATAAAGGGAATATTGAGATATATTTTGTATTCTTTTGAAAATAAAAGGGGTAAAATAGAAAATCCAATCTGATATATAATTCCAGAAGAAATGAATTTTTTATTAATATCGTGAAAATCTTTATTTTTGAGAATTTTATGGATGGAAATGAAAGTGTTTTTGTTCAATTCTTTATTTTTTGCTAATTGAAAAGAATAGGATTTTTCATGAAGTCTCATTTTTGTAAGAGCTTTAGGTATATAGCAGACTCCATATCGAAAAGCTATCGAATAAATCAAAAACCAATCACACATTTGCCTCAGTTGAGGATCTAATTTACCACAAGATAGGATGGCATCTTTGCGGTAAATATTGGTAAGTCCCCCAATTCTAACATCGCGAAATTTAATTTTATCCGTGAATTCATTCGGAGATAAAAAACACTTTTTTTTAGCTAAATAAGCGGAAAAAGTAGAAAGTTTTTCAGGATTGTTATCCCAAAAAGTCGAAAATTTTGAAACACACATTCCTGCGTTGGGATGTAATGAAAGTAAGGCGATAGATTCCTCAAAAAATCCAGGTAAAATTTCATCATCTGTTGCGCAAAGAGCAATATATTTTCCTGTTGCTAAATCGATAGCCCGGTTTGCATTTGCAATGACTCCCAAATTTTTAGGATTTTCATAAAAAGTTATGTTTGGGAATTTTTTTTGGTAATTTTTAATAATCTCTACACTATTATCTGTAGATGCATCATCAATTATAATAATTTCTTTAGGTTGTAAGGATTGACTTACAATAGCAGTTAGCGATGCATCTAAATATTGAGCATAATTATAATTAGAAATTAGAACGGAAAGGGACATTGTGATTCACCTTTCCGGAATATAATAATTGAATTCTGGCTTTCCGATGAGATGTTCAGGTTTCTTAGCAATGAGATAGCTAGCCCAACCAATTGTTTGCCAAATAGATCTTTCTAGTAATTTCCCATTTTTTGTTAGAAGACAAAATAAAAAAACAAAAGGGAAGCAGAGTCTATGTTTTAATGAATACTGATAATCTACCTTTAGAGGATCACAACTATAGAGTTTGGTCAATCGATACAAAGATTGGGGTGTCCAAGGTCTAGAGAAATGAGTTGGATCATCAAAAAATGAAAGGCTAAAAAACTTGTCATGAGAGAAAAACATTCCAGGCATAAGTAAGCTTCTTTCTGATGGGGCTTCGATATAAAGAAATCCTCCCGGTTTACAGACTCGAAAAAGCTCACCGACCATGGCTATTGGGTCTTTTAGATGTTCAATTATATGTTTAGCCACAACCAGATCAAATTGATCATCTAAAAAGGGAATATTTTCTTTGTTTAAATCAGCTTGCTTAAATTCAAAATTTAGGGGAATTTCCTTTGGTTTACAATAATCTACTCCAAAATAAGAGAAACTATTAGGTCTTAATTTTTGTCCAAAATGCATTTGTTCAAATCCTAAGCATCCAACATCTAAAATGCGGCTATTATCTGGTAAACACTTATAGCATTCTTCTAGTGATTTCATTAGATTACAGCGCTTTCTTCAAGTTTTAAAAGAATCGTTAATTCGCTAGATAATCGCACCTCTTCACAAGGATTAGGCGGACCTCTATGAACTAGTTTATCGTGAAATAAGACGCAAGAATTTGTAAATTTTTCGAATGGGCAAAGAAAACGGTGTTCATTTTTGGCTAACCATTCAGGAGTAATAGAGGGTTTTACTCCATTTTTCGTTTGTAGATAGTCGATAGGAATTTCTTCTGTATGGCTGCCAGGGATGACCTGAAGACTTGTTTGATGATTACATCCTACTAAAGGAATCCAGATTTTCCATCTTTCATCATATTCAAAAGGTTTCCCGGGATCTTCATCCGTTCCTTTCGCAATTTCCCAAAACTGATAATCGCAATGGGCTGCACCTACATCAGGTTTCCCTGGACGAACACATCGCCAAAAGGAATCAATGGTATTTTTCTTTAAAGATGGATTTTTAGATATTTCATAGGCGGATACAAAATTTATCGCAGTTTTTACTCCACCTAGAATAGTGGCAAAACCCTCTACCCAATTTGAAATTTGTTGGGATATATGAGAAGGGAAAATTCGAAATCCTTTATGAAATTTTCGAATAAATTCTTCATCTGATAAAGACATTACTGAGCTTAGTTCTCTTTGCTTGGTTATTTCAGCAATATAAGACATGATATGCGCAATCATGATTTTGGGAAGTTCTGAAGGGAAAGGAATAACTTTATATCCCTTGTTTAAAATTTCTTCGCTTTCTTTAAGATTCATACAAAGTTCCTTTTGTTTTTAGGCATTCTTAAAAGCGTGCATTCGAAGAATTGGATATGCAGCAATGATTTCTTGAATTCCTTCTTCTAAACTTACTTTAGGTTGCCAACCGAGTGATTCTAGTTTTTCATTGCTAACAATATAATCGCGCTTATCAGGATCTTCACCAATTGTTGCTGAATGTATATATAATTCAGGAATAAACGCTTTTATTTTTTCGCATAATTCTCTTTTGCTTAAATTTGCAGAGGAAAGACCTACATTATATGCTTCTCCTTTCATTTTGGAAAAATGAGTGATCCCGAAGTGAAAAGCAGAAGCTACATCCCGCACATGGATAAAGTTACGTTTGAAATGTTCTTCAAAAAGGACAATGCATCGATCTTGACAAGCACGAAAAGTAAAGTCATTGACAAGAAGATCTAGACGCATACGAGGAGAAATTCCAAAAACAGTAGCTAATCGAAAAGCTACAGCACGTGCAGATGAGAGAAGCATCTCTTCGCTTTGGACTTTGAGTTTTCCATAAAGAGAAATAGGCTTAAGAGGTGTTTTTTCTGTACAGAAGCTTTGCTTTTCTCCAATCCCATAACCACTATTTGTGTTGGGATAAATAAGGATCTGCGAAGCGCTAGAATAGTGGAGAATTTTGAGGATGGCATCGTAATTGAGTTGTGTGGCTAGAATGGGATTTCGATCGCATGCTGGGGCTCCCACAATAGCAGCCAAGGGAATGATAATATCTGCGTTTTTTAATTGTTCTTTGATAAGAATTTCATTGCAGGCATCTCCTTGAATAAAATGAAAGTGAGGGTTTGAAAAACAGTGGAGTAAAGAGTGTTGTTTGTAATGGAGATTATCTAGAACTGTGACAGAAAAATCTAGATTAAGCAGGTAGGGCACGAGAACGGAGCCAATATAGCCTGCGCCGCCTGTGATGAATACTTTAGGTTTCATTTTGTAATCCATGGAGTTAACAGTTGTTGTGCTTCGAAATAAGCGGCTTCTGTACCAATGTCAATAAAAGTAGTTGTTTGGGGATAAGCAAACATCTTTTTTTTGATAAAAATAGGGAAAAGATCTTTCTCTAAAGAATACTCTTGGAGAGTCAGTCCGTCAAATACTTGCCTATTGAAAAAATAAATACCTCTGCTAATAGAGCCTTTTTTTATTGTATCTATTTTCTCAGAAAAATTTGAAATTCGAAGAGTTTTATCATACTGTATAGTTCCATAGCGGCGCGTATCTTCGATTTCATGGCATGCGATGGAAATTTCGGCAGAGCGATCTAGATGAAATTGATAAAAATCAGCAAAACAAAGGTCCGAATATGAATCTCCATTGAGTACGCAAAATATGGGATTTGCTACCTTTTCTAAAGCATATAAAATAGCCCCTCCTGTTCCTAGTTGTTTAGGCTCTTTTAAAGCAAGGACAGGTATAGAAAAGGAAAGTGTTTTTAAATAGTTTGTAATTTGATCTGATTTAAAACCTAAAGAGAGAATTACCTTAGAGAAAATACCACTTTTCTCAATCTGTGTAAGCAGGAGTGTTAAAAAGGGAGTAGTTTGAATAGGCGCTAGAGCTTTAGGAAGATGGGGGACTGTCTTTTGAAGTCTTGTTCCCAGTCCTCCTGCTAAAATGACCGCTTCCAAAGTTTTACTCTTTCATATAGATAATTCTACTGCCTTCATTTTCAAAGGCGAAACGGACTTCTAATAAGTCTTTAAAGACTGATCTTATCTGATTGTGGTGGGTAGGAGGTGCTAAAAGAGCTAAAAAGCCTCCACTACCTGCTCCGCAAAGTTTACCTCCATAAGCTCCAGCAGAAAGAGCTGCATTATAGTATTTGTCGATTGAAGTATTAGAAACTTTCGAAGAGAGTTTTTTCTTCAACTCCCATCCTGTATGTAGAAGCTTTCCTAAAAGAGGCATCATTTCTTTTTCTGGGGCATTACAGATGAAGTCTTCAGCTTCGAATACAGTTTCATACATCCTTTTTAAATATAAATCGTTATTCAAATCTTCTGTCCTTTGAATCTGTTCTTTAACGATATCAGATGCAAAGCGAGTGATCCCTGTATAAAAGATCAAAAGATGCTCTTGAAAAATTCTTTTTTTGCTTAATGAAATAATTAAAGGGCGCACTTTAACTTGAGTGGCGCTGAATTCAAAAATATTCATCCCTCCAAAAGCGGCATGAAATTGATCTTGAGATCCTACATTTTCTTTAATAACATGCTGTTCTATATAACATGCTTCTTCAGCCAGCTTTTGTTGTGAGATTTTTTTTCCTTGCATTGCATACAGTGCATTTAAAAATCCTACAGTAAAAGAAGAGGACGAACCTATACCAGTTTGAGCGGGAAGATCGGAAGAAATATGGATATCAATAGGAGGAAAAATGTTCTTATAAGAAAGGCATCCCTTGATACTTGGATGTTGAATTTCATCTAAGTTTTTAACTAGTTCAATTCTTGAATATCCAATCCGTAGTTTATAATCAAAAAAAGGGCTTAAAGTATTAATGCTAACATAGGTGTATTGATCAATTGTAGTGCCTAGCGTGGCTCCTGGATATCGGTGATAGTAAGATGGGTAATCCGTCCCACCTCCAAAGAAGCTAATGCGAACAGGAGTTCTTGAAATAATTCTTTGCATAGAAATGAAGACGTTAGCAAAAAAAATATTTTGTCGCGATCTTTAATTGGGACTTGCTTGGAAAGTTTTTTTTCGATACGTTTCTTTTCATTTTACCGGTCTATTTTATGAAAACAATAGCTGCTATTTTAACTCGATTGAATCAACCTCTTGAAATAAGAGAACTAGAAATTCCTCCTTTAAAAAAAGGGCAGGTCTTGGTGCAAATAGCTTATAGCGGTCTTTGTTATACACAAATTAATGAATGGAAAGGCTCTAAAGGGGAGGATCCTTACCTTCCTCATACTTTAGGTCATGAAGGCGCTGGAATTGTGTTAGAAGTAGGAGAAACAGTAACAAAGGTAAAGCCTGGTGATCACGTTGTCTTATCTTGGATTAAAGGATCCGGATGTGAAGTTCCTAATACAATTTATTCATCTGCACAGGGGGCTGTTAATTCAGGAGCTATCAGTACCTTTTTAAAATTAGCGGTAATTTCTGAAAATCGATTGATTCCAATTGTTTCTACAATTCCTCTTAGAGAAGCAGCTCTTTTAGGTTGTGCAATTCCAACCGGTGCGGGTGTAGTTGCAAATCAGATGAAGGTGAAAAAAGGAAATTCTTTGGCTGTTTTTGGTGTAGGAGGAATTGGTCTGAGTGCAATTTTAGCTGCTAGGCATTTGAAGGCATATCCTATTATTGCTATAGATATTCATTCTGAAAAATTAGAAAAAGCAAAAACATTTGGAGCCACACATACAATTAATATAGATAAAGAGGATTGTTTAGAGAAGATTCGGCAAATCACCGATAAGAAATTAGTTGATTTCTCATTAGAAAGTGCCGGAAAAATTCAAACAATGCATTTAGCATTTCAGGTGGTAAAAGCTCCTAAAGGATGTTGTATTTTAGCTGGTAATCTCTCATTAGGAGAAAAAATACAAATCGATCCGTTTGATTTAATTAAGGGGAAAAAAATCATGGGAACTTGGGGAGGCAATGGACAAATAGATCAAGATATCCCTCGGTTTGCTAAATGGTTTATTCAGAACAAAAATCAATTAAAAGAAATGATTAGCCATGAAATGTCTTTGGAAAATGTGAATGATCTTATGCAACTTCTGCAGGCAGGTAAAGTCCATAGAGGATTGATCAATTTAACTCAATAGCAACTTTTAAAAGATCGCCGCATGATGATTGCTAATTTATTATTTTAGGGTATGACATGTTATGTAAGATTTGCGATTGTACAGATTTTATCTCTGCGATTGATTTAGGGAACCATCCTTTAAGCCTTCACTTTTTAACACAAAATCAGTTAGGTAAAGAATCTTTTTATCCTCTGAGAGTAGTTGTTTGTGAAAAATGTTCTGCAGCCCAACTCGATTATACGGTTAAAAAAGAGCTCATGTATAGTCACCATACTTATCTGTCAGGGATTACTCAATCGCTGAGGCGTCATTTTGAACAAATCGCTGAAAATGTAGATCGTCGATTTTTTTTCGACAAGAATTTTAAGAGAGTGCTAGATATTGGCTCAAATGATGGCACTCAGTTAAAAGCCTATCAAAAATTAGGGTATGAAGTTTTAGGTGTTGAGGCTGCCCAAGAAATTGCTGAAATTGCTAATCGCGATGGCGTTCCTACAGAGCATGCTTTTTTTAATATGCAAACAGCAGATCGAATTGGCAAAACATTTGATGTGATCAATGCTGCCGGAGTTTTTTTTCATTTAGAAGAGCTCCATTCTGTTACAGAGGCGATTAAAAAGTACTTAGATAAAGATGGAGTTTTTGTTGTCCAGTTTCTTTATATGAAATCGATTATGGAAAATCGAGCATTTGATCAGATCTATCATGAACATTTACTTTATTATACACTCAAAACATTGGATGTTTTGCTTGAAAGACATGGATTAGCTTTATTTGATGCAGAGTTCTCTTCGATTCATGGAGGAACAATCATTGGGTATGTAACTCATAAAGGAAAACAGCCTACATCAAGATTGTTGCAAATGAAAGTTGAAGAAGAAATTTCGGGTTGTAATCAGATCTCTAAGTATCGTCTTTTTGCTCAAAACATCGAAAAGTTAAAAGAAGAGAATTTAAAATTTTTAGAAACAAAAAAGAGAGAAGGCAAGAAGGTTTTTGGAATGGGTGCTCCTGTAAAAGGGAATACTTTATTGAATTACTTTGGAATAGGGAAGAATTTTCTAGATTGTTTAGTAGAAAAAAACGAGCTTAGAAGGGGATTGTTTAGTCCAGGGACACATCTTCCGATTTATATCGAGAAAGAAATTTCTCCTCCTGACGTTTATTATGTTTTAGCATGGAACTTTAAACAAGAAATCTTAGCCAATAATCGCCATCTTATAGAAAAAGGGGTGGAGTTTTATTTTCCTATAGAGCCCAAAGAGCTAAAGACATGAAAATTTTTGTCACGGGTGCTACAGGATTTTTAGGCAAACATTTATGTCACAGATTAGAACAACAAGGGCATCAAGTTCTGGGAGTTTCTTCGAAAAGTTGTGATTTGACAGATTTTCAATCACTTAAAGCATTTGATTCTTATAAATTTGATCAAATTTATCACTTAGCAGCATGGACTCAGGCAGGAGATTTTTGTTTAAAGCATCCTGGAGAGCAGTGGCTGATCAATCAAAAAATCAACACAAATATTTTAGATTGGTGGGTGGAAAAACAGCCTCAAGCAAAGATGATCGCTATAGGAACCAGTTGTTCTTATGATCCAATCTCTACTTTAACTGAAGAAGAATATTTACAAGGTGTTCCTATTGATAGCTTATTTACTTATGCTATGACTAAACGAATGCTTTTGACTGGCTTGATCGCTATTCAAAAACAATTCGGTTTGGAATATCTCTATGTAATTCCATCGACTCTTTATGGAGAAGGCTATCATGAAGATGGAAGACAGATGCATTTCATTTTTGATTTAATTCGAAAAATTTTAAAGGGATCGTTGTATAATGACCCTGTAATACTTTGGGGAGATGGGGAGCAAAAAAGAGAATTGATCCATGTAATAGATTTTATTACAGCCTTGTTGGAGCTTGTAAAGAAGGCAAAAAACACATGGATTAATATTGGAAGCGGACAAGAATTTTCGATTCGACAGTTTGCCTCCGCCATTTGTAAAATAGTCAAATATCCTATAGATAAAATTCAGTGGGATCTTTCCCGCTATGTAGGGGCAAAATCTAAAGTGTTAGTTATTAAAAAACTAAAAACCTTTTTCCCTGAATTTACTACTCGTCCTTTAGAAGAAGGGTTGATCGAAGTAGTACAATGGTTCCTTGCTAGGGAAAAAACTCTTGTATCGATTGAATGAATCGCCCCTCTTCTCATTTTATTTTAAAAAATGGCCTTTTTGTTCGGAGTTGGTTGCCGAATTTATGTCTCCTTTTTTTAAGTAAGATTTTAAGGAGAAAGAGAAAATTAAATCAGGTACCAAAAAATCTGAAAAAAATACTTCTTTGTAATATTGCTAATTTAGGCGATGTAGTCATTTCTACTTGTGTTTTGCCTGTGATCCAAAAAAAATTTCCTAACTGTGAGATTGGCTTTTTGACATCCAGTACATCAGCAGTAGTTTTAAAAGGACATCCTTTAGTTACAAGAATTCATGAATTCAATCATTGGTATTTGCATCGACATTTAGGATATTGTAAAGCAGTTTTACATCATTGGAAAAGTAGAAGGCGCTTTCTTCAAGAGTTAAAAAAGATTAAATATGATGTAGCGATTGATCTTTATTCTTATTATCCGAATGCTATTGCTGCGATAGCTAAGAGTCAGATTCCCATTTGTATCGGATATACAACAGGTGGTTTTTCTAGTTTGCTAACTCATCCAGTAGAATGGAAATTCCATGATCGGTATGTAGGATATGCGCACTTACACTTGTTAAGTCTTTTAGAAATCGATGTAAGTAAAGAAAGTCCCTTGCCTTCTTATCATTATCAGAAAACAAAGAGAGAATACATTGTAATTCATATGGGGAGTTTACATTCTTTAAAAGAGTGGGATCTTAACAAATGGGTAGAATTGATTCTTCGATTAGAGGCTGATGGACAAAAAATTATTTTGACAGGCAGAGGCACAAGGGAAGGCTCTCTTTGTCAATATGTAGCGATTAGAACACAAGCACAAGATTGGAGTAATCAGTTAAGTTGGTTAGAGTTTGTAGTTCTCATTCAAGAAGCTCGCCTTTTAATTTCTGTAGATTCTGTTGCTGTACATATTGCTGCAGGTGCAGAAACTCCTACAGTAGGTCTTTTCACTGGCATGAATCTTGCCTCTATGTGGATGCCCCCTTTTCCTTTTTATGTTGGTCTAATGAAACAGGTTCCTTGCTCTCCTTGTTTAAATAAGAGGGGATGTTCTTCTATGTTTTGTATTAAAGATATTGGAGTAGAGAAAGTATATCAAAATGCTTTAAGACTTATAAAATCAACACTCTCTATGCTAGCAACATGAAAATTAAAGAAATTTGTTTTGATGCAAGAATGCTATTACATGGAGGTATAGGAACTTATATTCGCAATCTTCTTCCCGGCTTAAAGAGGTCTTCTTTCTATTTGAGGGTGATTGTACATCCTACGATTCTTAAAAAAGAAAAGTGGTTGCAAAATTATGACCTTATTTTGTCTACAGCACCAATTTATTCTATAAAAGAACAAATTGAATTTTTTTTACGCATTCCTAAAGTAAATATTTTTTTTTCTCCTCATTACAATGTTCCTTTAACTCCTATTAGAGCTCATAAAAGAGTAGTAACTATTCATGATGTTTTTCATTTAGCTCATCTTTCCAGTTTGCGCTGGCATGAAAGATTTTATGCTAAATATGTAATTCATCAAGCAGCTCATAAATCAGATTTAATCATTACGGATTCTCAATTTTCCCTAGATGAAATTTATAAATATACCAAAGTATCAAAAGATAAAATTCATCGTATTTATTGTGGAGTAGATCAAAAAATTTTTCTTAAAGATAAAAATAGGGATCAACTGCAAGAAGTGATTCAAAAATATGATTTGTCTTTTCCTTATTTTTTATTTGTAGGCAGTTTAAAGCCTCATAAAAATTTACAAGGGCTTCTTCTTGCTATGAGAAATTTGGGGGCAAATAGCAAGTTAGTCGTTATTGGGAAATCAGCAGGAATGAAGCATATCGATACAGGCGATTTGATTTATAAACAATATCCTGAATTGCAAGGAAGAGTAGTCTGGCTATCTTCAGTAACTAATGAGGAGCTTCCTTTTTTTTATCAGTTAGCACAAGCTTTAGTTTTTCCTTCTTATTATGAAGGTTTTGGACTCCCTCCTTTAGAAGCTATGAGTTGTGGCTGTCCTGTGATAGCATCTGAAAAAGCTTCTTTACCTGAGGTGTGTGGATCTGCTGCTCTTTATGTTTCTCCTTCAGATCCGAAGAGTATTGCAGCAGCTATGAAAAAAATAATTAATGATAATGAAATTAAAAAAAGACTTCTCTCAAAAGGCTATGAAAATGTGAAAAGATTTAGTTGGGAAAAATCTATTGAAGCGCATATTGAATTATTAGAAAAGTTAATTCGATGATTATTTTATAAGTTTTTTAAAATTTTAAATTTTAAATTTATTGAATTTTCTTGTTGGGTGAATTCAAAGCCAATGAGCAAGAGCTATTTCTGTTTATACTTTGAAGAGTGCCCTACCAGGGCTAGGGCACTACGGCAAACTAATTCGATATTTTCTGGATAAGGCCGATATCAGTTAGATAGTCGATATTTTCCAGAACAAATGTTGGATAAGTTGTATCAATTGGAACAAGGCCATAATGCTCAATACTATATTTATACTCTTGCGGAGTATCTGGATGAGGTTGATCAAAATGCGTATAATTCTGGATTTTTTCAAGGTACTTGTCAAAACCCTCCATTTTAGTAAAATGCCAACCACCTTCCCATACAGGTACTGTTATTCCGTCGATTTCTCTATGCCCAGAAAAACAAATATGGGAACGATAACCATTTGGATGATGTTTGCGATAAGAGACAGGACCATCTGTTAATAAATCGTAACGGATTGCAATCGTTCCCATCCATTTACTCGCGTAGCGATTCAAATAGTATCTGTAGCAGTTTTGAAGCGTTACGATAATGGGGGTCGTTTTGATCGCCTCAGCAAGCTTTGGAACCATATCTCTGGGAGGAAACTCATCCGCATCAGAAAAGAGAATCAAATCATCCGGGTTGCAATTCTTTAACCCTCTCATCACTTGATTTTTGATAAAATTCTCTCTATGCCATACATGTTGCGATGGAGATTTAATCGGACTCATGACTTTTATATAAACAACCTTATCTAAGAATTTAGAAAATCTCTCTTGGTTTTGTATCTTTTCAAATACAAAATCATGATGAGGCCCGCTAAATCCTTCCTCAGCTTCTACAATTACAAATTTATCAACGTAATCATAAAGCTCATTGAACCGAAGCTCTAATAGATCGACCTCATTAAAAAAAGTAAAACAATCGTAAACACCAGAAAATGACATTGTTGGATATAAAAACAACGAATATAGCATATAGAAGAGACTATAAAAAATGGATTTCAAGTACATAGAACACATCCCAGATTAAAAAAAGACCATATCCCTCCCCCTTAATTTAGGAAAAGAATTTTTTGGCAGTATTCTAGCGAATGAATTCCTTTAGAGAAGTTCTCTTCATCAACCCAACAATGGACAACCTACGAAGAAAGCAAGAACGCACCCAAAAATGACTGAGGAAGATGTATGGCGATAAGCTAGATGGGCTAATTAATGAAACTATGTACCTCGCGATAAGATGCTACCTAAAAGCCCGGCAGGCTGAAATCTTGGAAGAGATGGGACGCCACCGAACGATTGATGAGAACTTTTATATCACGGCCAACACGGTCATGAACTTGGCAGCTCGCTCCAGAGAAATCTTCCTGAGTTCTGAAGTAGTCGAAAAGCATCAAATCTTAAATTTGGTATTTCAGAACTTGAAAATTGGGGTAGTCGGTAGTCCTAAACAAGTAAGGCTCGCCTCTGAAAGTTATAATCGCAAATAAAATACATGATCATTCCAACATGGTTGAAAAGCTTTTTAGAAAACGAAAGCGTCTTCCTCACAAGCCTTGAGTAACGTTGTCTGAGGGTGCAGTTAAGTCTTTCAATATACGATGTTTTACCAGACTCTTTGCCAACAGGTCGGTGTTGCAGGAAAGGAACTGTCTCGAAGTACACAGAGAAGTAGTCAGTATAATACTCGGCTTTTTTTTAATGGTTCCGGAAGTTTATAAAATAGCTTCTCGGCTGTCAGTTTGTCTCGAGGCCCAACTTGCATAGCTACAACTTGTCTTGTTTTGGTGTGCATTACAAGCCAAAGCTATTGAGGATTATCCTTGCTTCCAACATAACTCCAGAGTTCATCAGCTTCTAGTACAACTACTTCAATCTCATCATTTTCATGCACGACTTCTGCATTCAAATCCTGGGGTAGTTCAGCAATTAAGTGTTCTATAAACTCTAGTAACCATGGCATACTTACATCGAAAATACGACATACTCCTTCTAACGATACACGCTCCAAAAGAGTTTTTCTGATCAAAGATCGAGTTGTATCATCGATTCGTTTTTGAGTTGGATCTGAGACGAACTGCCGATCACATTTTAAGCAGCGATAACCCTGCTTTCCGGTATGAATTCGACCGTTCTTTTTTATTAGATTAGATGAACACAAAGGGCATTTGCAGTCCATAGGAGGTTCCATGATAGATGAAGCCGGTGATTTTAAAGAGATCTAAGATTTTTTTTTGAATCTTTCAGCCTGACTTGTTTAGGACTACCTCTTGTTGGTATTTTCTCCTTAGAGAATCTGCATAACCAACAAATATTCCAATGTGCACCCATAAATAGGCTCTAGTGATATTTTGATTGAATTGTAGAGCGCCCAACACAACGCCTACCGAAAGAGCTAGTGCAATCAAATTGATTTTTTCTTCGGAAGATAATTGGGGAATTCGATGCGTGGATCGAAAAGTATGAATCAATAAGTTCAAGAAAATGATAAATAGTAAGATTCCTACAAGCCCTAGACTGGCTAGGATTTCTGTAAATACATTTGTTGGACAGTAGTGAGCAATAATCAAAGGATCAAATGGATCAATAAAGCCTCCCAATTTTTTTTGAGCATAATAAAAAGGTCCTGCGCCTAGGCCTACTCCGAAAATTGAGTTTTCTAAAAATATATTCCAATAGGCCACGATTCCTTCCCATCTATGTACGATGCTATAGTGTGAAGTTCCTTGAAAAAAAAACTTTAAAAAACCTTTAGTAAGCAGTTCTGTTTTAATAAAAGCCATACATCCTAACAATATAAATAAAACACCTGCACATTGAGAAAAAAGTTTTACTAAGTTTGTTTTTATTATCTTGAAAAATTTAAATAGAATGAGTTGAGAAAAATAAATTAGATAAGAGAATAAACATCCAGTAGACGTAGAAACAAGAAGCAAAAGATTAGGGTAGATCAGATGATAAAGTTTGCGTTTTTCTTGAGGGTTTAATAGAAACTTGGTGGTGTAAAAAATTGTTAATGGCAGGATGTACAGAGCATAGAAAGTAGGCTCATAGGTAAATGCTTGTCCTCTCGCTAAGTTGAAAATATATTGTGTGACTCCGGGAAGAATGATGCCGGCAAAAGAAAAAACAAATTGTAGCAGCGCATAGAGACCCATACAGAAAAAACTATTAAAGTAAATTTGCAGAAGAGTGGAAGCTGGAATGTAGCGAAAAAGTATATAAGGAATTAGAAAATAGAAGATAAAATTAAAAGCCATCCATAAAAAATATCCCATACAAGCTGGAGGATTTATGCTGTTTGCTGCCGAAAAAGCCATAGTAATCAGAATACCAATCATAAGAAGAGTAAAACGATAAGGTAAATGGAAATTGCGAAAAACAAGTAACAATATCACTGAGAAAATAGGGGCTATAACATGGGTTAATTTAAATTTAAATAAGATGACAGGAAGATAATAAAGATCGATAGAAGTAGTTAAAAAATAAACAAAAAGCAATAGATAAAAGGGTTTGGTAAATAGGAACAGAGGATTGGTATTAGTGAACACACGAAAAATCATGGAAGATGACATTAAAAGGTTTTATTTCTAATGTCAACAAACTCCAGAATTTTCTTAAGATTTAAGATGTTTGGAGATCAGTCCAGCTAATTTCATCATATCGACAGGATTTTTGCCGATGATCTTCGCAAGCTTGTCATCCGGACAAATGAGCCGTTTATTTTTCGGATCTTGAAGATTGTGAGCTTTGATATAGTCCCATATTTTTTTGGTTACTTCCGGGCGAGACATAGATGTGGCTCCTACAACCTCTGAGAGCTCTTTTGAAAGAGAAGCTTCTGGTTGATGGGAGGTTTTTTTCTTTTTAGAAGCTTTTTTAGTATTTGACTTGGTCGCTTTAGTTTCTTTTGTTGCTTTGGCTCCTTTTTTAAAGCCTCTTTTTTTGCTGACGTAGGCCGTTTTAGGGTGATTTTTATATTTAGTCGGTAGTTCTTCTAAGGTATTTGTTATGACGTCACAATCAGGGTAGTTAGAACAAGAGAAAAAAGTTTTCCCAAAACGAGATTTACGAGCTGTTATGTGGCCATCGCACGAAAGCGCAGGACAAGAAGGGAGATCTTCAGGGCGATATATTTTTTCTCCTTTCTTGGCGATATTGACAATTCCTTTGCACTCAGGATAGCGAGAGCAACCTAGGAATGGTCCGAACCTGCCATGTCTTAAGGTCATTGAAGAGCTACATTGAGGGCACGACTGATCCCAGTCAAAATTAGGATCATAATCTTCTTTATTAAAATCAACAGCTTCAATGGCTGTGGTGTAGTCACATTCAGGGTAGTTAGAACAGCCATAGAAGTATTTATTTCGCGACCAGATTTTTTGGAGTTTGTTACCACATTTCGGACAATCAATATCAGTGAGAACTTTAGGGACAACAGCTTCTTTTTCAGCTTTTTCAATAAGGGGAATGAAATCTTTCCAAAAATCACGGATGACCTCTTTCCATTTTTTATTATGTTCGGCTACTTGTTCTAGTTGATCTTCCATTTGAGCTGTGAAGGTCACATCCATGATGGGGGGAAAGTTGTCCTCGAGCATTTGGCAGATGACTTTGCCAAGCTCTGTAGGCTTTAAGGTGTGGCTTTCTTTTGTGGTGTAATCGCGGCTTTGGATCTTATTCATGATCGCTGCGTAAGTAGAGGGGCGGCCAATGCCCAATCTTTCTAGTTCCTTGATAAGCGATGCTTCAGTAAAACGGGGAGGCGCCTTTGTAAACGATTGTGTAGAGCTTAGATCGAGAAGAGTAAGGGGGTTTCCTGCTTCTAGAGGAGGCAATAGTTTAGCTTCCTCTTCCTCTTCTTCTGAATGACCTTTGTCTTTTTTCTCTTCGTAAGCAGCTAGATACCCGTTGAATTTGATGACGGATCCTGTAGCTCGAAGCATCATATCTTGGTTTGTTTCGATGTCTGCAGAAACAGTATCATAAATAGCAGGATTCATTTGAGAGGCTATGAAACGGCGCCAAATCAAAAGATAGAGTTTGTATTGCTCGATTGTAAGATATTTTCTAATCCGCTCTGGATCACGGCTTAAGTTAGTAGGACGGATGGCTTCATGAGCTTCTTGTGCGCTTTTTTTAGAAGCATAGATTTTAGGTTGCTCTGGAAGATACTCGGGGCCGAAGTGTTTGAGAATGTATTTGCGTGCATGATCGATGGCCTCTGGTGCAATATTGACAGAGTCGGTACGCATGTAGGTAATAAGACCTTCCGTCCCTTCTTCTCCCATATCGATCCCTTCATAGAGGCTTTGTGCAATGCTCATTGTACGAGACACTGAAAATCCGTAATGGCGACTAGCTTCTTGTTGGATGGTTGAAGTAATGAAGGGAGGAACTGGATTTCTTTTTTTCTCTTTTTTCTCTACATGGGCAACGCGATAAGAAGCGATTTTGAGTTTGCTAACAATTTTTTGAGCCGTTTCTTGATTGGGGATAAGGTAGCATTCTTTATTGCCAGATTTTTCTTTTTCTACTTTGAGTCCACCGACACTATAAAGAGCTGCATGAAAAGGGCGCTCTTTTTTTTGTGTTTCTAAGACAGCACCAATATTCCAATATTCAACAGGTTTAAAAGCGTCAATTTCTTTTTCTCTATCCACCACAAGTTTTAAAGCAACCGATTGGACTCGACCTGCAGAAGAGCCGTGCCTTCCCCTTTTGACTCTGCGAGCTAGAATGGGAGAGATTTTATATCCTACGATACGATCCAGCAGGCGCCGGGCTTGTTGCGCATCGACTAGATCCATATCAATGTCTCTAGGATGATCTAAAGAAGATTGGACTGCATCTTTGGTGATCGATTGAAAAGCAGCTCTTTTGATTTTTGTTCCCTTAGGGAGGATGGAGGCGATATGCCATGCAATAGCTTCTCCTTCTCGATCAGGATCGGGAGATAGGTAGACAATTTCAGCTTTTTTTGCCGCTTCTTGTAATTTTTTAATCACATCTTTTTTGTCAGGCATTGTGACGTAAGTTGGCTCAAAGCTATCTTCATCAATACCAAACTCTTTTTGGGGCAGATCACGAATGTGTCCTACGGAGGATTCAAAAAAATAATGGGGCCCAAGAAACTTTCTCAGTGTCTTGATTTTAGCAGGAGACTCTACGATAACAAGGGCTTTACCCATAACAATGATCCTTTAAAACCTGTCAGATGGTAGCGGATTTTAAGACAAAGTGCAAATTTTTCAGCGATTTACCTGTATAGATAATAGAATAAACTTTTTAATTTAAAGGGGTATTGGGCTGATTGATGTGAAGTTTTTGCTTTTGAAATTGAGAGGGGTTTTGAGTCGAATATAGTGTTTTGTTGAGTCCTTTATAGGTGGAAAATACCAGAATAGGTATGCTCAAAAAATAATTTTTATAAAAAGAGTTGAAGATGAAAAAGGCATTGATTACAGGAGTTACCGGGCAAGATGGTTCCTATCTTGCTGGGGTTTTGTTAGAAAAAGGGTATGCAGTTCATGGATTAGTTCGAAGATCTTCTTCTTTGAATTTGGATCGTATTCGCCATTTGGAAGGAAAAATTGTCCTTCACGAAGGGGATTTAAGTGATTCATCCAGTCTAAAAAAAATTATTGAAAAAACTTCGCCAGATGAAGTTTACAATTTAGGTGCCATGAGTCATGTAAAGGTCTCTTTCGAGATGCCGGAGTATACAGCAGATGTAGATGGAATAGGAGTTTTGAGGCTTTTAGATGCGATTAAAGCTCATAATCCCAAAATTAGATTTTATCAAGCTTCCACTTCTGAATTATTCGGTAAGGTAAAAGAGATCCCTCAATCGGAAAAAACTCCGTTTTATCCTCGGTCTCCTTATGGAGTGGCTAAATTGTATGCGTATTGGATTGTTGTGAATTATCGAGAAGCTTATGGAATGTATGCTTGCAATGGCATCTTGTTCAATCATGAAAGTCCTAGAAGAGGAGAGACATTTGTTTCTCGTAAAATTTCTTTGGCTGTAGCAAGAATTGTTGCTGGCTCTCAAAAGAAATTATTCTTGGGAAACTTAGATGCAAAACGAGATTGGGGATATGCGAAAGACTTTGTTGAGGGGATGTGGCTGATGCTACAACAAGAAGAACCCGAAGATTTTGTTTTAGCTACAGGAGAGACTACGACAGTGAGATCTTTTGTTGAAATGGCTTTTCGTGAGGTAGGTATTCATATTGAATGGAAAGGTAGTGGCGTTGAAGAAAAAGGATATAGCCAATATGGAGATTTGTTGGTTGAAGTTTCTCCTGAATTTTTTCGTCCTGCCGAAGTAGATCTTTTGATAGGAGATGCCAATAAAGCGAGATCTAAATTGGGTTGGAGTCCGAATACTTCTGTTCAAGATCTTGTCAAAATGATGATTGAATCCGATACAGAAAAAGTGAGAAAAGAAATTCATTCTGAGCCATTGATTATTAATTGATAAGGAAAGCCGTGCGTAGTGCGCTGATTCATGATTGGTTAGTTTCTCCAGTGGGCGGAGGAGAGAAATGCCTGGAGGCTATTTCTCGTTTATATCCTTCGCCTATTTATACACTTGTAAAAAATAGCTCAAAGTTAGTGGGAACTTATTTTGAAGGATTGTCTATTACATCTTCATTTCTTCAGAAAATGCCTAAAGTGGAGACTAAATATAGAAGCTATCTGCCTTTGTTTCCTAAAGCTATTGAGCGATTTGATTTGAGATCTTTTGATTTAGTCATTTCTTCTTCTCATTGTGTAGCTAAAGGAGTTATGACTCATCCAAATCAGCTCCATATTTGTTATTGCTACACTCCGGTTCGTTACGCGTGGGATTTACAAGAAGATTATTTAAAAGATTCAGGATTACATCGTGGCATTAAGGGGGCATTAGCGCGGTGCATTCTTCGTTATTTAAGAGGATGGGATATTCGTTCATCCAAAAGAGTCGATCATTTTATTGCTATCTCTCACTATGTGGCTCAGAGAATTCAGAGATTTTATGGAAGGCAAGCTCATGTCATTTATCCGCCTGTCGATCTTTCTTATTACACCTTAGAAGAGAAGAAGGAGAATTACTATGTGGCAGCATCTAGATTTGTCCCTTATAAGAAAATGAGACTTATTGTTGAGACGTTCTCTCAAATGCCGGATCGACAATTGATTGTGATTGGCGATGGTCCTGAATGGAAAAAAGTGAAAGAAATAGCCACAGCGAATGTAAAACTTTTGGGATATCAACCCGATGAAGTTTTGAGGGGACACTTACAAAAAGCTAAAGCTTTTATTTTCGCAGCTGTTGAAGATTTTGGAATTTTACCCATTGAGGCTATGGCGTGCGGGACTCCAGTCATAGCATTCGGCCAAGGTGCTATTAGAGAAACGGTTTTGGAAGGAGAAACTGGTATTTTTTTCCAAGAGCAGACGGCGAGTTCTTTAGTAGATGGGGTGAAAAAATTTGAACGGCTTTCATTCGATCCTAAAAAATGTCGTAAAAGAGCTGAGATGTTTTCTCAAGAAAGATTTAACGTAGAATTTCAGAAGTTTGTAACAGA
>Ga0196970_1001028_pt1 | contig 22530 bp, 19 predicted proteins | sample S1v_513CmetaG_FD_148672 | JGI IMG/M metagenome (GOLD analysis project Ga0196970, IMG submission 148672) | Soil microbial communities from Anza Borrego desert, Southern California, United States - S1+v_5-13C | ecosystem: Environmental > Terrestrial > Soil > Desert | place: USA: California...
AGCAACTCATGCTGTAGCAGGCCTTCCTCTGCCAGCAGTTCCGGACTTATCAGCAAGGGGTTTCCTGCCATGCTGGAGTAGGAGCTATAAGGTGAGTGACCTGCACCTTCTTCTGTGGGGTTGAGTGGTAGTATTTGCCAATACTTCTGCCTGCTCCTGCTGAGGAACTTTGCGAATCGTTTTGCTCCTGTGCCCAGATCACCGATGCCGAACCTGGAGGGTAGGGAAGAAATGGCAAGTAAAATGCCTGCACCTCTTTCATTCTCTTTGATATGCATTCTTAATAAGCCAAGAGGTATTTGCTGAAATACATCCTTCACCTGTATTTCGCCGCTGGTAGTTCCCTTTGTACCAGTTATAAGGTGCTGCCACTCCTGCGGTGCCTCCGGTCTAAGCAGTACCCTTGTGTCACGCCAGTCGATGCCGGTAACATCTGTCGACTTTTGCTTGCAAAGGCTGGCAATATGCAATGGGACAATGACGATTATCCATTCACCTTTCAGCCTGCGTGCAAAGGAGAAGATATGGTCCTTGTACCTGCCTTCTACCTTCAGCGGAAGATATTGGCCAGACGCAAACAGATCAGGGTTTTCTTTCCGTAGCTGAAGCAGCTCATGGGTAAGCCACAGCTTGATAGAGGCGTCCTTGCGGCGATGCCATAGTTGTGCAACGAAGTTGTCCTCGCCTTGCGCTTTGATGCTTGTTAGTTCCTCCAGCAATTGCTGACGCTGGTTGTAATCGACAGGGCGGCGGTTGTCAGGGTCAACAAGGCTAAGATCCCAAAGCTCAGTACCCTGGTAAACATCAGGTACTCCGGGGCAGGTAAACTTCAGCAGGAGCTGGACAAGAGAGTTGACAATGCCCGCATCTGTTATCTTATCCAGTAACTGCATGAACGAACTGCGGAAGGGCGAATGAGTTTCCAGGATAGACCGTACAAACTGTTTCGCAGCACCTTCGTATGCTTCATTAGGCTTTGTCCAGTTGGAGTGGGTCTTTGCCTCGCGTAAGGCCTTTTCAAGAAACTGTTCCATCCGCGGCAGGAATCCTTCCTCCTCGTCTTCTGCTAAGGGATATGCGCCAACAAGTGTTTGGTATATCAGGTACTCGTCGTTGACATCCGGTGCTCCGGCTGCTTTGTGTTCTGAGTTAAGTTCCTGCCAATGCTTTACAGCAGAAATCCATTCTTCGTGCAGATCCGAGAGAACATTCAGTCGCGCTCTTACGTCTTCGCCACGCTTGGTGTCATGAGTAGAGGTGGCGTTTAGCGATAAAGGCCAGTGCTGCTGCCGTTCGATCATTGCCAGGTGAAACTGTTCAGCAGTAATGCCAAATGCTTCCGGTGCGTCACCTACATCATTGTGACCGATAAATCGGTTGTAGGTGTACATGAGCGTATCCTCCACTCCCTTGGCCATGAGTGGGCCGCTGAACTGCATACAGCGTTTGTAGAAATGTGCAGCACGTTCTCTGTACTTCAAATCATCTGTAAGTGGACGTGCAAGAATGGCCTGCTCAAGTAGTAATACCCCATCTGCAAGTTCAGGGTGTTGCACCACAATAGAGGTAAAGATCTTTTTTACAGCTTTAGCCTCTTCAGCCTCGAGGGGAAGTTCGCTGCCATAGTATCGGTATACAGGACATTCGATGAGGAAAGAACCAATTGCTTTTTTCAGGACATCTTTAGTTGTGGCAGAAGCATCGCCAAGTTCTGACGTCTTGAATAGCTGATAAAGGTTTTCAAGTTCCCCGCCCATGTGGTCATACAGAATATGTGCTTTCTTTTCTCTTATCTGTTGAGAAACGGGAGATGAAGAACCAGTAATCTGTTGGTAAAAGGAAGTGAAATGTTGCTCATGCTTAGGATTAGTTAGTAGGTTGTTTACCAAAGCAAGAAAGTCATAGCCGGAATTTCCCTGCACTGGCCAGTGTTTGGGAAGACTTTCATCGGGCTGTAGTATTTTCTCCACTACAACATAAGTATCGCCGCCAGTTAGTTCCTGCAGATCGTGCAGGTATTTCCCCGGATCATATAGGCCATCAATATGGTCGATACGCAACCCGCTGATAATGCCTTCTTCTGTCAGGGACTTCACCAGGCGATGATATTCGTTGAACACCTGCTCATCCTGTATGTTGATGCAGATTAGTCCGTTGATGGTAAAGAACCTTCGGAAGTTGATCTTTTTGTCGGTCTCCTGCCAGTGGCAGAGATGGTAGTGTTGAGCGTTGGCTATTTTCTGTAGCAGCGCCTTGTCTTGATTTAACTGTTCAAGATCTGGTAATTCTTCAAGATTGGGAATAAGTTCCAGGATCGATTCCTTATTTACCGGGTAACTACTATCGTAGTAGCGAAGTACTATTCTTCCATCAGAATGGGCCAGTATCAGTTCGCCATTTTTGATAGCTTTCTCTGCTGAAGCGCCAAGGAAAGGCACCATTACTTTCCCGTCATGTACTTTGCTTTCCCAGTCTATATCGAAGAAGTCTGCAAACCTTGATTGTTTGCCATGCTCCAGTACATCCATTAGCCACTTATTTCCGGGATGGAACGCCATGTGATTGGGGACAATATCCTGTAGCCATGACATACCGGCGTCTGAGAGATGTTGACTGATGTTTCGTAGTTGTGCCTCCGTCCCGATTTCGGGGTTTACCTGATTCGGGTCAATGCCATCGTAGCCGTGGGTGCTGCCGGGCGTAGCACTGAAAATGGGTGACGCGTAAATGCTGGTCACCCCTAAAGAACGGAGGTAGGGGAGCGCATTTTCAAGATCGCTGAATGTAAAGGATTTGTGGAACTGCAGACGGTAAGTAGCAACAGGATTAAACATCTTGATTCGTATAGATAATGATGGATTCAGGTTGAATTTTCAAAGTGGTGTTGTCGGAAACGGACTCATTGTCTGAACCGGGGCCACCCCATTTTGTATCAGCAGAGTCAAGTAATTTTCGCCACTGCTGCTGGAGTGGCGGCATGAGAGGTTTCCGCACTTCCTTCGAGAAGTTCATAAAGCAGACAACATGACTTCCCTCATGCCAGCGATGCAACATCAGCAATTGCAGTGGCTCTTCAAGCTTCACGTCTATCGACTTCCTGTTTAGCTCGTATATGGCTGATATCTTTTTGCGGAGAGTTATCAGCTCCTTGTAATAAGCATGCATTGTTCTGTGTGGTTCCTTCCCTAATAGCTCCCACTGTAGTTTACAGTTATCAAAGGTGGTGGTAGATTGCGGGTCTGGCGCTTCGCCTGCAGCATGGAAGGCCTCGAATTCTGCCTTTCTACCCTTTCGTACTGCCTCTACAAGTTCCGGGTCAGTATGGCTGATGAAATATTGGAAAGGGTTTGACTCACTATATTCCTCACCCATAAACAGCATCGGCAGGTATGGACTGATAAGAACAGCGCCCGCCATGAGCTTCTGCATTTCAAAACTTACCAGCTTGCTGGTGCGCTCACCAAGCATCCGATTACCTACCTGGTCATGGTTTTGACTAAAGACCACGAACTGCTGTCCGGGATTGTCTTCTGCCCTGACACCAAACCTCTTTTGCCTGTGGGGTGAATACTGTCCATCGTACACGTATGCATCGCGGTATGCTTTTGCCAGGTGGTTCAAGCCGTCAAAGTCTGCATAGTATCCTGTACGCTCTTCCCCCGCGCTCACCCTGAGTGCATGATGGAACTCGTCTATCCATTGGGCGTCCATCCCAAATCCGTGCTCTTCCAACGGGTTGATAAAGCGCGTGTCATTCAGGTCGCACTCCACTATGAGGTAATGGGTTCTTCCGGTGCGGGCGATTATTTCATTTACATGTTCCTTGATTTCTCTCAGTATGTGCTTTGGACTAAAATCTTTAATAGCATGCACTGCATCCATTCTCAGTGCGTCTATATGGAAGTACCGGAACCACATGAGGGTATTCTCAATGAAGTATTCTCTGACTCCATCACAACCTGCATCATCAAAGTTTATTGCTTTGCCCCATGGAGTTCCGTACTTGGTAGTGAAGTACGGTCCGAAGCTTTCCAGGTAATTACCTTCAGGCCCCATATGGTTGTATACCACATCCAGTACAACGGCAATACCTTTTTGGTGGCAGGTATCTACAAGTCGTTGTAGTCCTTCAGGACCGCCATAGCTATCCTGCACCGCAAAGGGAAAGACGCCATCATAGCCCCAGTTTCTGCTTCCCGGAAATTGCGCCACAGGCATAATTTCGATGGCAGTTATGCCTAGCTCTTTCAGGTAATCCAACTTCCCGGCAATGCCTTCGAAGCTTCCTTGTTCCGTGAAAGTTCCGGTATGCAACTCATACAGAATATAGTCCTTCAACTGGGGGTTCTGCCACTCTGTGTCAGTCCAGGGGAAAGACTCCAGGTCCAGTGCTTGCGAGTGACCGTGTACACCTTCTGGTTGATGGATTGATACGGGGTCGGGCAGTGCGTGGTCGCCATCAATGTTAAACTTGTACAGGTCTCCAGCTTTCAATTCTCTGGTTGTAGACCTGAAGTAGCCCAGGTTGTCTGGTGCCAAGTCTATGTGTCCTCCTCTCTTTAGTTCTAATGCAACCGTTTTAGCTTTCGGTGCCCACACATTGACATGTGCTTCACTACCTTTTTCAAATTTTACTCCTATTCCTCGTCTGATAACATCTGCCATAGTGTTAGTTGTTTGTTCTCATAGGGCTTTTTAGAAGGACAACTGACCTGCTTCTTACTCTTATTGTTTCACCCGGGTTGAACGAATCACCTTCGGTAACTTCATTACTGCTGGTATCTATGACTTTGATCCAGGTGTCACCATACTTTTTTTCTGGCAGGCGGTAATCTATAGATCCATAGTGTGCATTGAATATAACGTAAAAGCTATCGTCTACTATTCTCTTGCCATTGTCGTCAACTGAGTGAATACCTTGTCCGTTCAGGAATACTGCCAAGGACTTCGCATAGCCGTTATTCCAATCCTCATCAGACATCTCGCTTCCGTCAGGCGAGAACCATGCGATATCTTCTACGCCTATTCCATGGATGCGCTGACCCTGGAACCACCTCCTGCGGCAAAAAACCGGGTGTGATTTCCGGAGGTGTATGACCTTACGGGTGAATTCTAGTAATTCTTTGTCAGCATTAGCCCAGTCGAGCCATGATATCTCATTATCCTGACAATAAGCATTATTATTTCCTCTTTGCGTTCTGCTGATCTCATCTCCTGCTACCAGCATAGGCACACCCTGAGAAAGAAAGAGTGTAGTTATGAAGTTTCGCTTCTGCTTTGCTCTTAGCCTGTTTACCTGCTCATCATCGGTAGGTCCCTCTATACTGCAGTTCCAGGACCGATTATGGCTTTCTCCATCATTATTGTCTTCACCATTTTCAATGTTATGTTTTTCATTGTAGCTGACCAGATCATGGAGTGTGAAGCCATCATGCGCGGTTACAAAGTTTACACTGGCTGAAGGTGTTCGATAGTCTCCCTTGTACAGGTCTGAACTTCCGGTAAACCGCAAAGCGAACTCGCCCAGCATACTGTCAGCACCTCGCCAGTAGTCCCTGATAGTGTCCCGGTACTTTCCGTTCCATTCGGACCACCCCTGTGGAAAGTTCCCTACCTGATACCCTCCTTCCCCGATATCCCAAGGCTCGGCAATGAGCTTCACCTGTGAAATGATCGGATCCTGATAGATGATATCGAAGAACGAGCCTAGTCTGTCTACCTCATGTAGCTCCCGGGCAAGTGTTGCTGCAAGGTCAAAGCGGAATCCATCCACATGCATCTCCAGTATCCAGTACCTGAGGCTGTCCATAATGATCCTGAGTACATTAGGCATCATGGCATTCAATGTATTGCCGGTACCAGTATAGTCCATGTAGAACCTTTTGTCTTCGGTCAGGCGGTAATATGTTGCATTGTCTATCCCGCGAAAGCTGACAGTGGGGCCCATTTGGTTACCCTCACCAGTGTGATTGTACACTACGTCCAGGATTACCTCTATGCCCGCTTTATGGAGCTGCTTTACCATCTCCTTGAATTCGACCACCTGCTGCCCCAGGTTCCCGCTGCTTGAATACCTTACATCCGGGGCAAAAAAGCCAATGGTATTATAGCCCCAGTAGTTAGTTAATCCTTTGTCCACCAGGTACCGGTCTGTAATGAAGTGGTGAACAGGCATTAGCTCAACGGTTGTAACTCCTAGGTCTTTAAGGTATTTTATGGTAACTGGGTGTCCCAGTGCCGCATAGGATCCTCTGATTTCTTCGGGGATGTCGGGGTGCAGCTTGGTAAATCCTTTGACGTGAGTTTCATAAATAACACTTTCGTGGAAAGGTATATTCGGCGGTGTATCACCCTCCCAGTCAAAACTGGGGTCGATGACCACACACTTGGGCACAAACTCGGCACTGTCCGACTCGCTGAAACTCAGGTCCTCATCTTCATGACCCAGTTGATAGCCAAAGAGCGAGTCGTGCCAGTCTATTGTTCCCGCAATGGCCTTACTGTTGGGATCGATCAAAAGCTTGTTTGGATTGAACCTGTGGCCGTTCTCCGGCTCATACGGCCCGTGTACCCTAAATCCATATAATTGTCCGGGCTGTATGCCTGGCAGGTAAATGTGCCACACGCTTCCTGTGCGTTCGATCATATTTACTCTGAATGACTCTGTTTCGTCAAGCACAGTTTGAAAAAGACAGAGTTCGACTCTTGTAGCGTTTTCTGAAAATACTGAGAAGTTTACTCCCTTCCCATCCCATGTCGCACCAAGTGGAAAGGGTTTGCCTGCATGTATAGTTGTGTTCATAAATGGTTGATACCGATTATCCTGTTATGTCCACCATCTTGTGGGGAGCGGATAAGGATTAAAAAACATTTATGCCAGACAAGAGGGAAAGTTTTGTGGATGAGGTAGTTTCATCTGTGGCGTCAGCTGGTATGAATTTTACATAAACTAAAGACATAATCTCGAAGTATGAATAAACCGCTCACTTTTCACCAGGCTCAGCATATCTGCAGTACATATCAATTTCTGGAAGGAACACCATACGATCAGGAATTTTCCGGAACCACTCCTATCCAGGCTGTAATGGTAGCCCCTTATGGAGAACAAGCACAGCAAGAATTTGTGGATGACTTTGACATACTTGGATATACAGATATTAAGCCATATAACGAAAAGGAAGGCTATGACGTGATCGTGCTTGCAAGATATGTCCACGACAGGGAAATATGTTTGTGGATGGATCTGAGGTCGTTTGTAAGGAAAAACATTAAGCAGGTTGCCAGGTCCCGCAAACTTCATTTGCTTTCTTCCAGCTATGATACGGGAGTAGCTGTATAAGAAATTCCCCAGTATTTGGGGTAATAAAGCCTTGTAGAGATTATTCTTTACAAGGCTTTTTTACAAAATCATTATCTTGGTTCCATAACACCGCACCATTGGAAAACAGCGAACAGATTGTAGACTTTAGCTACATAACCGAACTTTCAAACGGAAAGCCGGAATTTATGAATCAGGTTCTGACCATATTTATGGAAAACACCCCTCCCGGCCTGGTGGAGTTGGAGAACCTTGTACGAAACACCAGAAAATGGGACGCAATTTCAAAGCAAGCGCATTTTTTGAAATCGAGTGTAGGAATTGTCAAGATCAATGGGATGCATGAACGGCTGCAGCAAATTGAAAGCATTGCAAAGACAAAGCCTGACAAGGTGAGAATTGCTCAGCTTCTTGATGAGATCCTTGACACTTTTTCAAAAGCTGAAATAGTCATAAGGGAAAAAATGGCCTCAAATACTGTGGCGTAGGTTAATGGCCGGGCAGGTAAATCTGAAACTTGCTTCCTTTACCTTGGGTGCCTTCTGCTGTTATAGTTCCATGGTGGATCTCCGTTATCTTAAGGCATAGTGCCAGACCCATACCCGTTCCCGGATAGTCCTCAGCATTGTGAAGCCGCTGAAACATCTGGAAAATCCTACCTGCATACTTCTTGTCGAACCCTATTCCGTTGTCGCTAACTGTAAACCTGATATAGTCTGGTTCACCGGGCAAATCAAGTTCCTTTACTTCGGTGGCCTTTACAGTTTCTGCATGTATGTTTACTTCAGGCCGGTTTCCGGATTGCTGAAATTTCAATGCGTTTTGAATCAGGTGACTGAAAAGCTGAAGCAGCATGGTTCGGTATCCTTTGACTGTTGGAAGTACGCCACAGGTAACCACTGCATCTTTTTCTATTATGCGCTCAGTGAGATTATCCTTTACGATGGCCACAACATGGTTCATGTCTACATCCTGCACCTGCTCTTCTTCAGCGTTCAATTGACTGTAAGTAAGTATATCATCAGTGAGCATCCCCATCCGTTGAGCTGCTATTTGTATTCTCTTAAAGTACTTTCTTCCGGTATCAGTAAGGTTCGCACCTTCTTTCGAAAGGATGAGTTCCGAGAATGTGTAGATTTTTCTGGCCGGTTCTTTGAGGTCATGGCTCGTTATATGGGTGAAGCTGCTGATTTCGGCATTTTTCTGCTTAAGCTCCTTATTTTTTTTCACGAGTGCACGGTTCAGGCTTTTTAGCTCCTGCTCGTATTTCACCCTATGCGCTACGTCGTGCTTTATGTTCAATACACCGGTTACCTTGTCGTTTTCCTTTAGCGGTATATAGTGATTCTCATAATAGCCTCCCTCGTATGGTACCTTATCCGCAGGAACAAAGCTTTTGAACCCTTTTAGAGCATTTGAGATGGCATCAGTTGTTTTCTCGCAGATTTTTAGATCGGGGAATACAGTATAAAGGTGTTCTCCTATAACTTCTTCGCTGGGGATTCCCGTGATCAGTTCACTGGTCTTGTTCCATGCAATGATTTTAAGGTTTTCATCAAAGGCTAAAATCCGGTCGATGCTTGCATCATTCAGCTTCTCATGCAGACTGCACTCTTCTTCGAGTTGTACCACTTTCTTCTCCAGGGCGTTTACCTTGTCCTGTAGCTCTCTTAATCTTTCAATAGTAAAATGCCCTTCCTCACTCATTGTAGAATTTTTGCTGTTTCTAAAGATAGGCCTAACATGGCTAAACCGGTACTTACTTGATAGAGTACTGAAAATACTCTGCCACTGTTGAGTCCTATATAGTAGTCGGAACGAGCGTCGCGTTGAAGGCGCTTGTTGCGGCTTTGATGACATTCCTGAACCCTTCGTCCTCACATTCCACAGAAATCGAAGTGATCATACGTTCGCCAGAGACTATTCCCTGGTAAGTTACTACTGCTTCAATACCAATTCTGTCGAAATAAGACAAGGTGTGTTCAAGATAGGATAACCGGGATAGATATAATTCTTTGAAAATCTTGCTTTCAATGGCCGTAGAAGTATCTATCAATTTGATATACTGCATATAAGAAATTGATGATGCTGCAAAAATAATAAGTACTTCCGAATATTAAAAAGGTTTAATCTCCTGCTGAAAAGTTCGCTCTGCCAGCCATTAATGCTACAGGTCGGTTACTATAAGCGGAACGATTTTGTAAGGAAACGCCTTAGTAAAAGCGTCATCCTGATGAGAAAGGAGGAAATTTATCTTGCGGATATTGAGCGCATCTTGTTTGGTCAGACGCCGCCATTATTCCTCGTTGAAGTCTTTCTAAGGACAGTAATAATTTATATTATCCTTTTGGTAGTCGTGCGTCTGCTTGGGAAGAGGATGAGTGGCCAACTAACTATCACGGAAATGGCTGTAATGCTGACCCTTGGTGCCGTGGTAGCACCTGTTATGCAGCTGCCCGATCGGGGCCTGCTCATAGGCGTATTGATTCTATTTTGTACGCTCCTGTTCCAGAGGGGTATTAATTGGCTTGCATTTAGGCGTAGTGGCGTTGAAAGGGTTACCCAAGGTCAGATGTGCCTGTTGGTAAAGGATGGTGTACTACAGTTGGACCAGATGAGAAAGTCACGAATTACACGGCAGCAGGTATTTGCAAATCTGCGAGGCAAGGAGATTTACAACCTTGGCGAAGTTCAGCGTGTTTACCTTGAAGCCTGTGGTATATTCAGCGTATACAGGTTCGAAAATTCCCGGCCAGGTCTTGCGCTACTGCCGCCTAAAGACAAGAGTATCAACGATGAGACGAATCAAGTTGGCGATGAATTGCTTACTTGTTCTAATTGTGGGAATACTGAACATGGTGCAACGCATCGGGCATGTTCCATTTGTGGTAGTTTCCGCTGGACCGATGCTATGGCTGCCTGACTAAATATCACTCCTATGAATCCAACAGATATCAGACTTGGTGACCTTGAAAGAATAATGATAGGCGAGGTGCCGGCTGTTTTCTTTCTTGAGGTAGTCATCCGGGTTGCGTTCATTTACCTCCTCCTGATGGTATCAATGCGTATCCTCGGGAAACGAATGGCTTCTACACTGTCAGGGTCAGAGCTTGCCGCTCTGGTGTCCCTTGCAGCGGCGATAGGTGTACCTATTTCAGCCCCTGATAGGGGACTGCTACCTGCAGCGGCTATCGCCTTAGTGGTCATTGTTATTCAGCGGTTTATATCAGCTAGAGCTTACAAGGATCAGGAATTTGAAAAATTATCGCAGGGCGATCTCACAATTCTAGTGGAAAATGGTGTAATGCAGTTGGAGCAGATGGAGAAGTCTCGTATAACTCATGAACGGGTGAGAGCGCAGCTTCGATCTGAAGGGCTTAGGAATATGGGAGCTGTAAAGCGACTCTACCTTGAAGCGACTGGCGGGTTCACCATCATCCGCAATGAAGATCCTGTTCCTGGACTCTCACTGGTGCCAAAATGGGATATGGACCTGCTGGAAAGTCAGATTAAAGCAGACAATCTAGTAGTATGCGGAACGTGTGGGGATCGCGGGGCTACGAATAGCAAGGGCGAGAATTGCGTTAACTGCGGTGAAAATAACTGGACGACAGCGGTAAAGGAGCATTGATCAAAAACAATCATCATGGTACAACTTCTGGAGGACTTTCCCCCACATGTCGCGGCTTACAAAGCATCTGGTTCTGTGGGGAAAGAGGAGTACGAACGTGTAGTAATGAAGCGGGTTGACGAAGTAGCAGTTGAATTTGGTAAGGTTAACTTTATTGTTGTGCTACAGACCGGAATGGAAGATTATACGATAGGAGCCTTCCTCCAATACCTGAAGGTAAGTTTCGAACATTTTTTCAAATGGAACCGCATGGCGATAGTTTCAGACGAGCAGTGGGTTCGGCGTGCCTACGACTTCCTAGGGCATATCGTGCATGGCGAAATCAGAACGTACGAGATTAAGCGTCTTGACGAGGCCCGTGAATGGGTATCAGAACCACTATAGATTGAGCATACTTCGTGACAGCAGTTCTGTTAGTCATCGTCTTTTTTAGCTGGTCGGTTCCTCAGCTCTGATGCAGGAACGTATACATTATGTCCCTTGTCATTAACATAGTAATACCTGCTGTTCTTATCGATGAATATGTCCTCACCGTTCGGCCCCATTTTGTTTTCTGCCTCTGTATACAGAATATCTGATTTTGCCTCAGAAGCTTGTTCTGCAACTTCGTGTGCACCTTTCTTAACGCCCTTCTTGACACTTTTACCAGCTTTCTTCACGCCCTGCTTCACTTCCTGTGTAGTATTCCGGTCGTCCTGAGCCGAGCTGGTAAATGGGGTGGTAACAATTAGAACGCAGGCTGCAAATAACATGAACTTGTTCATAGCAAATGTGATTTATCAATTGGTAGTGCAAAATGATGCCTTTGCTTCTTAAAAGAGAGCCAAATCAGGTGTAGCCTAAAGGATCCTTTTCAACGTTTAATGCCTTTACGGGATGTCAAGGCATTTCTATGGCTCTATTTTAATAGCTTAGTCTGTGATGAGCGTTTTTGAATTTTTAGTTTCCGCCTTTCCATGAGTGTAAATGACCAATCGGCCATTACGAATCGGGTTGTAGAGTGGCTTCAGGATTCAATAGTGACTATTGATCTCGAGGGCGTTATAACCAGCTGGAATAGAGCGGCAGAAGTGCTTTATGGCTACCGAGCCGACGAAGTGATAGGCAGGCCATTGTCTATGCTTACTTTGGCTGCGGATGTGGCTCAGCTATTTGTCAATATAGAAAAGGTCAGGAAAGGTGGCATTGTTCAACTTTACGATACGATCAGAATACATAAGGACGGGAAAGAGTTACATCTGGAAATAAGGCTGTCGCCGCTAAAGGATACAAGCGGGAAGGTGATCGGACTCGTCACACTAGCGAGAGATATTAGCGAGGTAAGGAAGGTTCAGAACAATCTCACAAAATCAGAAGCACGTTTAAAGACGCTGTCTGATGTGATTCCTCAACTTGTATGGGAAAATGACGATTCCGGCAAAGCCATCTATTTCAACAGACGATGGTTTGAATATAGCGGCTCCAGCTGGAGCGAGTCTGTGGGACCAGGATGGCAGGTGCTAGCACATCCCCGGGATGGGTATGCGTTGAGGCGGTGGGCAGAAGCGCTTCTCAACAGGCAGGTATTCGAAAGTGAGGTTCGGCTTCGGAGGCACGATGGGGTGTATAGATGGCACCTGCTGAGGAACGTCCCCTACAATGACGTTAACGGAGAGTTTGTGGGCTGGTTCGGTTCTGCGACCGACATACACGACCTCCATGAAGCCCAGGCATCAGCGGAGGAGCACATGCAGAAATTACGTGCAGTATTGGAGGCGGCTGTCGATTTCGCCATCATTATACTGGACGACAATGGTTTTATTTCCGATTGGAACAGCGGTGCTGAAGTGATGTTTGGCTATAAGAGGGAAGAAGTGATTGGAGAAAACACAGCCATTATCTTTACTCCGGAAGACCGACATGGAGGTATTCATATGGTAGAGCTCCACAACGCAAAATCTACTGGTCGGTCATTGGATGAGCGTTGGCATTTGCGAAAAGATGGAACCCGTTTCTTCATGAGTGGGGTAATGGTTCCCATTTTACATGCCTCAATACCAGGATTTGTGAAGATCGCGAGGAACATAACCGATCGGAAATTAATGGAGGAAGCGCTCTTCCTTTCAGAACAAAGAAAGAATGTTGTACAGTCAGCTGAGATTGGTGAGTGGGACTGGCATATCAATACAAATACGACGCATGTAAGTGAACAAACATGCTTCATTTTTGGCATCAGCCCATGCAAAACCATCATGGGCTCTCCCCTGCGTGAATATATACATCCAGACGATCTGCCGCAGCTACAGCAAAGCGTAGAAACAGCACTGAATGGTCTAAATATATTGCATGCAGAATTCAGGATCATTCGGGCTGATAATAAAAGTATCAGATGGGTGAGCGCTTACGGTCGTGTTGTTGCACATGAAAATAGTTCTCCAACTCGCATGATAGGAGTAATCTACGATATTACTACCCGTAAATTGCTGGAAAGCCAGAAGGATGATTTTATCAGTGTGGCAAGTCACGAACTTAAAACCCCAGTTACCGCTATCAAGGCATACGCAGGAATCCTGATGGATGAACTCGCCGGGTCCGATCATTCAGAAAGTGCAGAAATACTAAGGAAATTGAATGGACAGATCGACAGGCTTGTGAAACTGATTCACAACCTGCTCGATGCCAACAGTATGGAAACCGAAGTGAAGCTTCGTCCACAGGTTTTCGATCTAAACGTGCTGGTAGCTGAGCTGGTAAATGAGCTACGGCTAAGTGCACCAACTCATCAGCTTCTGTGGGATCCAGGCAATATATCTCTTGTGCATGCAGACAGAGATCGTATAGGGCAAGTGATTTCCAATTTCATTACGAACGCTGTAAAATACTCTAAGGGGAAGGAAAGGGTAGTGATCACTACAACCGATGGAATGGATGGAGCGATATTCAAGGTGCAGGACTTTGGAATTGGCTTGGCTCCGAAAGAACAAGGGCGGGTATTTGAACGATATTACCGCTCTAAAAATCCGACCGTAGAAAATACCCCGGGGCTGGGCCTTGGGTTGTATATAGCAGCCGAGATTATCAGGCAGCATTCCGGAGCAATTTGGGTGGAGAGTATACAGGGTCAGGGTGCAACCTTCTGTTTTAAGCTGCCGTATAGCTAGTCCAGACTAGTTGCCCTTGCTGACTTCTTGTCCAGGTCTTTGTTGCTGGAAGGAAAGATTTAACCGTAATCTGGCTAAGACAAAAGCTTTTTTACATTTTCCACCAAATAGACGTTATTGAATGGCTTCTCAATAAATGCGTCAGCCAATGCGGCTGCTGCAAGCCGTGCAACATGAGGAGTGGCCGAGGTCATGACGATAAAGATGTGGCTGGTTTCAGCTTTGTTCTTAAGGTGCCTGCAAATATCCAGTCCGTCTACACCCGAAAGCTGCTTGTCAAGAATAATGAGATCGGGAAGATCGAACGTCGGGTTAAGTAGCTGATTCCCATCGGTTGAAACAGAGACTTCGTATCCAGCTTTTCTGAGTATTAGAGAGAAGCCGTCCAGAACAGCGGTATCATCTTCAACAATTAGTATTCTTTTACTCATTTCAGTACGTCGGCTAGATCCGCTGCGTTTTGAATTCAGGCATGAACAAATTTACAATTTATAACGTCTTTTCTGATAAGACAGTCTATTTAAGGGACTGGCCAATGGCACATCCTTGGTAACAACTCTATAAATGGTACAGGAACCGAAGTTTATCATTGTTATTGGTGCATCTGCCGGTGGACTAAACGCCTTGTGTGAGGTGGTTGCGCAGCTTCATGAAGATATCGACGCTGCAATATTTGTGGTCTTACATCTTTCCAGACGGGGGATTGGTGACTACCTCCGTCATCGGCTCCAGCAGAACACCGTATTGAGATGTAGCGTTGTAGCTGAGGAGATGCCTATTGAAAGGGGACACATTTATGTTGCCGTGCCTGATTATCATCTCATAGTAAAAAAAGGTGTGTGCAAAGTTGGTGATGGTGTGGAGGAGAATCGCTGGCGGCCATCCATTGATGTGTTATTTCGTTCTGCAGCCGTGGCTTACGGAGAGCGGGTAATAGGAGTCATCCTTACAGGACTTATGGATGATGGAACTGCAGGTATGATAGCGATCAAGAGATGTGGAGGATTGTCGGTTGTTCAGGATCCAAATGAAGCTGAGTATCCCGAGATGCCGTTATCCGTCCTGAATAACATTTCGGTCGACTACAGTTTACCGCTTTCCCAGATTGGTTATGTATTATTCCAATTCATGGAAACTAAGCAATTTTTGGACACTCCAGTACCCGAAGATGTAATAAGAGAAGCTGAAATTGCAGAGAAGGTGGCCACGGGGATTGATGTTGTTCAACAGGTGTCGGAGGGGCAGGCTGTCTATTCATGTCCGGATTGCGGTGGCTCTCTATGGGAATTAGGGGAAATTGGGCAACGACGCTTTCGTTGCCACATCGGCCATGTTTACACAGAGCTCGATCTGCTCATAAAGGAGCAGGAAACCATCGAAAAAACACTGTGGGTCGCACTTAGAATGATGGAAGAAAGAAAACACCTGCTAAATCGGCTTGCCAGTGAATCAACCAGTAAAGGGCTATTGACGATGGCCAGGGATCACAAGAAGCGCGCAGGAGACTTGCAAAACCATATAGACATATTGAAAGGTATACTTTTCAAAATTAAGATTGACTAATGAACGGCCATGTTTTATTTAACAAAATGCCGGATACGGCCAACGACCTCGGTGTTGTTAAATGGTTTCTCGATAAAGTCGTCAGCTTGTGCCTCTATAGCTAACCTCGCCACGTCAGGTGTCGCGGAAGTCATAATTATGGGAATATGTTTTGTTGCTGCACGCGTTTTTAGGTGCCTGCAGATATCGAGCCCATCTACCCCTGATAGCTGCTTGTCTAAAAGTATCAAGTCAGGGTGTTCAAAATCATCCTGAAGTATTGATTCACCACGGGTTAAAACAGAGACTTGGAATCCCGCCCGTTCCAAAATTATCCGAAGTACATCTAGTACTCCTGTATCATCTTCAACAATGAGTATCTTCTTTTTCATTCTTCTGCTGAGCTGCCATCCGTTGTATCTATTATTGCTTTTTCCCACTAAGGGTAAAAAAGAACAATGAACCCTTGCCTTTATTGCTGTTTACACCTATCGTGCCATGGTGCCGTTCGATGATCTCACGCGCTATATAGAGCCCCAGCCCAAGGCCTGGAAATGTACGGGTGGAGGGTTCGGTAACCCTTGCAAACCGGTCGAACACCTTATCTTTCATTTGCTTATCAATACCTATTCCGAAGTCTTTTACCGAAACTTTCACGATGTCGCCTTCAGTTTTAGTAGTAATATTTATCTTTCCCCCGTTAGGCGAATATTTTACAGCGTTTGAAAGCAAGTTCGCTACTACCTGTTCTATCCGGTCTTTGTCAGCCCACACCTCGCGGTCAGCCTTCAGTGATGTGGTAAGTACGTGAATGTTTGTGGTCCTTTGTATCTGCTCTGCTACATTGACTACTAATTGGTTTATGTCAAACTTTACCTTCCTTAGCTTTAGCTGGCCTTCCTTTATACTGGTAACATCCAAAAGATCTTTTATCAGATTCGTTAAGCGCTCCACTTGTCCCTCAAGCTTTTCTATGAGCATAACCGCTTCTTGGTTCTCCGATTGCTCAAAAGTCTCAAGAAGTAGCTGGGAATAGCCCTTTATGCTGGTCATTGGTGTTTTAAGTTCATGGCTTGCAATAGCCAGGAACTCGTCCTTCTGTTTCTCCAGGGCCCTTCTTTCTGTTACATCCCTGTAATTGGCTATAATGCCGTGTATCCTTGGGTTATCCAGGAGATTGACGAATACGGCTTCCACGTTACGGTATCCTCCGTTTTTGTGCCTCATACGGAACTCTGAAAAAATGTTCTTTCCAGGAGACTTGATGCTGAGGTTAATTGCGGTTCCTTTGACTGACACATCGTCGGGGTGTACTAGCGGGTCCTGCAGTGCGTTTTTACCAATCCTTTCTTTTGGCGTAAACCCAAGGACCTTTTCAAGCGATTAGCTCTGATACTGTATCGCGCCATCTTTTGTAAAAATGGTAATGATGTCAAAAGCATTCTGTACCAGCAACCTGAAGCGTTCTTCGCTTTCTCTTAGTGTCACTTCCGCATTCTTCCACTCGGTGATGTCTTCTATAGAAAGTAGTATTCTATTATTCCGTGAGTCTTCCAGGTTTAGTCTCGTCGCACTAAACATCAAGACCTTACTATTAGTAGAAAGATCTTTCAATTCCACATTGTAGAAACTCTTATTTAATGTTATTACTTCCTGTAGTTTTTGCTTTAACTCACCTCTATCAAACCTACCCTCCGCTACTTCAAAGAAGTAATGCCCCTCTATGTCGGTGCTGTTCAATTTAAAGGTCTCATAGAAGGCTTTGTTTCCAGCGCGTACTCTTAGGTCTGCGTTTAGAACGAGTAGCGGCTCTCTTATTGTTTGCACAATAGCTTCGGTATATTCTACAGCTTCTTTCAGGTCGTTGTTTCGGTGCTGCAGCTCCTCGTTTATGGTGATTAGTTCCTCATTAGTGCTTTGTAGTTCTTCCTTTGAAGTTTCCAGTTCTTCATTGATACTTTGCAATTCTTCGTTGGAAGACAGTACTTCTTCATTAGCACTCTGAAGCTCTTCACGCGTCGCCTCAAATTCTTCACTCATGTGCTTCATCTCCGTCCTGGCCTGTTTCAGATCTGCTTCAAGTGTAGCCAGTCGCTTGTCCTTTGCCGATTCGCTCCGTTGTGGCATTGCCAGAGGCTCGCGCATGTCTGGTTCTTTATTCTCTTTGAATATGACCATGAAGAACCCATCTCTGGATGATCGCAGAGGAACCACTTCGATATTCACCATTCGAAGCCGACCTTCTTCAGCTAGTTCTATTCCTTCTTTTGTGGCAGGTTGGTTCTCTTTTTTTACTTTGTAAATAAGCGACTTAATTTCAAACACAAGTTCATCTCTTAGCATTCTCAAGAGGTGCAGACTGGCTCTTCCGGAGGCAGGTCGCAGGTATAGTGCTGTATTGCCCTGAAACCGTATTATGTTTAGATCTTTGTTTACGACTACACTTGCCGGAACATAGTGACTCAGCAGCAGATTGTCTGCTTCTTTTTCTATGGCTATGGTTACCTCAGGTCTTTTTGCAAAATGATCCCTTGGTATTAACTCCTCAGGCGGGGTGTAGGAAGGTGTCCTGGGAACAAAATCCATGTTTGGCTTAAAGGTGACTGATTTCTTTACATAGATCTTTTTTTCCTTACTCACCTGATCAAAAAGCTCTGCCGCAGTGCCGACAGTTTCGGACTTTCCCAGTATCAGGAACCCCGTTGGTTTCAACGCATAGTGAAAGGCATTCATTATCCTTTCCTTTGGACCGGACTCCAGATAGATCATTACATTTTGGCAACTAATAATATCCATTCTGCTAAATGGAGGATCCTTTAATAAATTGTGTGTGGCGTACACGCATATATCCCGGATTGCCTTTACGATCTGATAGCTGCCATCTATTTTTATGAAGAACCTTTTGATGCGCTCAGAGCTGACATTCTCCAGGGCGGTCTTTGGATAAATTCCTGTTCTTGCCTTCTCTATAGCCGGTTCACTGAGGTCTGTAGCAAATATTTGTACAGGGGTGGTCATGGCTGCATCTCCCAGGTATTCGAACAGACAAATAGCTATTGAACAGGCTTCCTCGCCGGTGGAGCAGGCGGGTATCCATATCCTGATTGGATCATTAGGCTTTCTGTTTTTCAGTAGCGCCGGAAATACCTCATCCCTAAGTGCTTTATATTGAGCTGGTTCCCTGAAAAAAAATGTTACGTTGATAAGCAGGTCGCGATACAACCGTTCTACCTCGTCCGGAGTTTTTACCAAATAGGAGTAATACTCTGAAATGCCGGGTAATCGGTTGATACCAACGCGTCGTAGGATCCTTCTGTTGATCGTACTTTGTTTATAAACCGAAAAATCAACTCCTACACGGGTGTGTAGCAGGTTGTGTACTTTCCTGATATCTGCCTCACCTTCCTGGAAGATTTGCTCAGGTGATGCAACTGCATACGGCAGTTGTGCGATAACCGCCAGTTCTTTTGCGATACTAAGAGGCGGGAGAATGAAGTCCACAAAACCGGTATTAACAGCGTTTTTTGGCATGCCCTGAAAGCCAGCAGAATCGTCTTGCGCAAATGTTATGCCTCCTTCAGCCTTGATAGTTTGTATTCCCGCTGCTCCGTCAGGCGCCATCCCGGATAGGATAATACCAATTGCTTTATTTTGATAATGTGCAGCCAGCCCGGTAAAAAAGTAATCGATGCTATGTGGCGCAACCACGCCACTGCCTCGCGGAGCGAGCCTAAGGTGTCCATCAATAATTCCCATGTAGGTGTTTGGTGGAATCACATAAATATTGTTCTGCAGCACACGCATATTGTCTTCGACAAGGTGTACGGGCATAGATGTGTTCCGTTGCAGGATCTCAGGTAATATACTTTCATGATTGGGCGACAAGTGTTGTATGACCACGTAAGCAATGCCAAGGTTTGATGGTAAGTATTTGATCAGTGCACTTACGGCTTCAACTCCGCCGGCGGATGCTCCAATCCCTGCGATCATGAATTGTTTGTCGTTGGAAAGACAATCTTCCGATGGCAGCGAAACTTCTTCACTCGTCGTCGCTGCTGGTGCTGTATCTTTTACCGGGGTATTTTCCTTTTTTTGAGATGATGTCTTCTTTGCCAAGATGAATAGATAACGCAGAAAGTTACGATAAAATCACTTGCAAGATGCTTACCAGACATTCCACGGTATTGCGCCAGGTAAGATTGCCTTTGCATCACAACATTGTCTTTTTCATGCTGTGGTGCATCGATGCTTTTCTGCTTGTCAGGATACCAGCAATCAGGAGTAAGACAGATAGGCCGAGAAATCCAAAATTCCATCCTTCCGGGCTGCTGCTAAGTTCCTTAACATTATGAAGCTTTAATAGGTGATGGTCTATCAGACCCTCTACAATGTTGAAAATCGCCCACCCTTTCATCATTCCGCCTGCCAGCAGAAACCCTGACTTATTAGCATCATTACGTCGCATACTTCTCCAGAACATAATCACACCTGTCAGCGTTGCCACAAGCGTGAATGCATGAAAGATGCCATCCCAAAACATGTTTACACTTTTGAATACCACTGTTGTAGGCGGAATACGGTATGAAAGCATTTCATGCCATTGCAGAATCTGGTGGAGTAGTATCGCGTCAATAAATCCACCTAGGCCGATACCCAGTATCATACTCGCAGTATCTACTGGTGTGGTGGTAAGGTAGTTTGGGTCATCAAGTCTGCTTGATGATTGGCCTTTCGCTGATATAAATGAAAGTATAATCACAATTACAGTAACTGCGATGAATGCAGACATAATTGTTAACAGGTTCGGGTAAAAAGTACCGTCGTAAATGGCCTCCTGAACCTCTCGGTTGCAGGTGATGCACGCAATGTTTGTAGTAGCTGTCATTATAGTTGCTTGTTGTTTCGGAGGAATTGAAATACATTATAAACTAATGCCAGAGTATAGGTGGGATTCCAGGCTGCTGTATTACACTCTATGGGAAAAAAGTTCCAGACATACGCAGTTCCAGGCACGGCCTTCAAAACTGATCTGCTGTGGGAAGGATTTTTTTAGATGCTATTGCACTAAAGCTATGAAGATGATAGAAGATTCAAGGGTTTACAGTTATTTGTGTGGTTATATGCCTGAGTTCGGTACCCGTAGTTTGGCCAACGAGCAACAACCTACTAAAGTGTTTGGTGAAGCAGCTAAATATACTGATGAGCTTCTCCTGCGTGAGGACACAAACGGCTTGAAGAGGTTCTTTCACGCAATCGCAAGACTTTATGGCGAAAGCAGCAACATTGCCAGGATGGCTATTGAAAATGTATTCCTATACCACCTGGGTACCAGCATAGAATCGTCGCAGGATCGACATGCCATCCTGAAATTAGTGCCTGAGCGACTCCGCACTATTATTCTCAAGCAATGTAATGCTCAGGGCATTTAGTAGGATCGAAAAAACAGAAGACACTGTATCAAACCTGAAACAACCTCTTATTATTTTCCACTCCGGCGGGAACGATTTCTCGCACTAGCACCCTCCACACGTCATCCCGGCGCCGACCAAAGCTAAAATAGCTAAGCAGAGTAAGCCGGGATCTACTATTTCCGCCCCGGCGGAAACTATTACGCTGCTTTGATACAGCATCGTTCTACTCGCCTTGCATTAATTATAGAGGCCTACCTTTTGGCATTCTAATTGAATTTCCCCACAGAGGCTGCACAAGGCAGCATGTCTATCATAAACAGTCTATCAAAGAACTTCCTCTTCCGGAAAATGTAAAATTACACCCCTCTATTCCAGTCTATCTGGAATAGCCAAAAGTTCTTTGAGATTCGCTTCCAGCAGTAAAAAAACGGGAGGCCGTATCGTGGTTTTGATACAGCCTCTTCTGTTTTAGAAATGTTTGCTTGAATTTGGTGGCGCAGGTAAATCACCAGACTCGGGGAACGACCAAGCACCTAAATCTGATCTGGATTACACCCGCGCCATATCTTGAATTTCGTATTTTTAAAGGTAAAGCCCACTATTCTGGCGTGGGGTGCTCTGCACTAAGTATGGAGGAGGAGGTAGGCATGGATCAAATCCTGTAGCAGCCGCCGAAGCTATTTACGTCCTCTTGAATTGAGAGTGTAAAGGTACAAACACTTCAATATGTACAAAAGTTTTTCTTTAGATTTTTTTGAAATCGTAAACGGATGAGTCGGCTTTTACTGCATAGTTCCCCTTTAGCAGGCTGGTTTGTGCCGATTAGTTTTGTCAGTTCGGGATTTTTTACCACACCTGATTCCCATTTTGGTGTTCCGCTCATTTGTAATGACATCGATTCAGATCACAATCAAATTTGTAAGCACATCATTAGCAACCTCTTCCATTAGTATAGCAACAACAGCGGCGAAATGGTGCGATTTTGATGTGGGGATGAATGACCAGGCACTGTTCGTCACTAGAAAGGCGGCACTGGTAAAAGTTAGGTAAAATGCTGAAAAGTGGGTTTGAGCTGTGCACAGGTTTAGGGCAGGTTCGGGAGGGGTACTTCTGTTATTGTCCGAGGCAACTTCTCAGATGTATTATTTTAACTCCAGGGTTTAAGGCAAATAGAGTTGGGTGGTAATGAAGTCGAAAAAGTAACAGACGTAAAGAGGTTGCGGCATGAAGAGGTTTGGTTGAACGATATTAATTCCTGCTGGCTTTGTGTTATTTGGTTATGGTGATTAGCAGGAATCATGGCTGCTCTTTCGAGAGCAGCCTTTTTTTTATTACAAAAAAGCCCCTCAAATGAGGGGCGCATATAAAAACAAAACAAACAAACCTAAAGTTGGGTGGCAGTGTACACAACGTCAACTGTGTAGTTACCCGCCGAGTAAGCAAAGCCAGGAGTAGCCTTATACTTTACATCGAACGTCTGGTTGTTAC
>Ga0196970_1001029_pt1 | contig 22524 bp, 20 predicted proteins | sample S1v_513CmetaG_FD_148672 | JGI IMG/M metagenome (GOLD analysis project Ga0196970, IMG submission 148672) | Soil microbial communities from Anza Borrego desert, Southern California, United States - S1+v_5-13C | ecosystem: Environmental > Terrestrial > Soil > Desert | place: USA: California...
TTTCGGCATCCTGTTTGTTGTGTTGTTCAAGGTCGTTCATCTTCGGCCGACCCGCCGCAAGCTGCTGCTTGAGGCGGAGAGCGCGCTGCAACAGCAGCAGCCCGCCAATCCTTTCGCGACGTCGCTATGAACCGCAGCATCCTCATCGTCATTTGCGATTTCCTGCTGATCAGCCTGCTGGCGTTTTCAAGCGTCGATATCAACAAGGTTGCCGAGGAAGGCGCGCAGGCAACAGCCCGGACGGAGACGGCAACCAATCGCGTGGAAGCAAGCGGACGCGGCGATCTCGCGGCGATGATGCAGCTGGCGCTGGATGAGGAGCGTCGGAGCCGCGAGCAGTTGCTGGGCGAACTGGAACGCGTTCGCAGCACGGCGGCCGATCGGGAATCGCAGGCGCGCGCCTTGCAGCAGCGGTTGCAATCGCGCGAGCAGCAGGCCACGGAATTGCAGCAACAGTTGCAGGTGCGCCAGCAGCAGGCGGAACATCTGGCTCAACAGCAGCTCGCACTCGAGCAGCAGTTTTCCGCAGCCCAGACCAATATCCAGAAGTTGAACCAGGAATTGCGCAGCACGTCAGGGGAGGTTTCGCAGACGCGCGAACGCTTGTCGCAGACCGAAGCCGAAGCACGGCGGCAGGCTGAGCAGGCAGCGGCCTTGCAGCGCGCGCTGGCGGAACTGGCCCGCAGCAATCAAATGGTGCTGAACGAACGGCAACAGCTTGCCACCCGCCTGCAAGTTGCCGAGGTGGAACGCCGGCATGCCGCCGAACAAGCTGCTGCAATGCAGGAGCAGGTGAAGGTGGAACGCGAGGAGCGAGCCCGTCTTGCAGAAGGTGTCAAGGTCCTCGCCAACAAATCCACTGAACTCGTGCAGGAGATTCGTGAGAACCGGCCGCTGGCGCCGAATACCATCTTCAATCAGTTTGCGACAAACCGTGTCGAGGCGCGGATCAGCGCCTCCCGTCCCGGCATGCTTGGAACTGAAGCCGTCCGCAATCGGGCGACCACCACAATCCTGGTGACCGATGGAACCAACTCCTACGCTCTATGCCACGTGCAGGACACGCCCATCAACATTGTCAGTCCGGGAACGCAGTGGGAATCGCTCACGGGTGTGCTGAGCCGAAAGGGCGCGCAGGTCCCGATCCGTTCGTTGTCTTTCAACTTTCGCGACCCGCGCATTGTGTGGATTCCGCTGTCGCAGGCGGAGGTTCGCACGCTTGGCAGCAGGCCATTCGTGATGTCGCCCAAGCCTTACAAGTTCCAGGATGCCGTGCTGGTCGGCGCCGAGGAGGGTTACTACGGCGAGTGCCGCTTTCAGATTGACCTGACCACTCCTGATTACGTCCGGCTCGATAACAGTTTCGTTCGCGGCTTGTTCGGCAAATTCAATCCTTCACGCGGTGACCTTGTGTTCAGCAAAACCGGGGAACTGCTGGGCGTGATGGTGAATCCCGACTACTGCCTCGTCGTGCGGGGATTTGATCCTGGCGCGACGTTCCGTTTTGGAAACGACGTTCGAGCGCAGCGCACGGGCGATGTCCTTTCAGCGTTGCATGCGCAACTGACCCAGTTGCCATTGAAGGTCCGATAACGGTTGCGACGGGGCACGGCGGCGTCTCGGCGCGACAAGCTGCATGCCCCGTTTCTGCTACGATTTCAGGGCAGCTTCACTTCGACGCGATAGAATCGTGAACTGCCAATTCCAGCGGTGTTGGTCATGCTGGTGGCTGATGCCGGCACATTTCTCCCGTTCGGCAGGAACGAATAGGGTCCATCAATGGATTCGCTGCTCAACACGTTGTAGGTGCGGCCCAACCTTGGATTCCAATGCACCACATCAATGCCGGGAAACCGATCGATCGTGACCCGCAGTTGGTCTGTTGGATCAGTTGGATCGAGCCCGGCTACATACGATTTCCAGACGGCGATCCCGTTTGCGCCGATGTCATCGACAGCTGCCTCAGGTTGATTGAATCCATGTTCCGCAAGCCACCACACGGGGGTGGGTGAGTTGGTCGTGAGGCGTTCGTGGAAGACCGCCTGGACGGCGGTGCTGTCGGTTACGACAAGCGTGAGTGGATTCTCGGTGCCCACCGCACCGTTGGTCCAGCCGACGAATTCATAAAACGGGGCGGGGATCGCCGCAAGTTGCACCGTCGTGCCAACGACCGCCGTCGCAGTCGCGGGCGTCACGCTTCCCCACTCGGGATTGTTCGGCGTTGCTGTGATCTGCACATTCACAGGCACCAAATCTGGCGATTGGATCGATCCGCTGATGAAGTATTGCCCGATGCTGCCGTACGATGTGTAACCTGAAGGGCTGGCTGTAACGGGAGACCCGATCCCGGCATTTCCCACAACCACAAAATATTTGCCCTGCGGCACAACCGCTTCGATGCGCGCGCTGGTTTGGGAATCGGGATTATTGGTGGCAACCAGTTCATTGAATTCATCGCGCAACTCAATTGATACATCCAGGTTCCCACCGCGCATGCCCGAGGCATTCACCCACGGTTTGACTGTCAAAGTGATTTCACCCGGGCCTGTTGTGAAGGAGAACACGTCCACATCGCCGTTTCCGTGCAGGACGCCTTTGTTGATCGTGCGCATGTTGGTCGGATCCGTCTCGGGCGTGGTCGACGCAATGTTTGTACCGTCGATCTCCAGCGCGCTTGCGGTGGCGAGGCCGTTGCCGTGATCGTCGGGAATGTAGGACAACTTGCTCGCGAGCAACGCAAGATCGTCCTGCGTATTGTTCGCCAGGTAATATTCTCCCTTCGACCACTGGGTGACGTTACGGTTATAGCCAGTTCCCATGATCGGTCCCCACGATGTTTCGCCGCTGCCGTGTCCGCCGTAATAACTCGCGCCGCTGGTCAAGCCATCATGGCTGAGCCCCATGTTATGACCCACTTCATGCGAGGCCGCTTCCGCAATGTGCGCTTCTGAATGGCCGAGGTTGTCATGGTAAACAAACGCGGGGCGGAAAGTGTTATAGTTTCCGGACGCAAAAACGTTCACGTAGGCAATGCCGCCCGCGCCGGCGGAGGGGTTTGCCCCGCCCGTCGCGTCCGAGCTGCGCGTAATCAATGCCATTGCAGTGCGGCTGGTGAACGCGGGGGGACGCTCGGTCGTCACGTCCACGTTGAATGGAGCAAAATCCTCCGACACGCGCTGCCACACTTTTCGAATCGCTGCCTGCTCCGAATCGCTGAAGGTCGAGTAATCGCTGTCGCTGCTGAACGGAAGGGCCTCAATCACCGAACGGCCTGTGGAGCTGTTCCAGGCGGTATTGCTGATCGATTCGCCCGAAAAGTTGAGATAGATCACGTTGGGCGCACCGGGACGGCTGTGCAGCTGAAGGTTCGGCGGAAAAGGCGATACCGGAACTGCTGCTTCCGAAGTGACCGGTTCTGCGGCTTGCAGTGCCGTCGACGCCGCGCCGGGAAAATGATCCACGTAATAGATGGCGCCTTCTGCATCCGCGTGCAGTGAATCCACATCGGCCTCGGTGAAATGAAAGTTTCGCAGCCAGCCAAGCGCCCGCGCGCGGGCCTGTGGCGGGAGACGGTTCAATCTTTCCTGCAGGCGTCCGCGCGGGAGTTCTCGCACCTGCGACAGGGCGCCTGGACGGAATTCCCGCGGCGCTGCCCAGCCCTCGGGCGAGGCCTGGATGAAAATAAAGAGTGACCAAAACGCCAGGAATGCACTCCTCGACGCCAATGAAATTCCGCGATACCGACACATCATACTTACGCTGCTTGTGACTCTTGCTTCGCACCTGCCGTCATGGCCGATGAACTTCTTTGCCAAATACAAAGAGCACCAGACTACCACAGTTAGCGCATCTTTCCACCGGCATATGCCCATTGACAAAAGCAATTATCCTGCTCAGTCGCTGCGTCCCCCGAAAGTGACCCATTGACCGGGGGAGAGGCATGGCGGAGCGTGGAGGGTAACCGGAGGATTTATGGACAATGACGTGAATAAGTTTCGTGAACTTTTGGCCGGGTTTGACAGCGCATTGCTCGTGACGCGGGGCGACGGGATGCCTTTCAACGCGCGGCCGATGGCGCTCGCGCGAGTGGAATCGAATTGCGACGTGTGGTTCTTTACGGGGCGCCACAGCGCCAAGGTGCATGAAATTGAAAATGACCAGCGGGTTTTGATTGTTTGCCAGAATGAGATGAGCCGCTACCTCGTGCTGCACGCAACAGCCAGGTTGATCTTCGATCGCAATAAAGCCGCGGAACTATGGAAGGAATCGTATCGCACCTGGTTTCCCGGGGGCGTGCAGGATCCCGAGCTGGTGTTGATTCACGCTGAGGCAGAATCAGGCGAGTACTGGGATACCGGCGGATTCCAAAGCGTGAAGTATCTCTTTGAGGCCGCAAAAGCTTATGCCCGGGGAACCCGCCCGCACGTCCAGGAGGGAGAACAGCACGGGGTCGTCAACTTCCCTGAATAAAAAAGCCGGGCAGGATGACTGCCCGGCTGTGTTGAACCTGCCCAATTACCAGCGTCCGCGTTCCCGATAAACATACCGGCCATGGCCGTGCCCGTGCCCGTGGCCCCCGTGTTCCTTATAACGGTATTTCCCGTGGCTGTGGCCGTGCCGGTGGTGCACTCGTCCGTGATAGCCACCGTGCCAATGGGGCGCCACGACGACGGGCGTCCATGCCGGCGGAGCAACCACCACGGGCGGCGGGCAGTATACAGGAGCCGGGTGACTCACGATAACGCGCGGCGGAGGCGGAAATCCGATTCCGATGTTGAGGTGAACGCCAGCCTGACTAACCGCCACCCCAGCGGTGAGAAGACCTGCAATCAGAATTAGTTTTTTCATACGCAAGATCAGACGGGTGTCCCGAAGGCTGCTTCAAGCGTTTGAAAATTTTTTGAAATTTTCCTGCTGAATACGCGATGCCCTTCTCGCGTCGGAGCCGCGTTTTGAATTCAGGCCTGCCCGCCGGCTGTTCAGATCCACGCTGGAATTGGGAGCGTCCAATTCCCGGCCTGTGTGTCTCGTCGGAAGACATTCGCGCGGTGCACCGCGTGGCGCTCCCGCAAATGGATATGCATCGCACAGCCTGCCGGGCACTTGAACGAAGCGGAGCCTGAATGCGGTCGATGGCAGCAAACTCGCTCAATGGCCTCCGTACACGTGCGTTGTAAACAGTTTACGAGATTGACTATGGGTCCATCGGGTCTTCGCTTCCGCCTTGCCGGGACAATCCTGGTTGCAATTGTTCCGCCGCTCGCGGCGTTGTCCATTACGGGAACAACATGGCTGGCATGGAGCACCGCCGTTCTGGCCGCCATTGCGACGGCCTGGGGCATTCATCATTTTCTGCTGCGCGACCTGCGCCTGCTCATGGGCACTGCGGAGCGGTTGCGCAGCGGCGATTTGTCGGCGCGCACATCGCTCGTCGCGCGGTGCGACGAAGTCGCGGCGCTCGCGGAGGAATTCAATCGCATGGCGGCGTCCCTCGAGCAGCGCACCCGCGAGCTCGAAAAAGAAACACAGCGGTCCCTCGATCGTGCACTGCAGCAGGCAGCTGTCGCCGCCATCGGCCAATGCGCCCTGACGTCTTCAGACATCAACATTCTTTTGACCCAGGCAGCGAACCTGGTTTCGCAGACTCTGGAAGTGCCCTTCTGTCGAATTCTCGAACGTTTGCCGAACGGCAATTCAATGCTCCTGCGCGCGGGCACCGGCTGGAGAAAGGGAATTGTCGGAATTGCATTGATCGATGGCGACCCGCGTTCCCAGGCAGGGTTCACGCTGGAATCAGGAGAACCCGTTGTGATCTCGGACGTGCGCCGTGAATTCCGATTCAGCAACGATCCCATGCTGGGCGAACACCGCGTGGTGAGCGGGGCGTCCGTGGCCATTGCGAGCCGCGGCCAGACTTATGGTGTGCTGGCCATCTACACAGTGTTTCGCCGCGAGTTCACCAATGACGAAGTCCAGTTCCTGCTCGCAACCGCCAACGTGCTGGCCGCTGCGATGGAACATTCCCGGTCCACCGTCGAGCTGCACAAGGTCGCTGACTTCGCGCGCCTGAATCCCAATCCTGCCCTGGAACTTGATCACGAGGGAGCCATCACTTACAGCAACGATGCAGCATTGCAACTTGCGCAATCAGCCGGCAAAGAGGCACCTGCCGCGTTGCTTCCAGCCGAGCTGAAAGCCGAAGTGAAATCCTGCCTCGCCACGGGGGACACCCTCTTGAATCGCGAATTCCGCGTCGACAACCATGTCCTTTCGGTTTCGCTCCACCCGCTGCCCGGAACCCGTGTGGTGCATTGCTACATCAGCAACATCACCGATCGCCTGAATCTTGAGGAGCAGTTGCGGCAGTCGCAGAAAATGGAATCGGTCGGCCAGCTCGCCGCGGGGGTGGCGCACGACTTCAATAACATGTTGACCGTGATCCAAGGCCATGCGGGAATCCTGATGACGCGTTCGGCTCTCGCGCCTGAACTGCGTGATTCCGTCCAATCTGTTTCGTTTGCAGCCGAACGGGCGGCGAGCCTCACCCGCCAGCTGCTCATGTTCAGTCGCAAGAGCGTCATTCAACCGAGATTTCTTGATGTCAGGGAGATCATCACCGCGATGGTGAAGCTCTTGAAACGGTTGCTCGGGGAATCCATCTCGCTCGAATTCGAACCGCCGGAGAAGCTGTTCATGGTACATGCGGATCCCGCCATGCTCGAACAAGTCATCATGAACCTCGCGGTCAATGCACGTGACGCGATGGCGATGGGCGGAACACTCAGGATTTCAGTCGCGAATGCAAAAATTGAATCGGAGTATGTCGCCACGCATCCCGATGCCCATGAAGGGGATTTCGTGCGGGTGACGGTGAGCGACAGCGGTCACGGCATGAAGCCTGAGACGATGGCGCGCATCTTTGAGCCGTTCTTCACCACCAAGCCGCCGGGAAAGGGAACGGGCTTGGGCCTCGCCACGGTCTACGGCGTGGTCAAGCAGCACCGCGGCTGGATTGAAGTCACCAGCGACTATGGCAACGGAACAACGTTCGTGTTGCATTTTCCCGCAGATTCCAAGGCGCCATCTGCTCAAGCAGGGCGCGCACTGGCCGCCCCGGAAGCGACAGGCGGAAGCGAAACCATCCTGCTGGTCGAAGATGAACCCTCAGTGCTCGCGCTTGGACGCATGATCCTGCAGGACTGCGGATACAAGGTCATCGAAGCGGCGTCAGGCCTGGATGCGCTGGAAGTCTGGAACCAGTTCGAAGGAAAGATCGACCTCCTATTGACCGACATGATCATGCCGCATGGTATTTGCGGATTGGACCTTGCCGAACAACTGGCCGCGGCCAATCCGGATCTGAGAATCCTCTTCACAAGCGGATATTGTGTGGATCAATTCGACACCGAAATGTTCCAGCACGATGCCGCGCTGTTCCTGCAGAAGCCCTATACGCGATCAACCCTGGCCCGCGCGGTGAGAAACCGGCTGGACCAGGGTGGAACTCTGTTTCAGGTGGCCGAAGCCACCGAGTTGATCGGCCGCGGCTAATCCGTGGCTGGCAGCTGCCGGACGGAGTTGAATCGCACGCGGCAGAGCCGCACGCCGTTGGTGCCGTCCGCCGGAAGTTCAAAGGTAATGTCACCGCCCAGCAGAACACGCCCGTTGCGGGTTACCTTGCGTGTCACCAGGCCTTCGCCGACGTGGTCATTACCGCCCACCGTGAACACACGCACAAGCTTCCGAACTTCTGATCCGCTATTGTTCGCGAGTGTCGTTGGGAACAACAAACGCAACTTCTGGCAAAGCACCTGGTCATTGCCACGCTGCACCACTTCGATGATGTCGCCGTTGAAATCCGCTCCGGCGTGATAAACGAGCATGGTGCGGATGCGATTCGTGATCCCAAGGTCGACGATGCATTCGCGTTTGTACGTGTTGTGCGTGACGATCTGGCGGACCATATTTCCGGCGTCGTTCGTGGTCCAGTACGCTCCCCGCAATTCAATCTCAAAGCGTTCCTGCTGCGCCTGCGCCGCAAGCCCGGTAGCTATCAATGCGATAAGTGCTGCTGCAAGTTGTTTTAGAGAGTTCATGGCAGCGAGTCTGAGTAGCGCCGACAGATTAAGAAATGGGGACTTCCCCCCTTTTCGACTGCAGGAAGATTTGTGGAGCACGGCATTCCTGCCCTTTGGCGCGCGCACTGGCGAATCGATCCAATGGATCCGATTGCGAGCAATGGATTCATGAACGGCGCGCCCCGCATCGTCCTTGCGTGCGTCCCGTGCAGTTTACGCGTTGGGTGCGCTGTTCATCAGTGCAAGAACGTGATCCACAGCTTGCTCGGGTTTGATCGAAGTCACCGCGCCGCTTCGCGGCTTGATCTCGATTTCCCCCTTCGCAAGGGATTTCTCGCCAATCGCAATGCGAATCGGAAAACCCACCAGGTCAGCGTCCTTGAACTTGAATCCAGGACGCTCGTCGCGATCGTCCAGGAGCACGTCCACGCCGCGCGCCGCGAGTTCGGCATAAATCTTTTCCGCAAGCTGCATCACGGGTCCGTCGGGCGCGACGCTGAGCGGCGTGATGCAAACCGTGTAGGGTGCGACGCTCATCGGCCACACGATGCCATCCTTGTCATTGCTCTGCTCGATCACAGCCTGCAAAGTGCGCGTGATTCCGATGCCATAGCAGCCCATGACGCAGGGATGCCTTTGCCCGTCCTCGGCAAGGAACTGGGCGTTCAGCGCTTCGCTGTATTGCGTGCCGAGCTTGAACACATGCCCGACCTCGATTGCGCGCTGCACCTTCAGTGGCTTTCCGCATTTCGCACAAGGCTCGCCTGCCTTTACGGTGCGCAAATCCGCCCAACGGGTCACCGCAATGTCGCGCTCCATAGACACGTTGCGATAATGAAAGCCATCCTCGTTCGCGCCTGTGGTCATTTCATTGGCGCCGCGCAGACGTTCATCGGCGAATACGCTGTGCTTCGAAACCGCGATGGCACCCAGGCTTCCTGGATGCGCGCCGAGCGCTGCAAAGATTTCCTCGGCTTCGGCGGGACGGAAAATCGTTGTTCCAAGCACGCCCGCGAGTTTGGCTTCGTTGAGCTGATCGTCGCCGCGAATCAACACCAGCACAGGTTTGCTGTCGGCGATGTAAACAAGCGTTTTGATCTGCCGATTTGCGGCTACGCTGTAGGGAGCCTTCGACAACGCTTCGATGGTCACAACACCTGGCGTTGGAAATTTCTCGATCGCCGCTCCGATTTCGCGAGCTGCGGTCGGGGGAACTCCGCTCGACGCTTTCTCAACGTTCGCGGCATAGCCGCAGCCTTCGCAGAACACCACGTCGTTTTCGCCCGTGTCGGCGGGCACCATGAACTCGTGGGAATAGTTGCCGCCAATGACGCCAGTGTCGGCTTCCACGGGGAAACTCTTAAGGCCGCAGCGCTTGAAAATCCGCGCGTACGCGTCATACATCCTGCGATAACTTCCCATCGCCGCGTCATCGCTGACATCAAAGCTGTAGGCGTCCTTCATGATAAATTCCTTCGCGCGCATGAGGCCGAAACGCGGACGGATTTCATCCCGGAACTTGATGCTGATCTGGTAGAAATTCACGGGCATCTGGCGGTAGGAATTGAGTTCGCTGGCCGCAAGGGTGGTGATGACTTCCTCCGCGGTTGGGCTGAGCACCCATTCCTTCTTCGCGCGGTCCCGGACCTTGTAGAGAACGTCGGCCGCGGTTTCATATCGGCCCGTTTGCTGCCAGATTTCAGGCGGTTGCAGTGCCGGCATCAGCACCTCAATCGCGCCCGCGCGGTTCATTTCCTGGCGCACAATCTGCTCAACCTTGCGCAGCGCCCGCAGTCCCAGCGGCAGGAAAGTGTACAGTCCGCCGGTCAGTTTGCGGATCAATCCCGCGCGCAGCAGCAGCTTGTGGGAAACGATCTCCGCCTCGGCGGGCGTTTCCTTGAGAGTCGGAATGAATGTCTTCGTCCACTTCATAAAGGAATCTTCCTTGAAACCACGTTACTCGACCCGCGCCTTGCCGCTGCCTTTGACGACTTCGCCGATGCGCCAGGCTTCGTGGCGGCTTGCGCGAATGAACTGCAAGACGTGTTCGGCCTTCGCTGCGGCAACGACAGCAACCATTCCAATTCCCATATTGAAAACCTGATACAATTCGTCATCAGGCACCCCGCCGCGTTCCGCCAGGAACTTAAAAATCGGCAGCATGTCCCAGCTTCCCTTGCGAATGACGACATCGCATTGGGACGGCAGCACGCGTGGAATATTGTCCACAAACCCGCCGCCTGTAATGTGCGCGAATGCCTTGATGGGAAGATGCGAGTTCCTCGTTGAATTGAATTTCTTCAGAAGCGCCTGCACCAGGGGGCCATAGCTGACATGAACCTTCAGCAGTTCATCCCCGAGCCTCTTCTTCAATCCAGGCACGCGGCTGCTGGTTTTCAATCCCAGATCTTCGAACAGGATCTTGCGGGCCAGCGAATAACCGTTCGTGTGCAATCCGCTCGACGCAATGCCGATGACAACGTCCCCGCGCCGCACAGTTTTCTGGCCGTTCAACATCCGGGACTTCTCCACCACGCCAACAATGGTGCCGCTCACGTCATACTCGCCAGGTTGGTAGAAGCCCGGCATCTGCGCGGTTTCGCCGCCAATCAGCGCACACTTGTTTTCGGAACAGGCACGCGCAAAGCCCTTGATGATATCCGTGAACACGTGCGGTTCGAGTTTTCCGGTTCCGAGGTAATCGAGAAAGAACAATGGCTCGGCACCGAGAACTGCGATGTCATTCACGCAATGATTGACGAGATCGGCGCCGATGGTGTCGTGGCGGTCCATGGCGAATGCCAGCTTGAGCTTCGTCCCAACGCCATCCACGGACGAAACAAGAATCGGCTGGCGGTATTTGCGAACATCAAGAGCGAACAGGCCGCCGAACCCGCCCACCTTGCCCATGACCTCCCGACGATGGGTCGCAGCCAGCAACTGAGGCAGGGTGGCTTTGACTTTATTGCCGAGATCGATGTCCACGCCGGCGCGGGCGTAAGCTTTCTGTTTCATGTCGGCGCAAAGTAAACTGGCAAGCAGCCGGGAGCCCAAGATAAAAATGGAAGGACTCCGCCCGAGCCCGCTGCGCCCGTTGAACGGAGCGCGTGCCTTCAGGACGCTTGGGCACGAGAGGTTGTGTTGGGCGCAGTAGTAAGCATCTGGGCTCGTTCAGGCTACACATTCCCCCCTCGCCTGCGACGCAGGAGCGGGAGAGGGGCCGGGGGAGAGGGTGCTCTGATCCATTCTACAGCGTGATGTCATTTTCAGGTTTAAACGCTCCTCCTCTCCCCAGCCCTCTCCTCCGCTCCGAGCGGAAGAGAGGGAGTTGGAATGAGCCTGCAGTAGTAAGCATCTGGGCTCGTTCAGGCTACACATTCCCCCCTCGCCTGCGACGCAGGAGCGGGAGAGGGGCCGGGGGAGAGGGTGCTCTGATCCATTCTACAGCGTGATGTCTTTTCAGGTTTAAACGCTCCTCCTCTCCCCAGCCCTCTCCTCCGCTCCGAGCGGAAGAGAGGGATTTGAGAATGAGCCTGCAGTAGTAAGCATCTGGGCATTTGCTGGCGTGTTGCGCTTGCGAACCGTGAAGCGGTGTGAACGCCGCGCGCCTTTCGAATCAAGCCGTTTTCGTCCGGCCCTGCATCGCCGCCTTCACAAATTCCTCAGCGCGGCGCGTGAGCTCCGGCCATGCGGCGTCAGAAAGAATCTTCGCCGAAACGAGCGACGAGCCCGCGCCCACAGCAGCCACGCCCGCCTTGAACCAATCGGCAACGTTCCCCGCATCCACGCCGCCAGTCGGGACGATGTTCAAATGGGGCAGGGGAGCTTTGAGGGCCTTAATGTAATTGGGTCCAAAGGTGTCGGCTGGAAAAATCTTGATGAAATCCGAGCCCGCCTCATGCGCAAGCTGCGCTTCAGTTGGCGTGTAGGCGCCCAGCATGATCGGTTTTCCCGCGGCCGCAGCAATGGGAACGAGTTCGCGCCGGCCAATCGGGCTAACCACAAACTGCGCGCCCGCATCAATCGCGGCGCGGCAGGTGTCGCCATCCAGCACGGTTCCCACGCCAATCAGCGCGCGATCGCCCAGCTTGCGGCTCGCCTCCCGGATTGCCTCGATCGCGTTCGGCGTCGTCATCGTAATTTCAATGGCAATGACTCCGCCCGCCAGCAGCGCTTCGGAAAGCGGCAGGACCTGCTCGGCTTTCTGGGCGCGAACGACTGCGATGATTCCAGGGTTCTTGAGGCGTGAGATGATCTCGGCTTTTGTTGGCATATGATTCGGCGCGGCAGACGCGTGGCGCCGCGCCATTTCAGCGGAAGCGCGTGTTGGTTTTCAATCCAATTCGACGAACAGGAATCGCATCATGGTGTCGCCGTGCTTCAGCGTTTTGCGTTCCTGCCATACTTCGGGAAAGCTCAGCGTGTCGCGCTTGGTGTGCCCCAGCACAAACAATCCGCCCGGCGCCAGAAGCCGCGGCAGCAGCGGATGATCGAGGAGTTTTTGCGCAAACGAAGTCGAGCGGCGCCCAACGTTCTTTTCCCCATAGGGCGGATCAGCGAGGATGAGATCAAACTGCCGGCTGCTTTCCGCCAGGTGGTTGATCACGGGGAAGACATCCTGCACGCGCACCTCGACATTGCTTCCCTCGAAACCGGCAGCCACCGCGTTCTGGCGCAACACATCCGCGTGCCGCGCCGATTTTTCCACGCAGAGAACTGAAACCGCGCCACGGCTCAGCGTTTCGAGGCTGAGCGCTCCCGTCCCTGCAAAAAGTTCCAGCACGCGAGCTCCCGCAACACGTTCCCCGAGGCTGTTGAAAATGGCCTGCTTGACGAGGTCGGGCGTCGGGCGAACGTCGAGCCCCTTGGGAACCTTTAAAATGGTGCGGGCTGCTTTTCCGCCTGTAATGCGCATGAACGCAGATTAAGAGAGGCCGCGCGCGTTGGAAAACGGAATCGCGCGGATTAACGTTCCACAAGGTCGCGCAGCGATTCCACTTCGTTGCGCAGGTCCGACATCAACCGCTGACGGCGGTCTGCAGTGGGGACTCCGTCCAGTTCCGCGCGACGAGAACGCCGGGGTTTTCCGGAGGGCGCGGGCTTGGATTTCTGTTGGGCTTCGGAATGAATCCATTGCGCATTGCTGGCGGGCTCAAGGTGGCTGCCGTATCGGTTCGCATACACTTCGGTCACCTCCGCTCCGAAGAAAAGGATTTGCGCCGAGTAATAAACCCACAACAGGACCAGCACGAGCGATCCCGCGGCGCCGTAGGCCGATACCGCAGAGCTCTTTCCGATGTACATTCCAAGCGCGAACTTTCCGATCGTGAACAATGCGGCTGTGGTCACCGCACCCACCCAAACGTCACGCCATCGGATCTTCACATCAGGCAGCACCTTGAAAATCATCGCGAAGAGCAGCGTGATGACGGCAAACGAAACCACCACGTTGGTGATGGTCCAGAGAACATCCAGACCGGGAACGAGTGCGCTGACGTATTTGTTCAGCGCGCTCAGCGCGGTGCTGACAACCAGCGACACCAGCAGGAGAAACCCGATGCCGATAACCATCGTAAACGACAGCAGGCGGTTCTTGACGAAGCCCATGATGCCCTGCCCCGGTTTTTCCTTTACGCCCCATATGGTGTTCAAGGCGTCCTGGAGTTCGATGAACAACCCCGTGGCGGTGACAACGAGCGTTCCAATGGCGATGACGCTCGCGATCAGACCCTTGTTGTGCTGCGATTGCGCGGCCATGGCGCCCTGCAGGGCTTCCGAGCTTTTATCGCCAATCAACCCGCCAATTTCCGAAAAGAGCAGCGTTTGAACTTTGGATTGATCCACGACGAGGCTGACGAGAAAAAGGACAATGACGAACAGCGGCGGGATTGCGAAAATGGTATAATAGGAAACCGCGGCGCCAAGGCGTGGCGCTTTATCCTCCAGCCAGTTCGCCCCTGCGGTTTTGAACAGGCCCCAGGTGTTCTTCAACATTGCTGCCATGTGCCATCCTACATCCGGTGGCGAAGCCGGATTAGTGGGCACTTTCCCCAAGAATACCAAGTTGGGAGCGCAGCCCGACACGTTAACAACTTTGACCCGCCTGAGCGTGGGAATCACGCCATCGCAGCGTCTTTTCGACACGGAAATGCCTCCATTTCACGTCACTTGATGCATTCACCCCACAGCGAGGCGCCCTTAAGAATGGCACTGCTGTTGCTCATTGGAACGGATTGTACAACATGAGTGCCATGCAGCCGCTGGAAGCGCCCGACATACACCACCTGTCCGCCGCCGTCGGATGGGCGGAACTGGGCAACCTTGAGGAAGCCGAGAAGGATCTGAATCGCGTCTCGGCTGTCCGCCAGTGTCATCCCGACGTCCTGGAGGTGCGATGGACAATTCTTGCGCGCCAGCAACGATGGGATCCCGCCCTGGAAATCGCGCGTTCGCTGCTCAAGATGGCTCCAAGCCGGGCGTCAGGCTGGCTGCACATGGCGTACGCGTTGCGCCGCGCGAGCAATGGCGGATTGGAAATGGCCTGGGAAGCCTTGTTGCCGGCCTGCAACCGCTTTCCCAAGGAGGCCACAATTCCCTACAACCTCGCCTGTTACGCCTGCCAGATGAACCTGCTCGACGATGCGCGAGCTTACTTGCATCGTGCCTTCATCATCGGAGACCTGGAACAAATTCGGGAGATGGCGTTAGCCGATCCGGACCTGCAGCCGCTGTGGGACGAAATCCGAACCTGGAAATAATCGGGACGGCGGGAAACCTGCCGCCGCGTGAACGTCTACTTCTTCTGACGCTTTTTGATCTCGGCCAGCAGAAACTGTATCAAAACGCGCAGTCGCGATTCCACGTCTATGGTTTCCAGAATCCGCTGCCGTTCGGTTGCGCTTGGCAGGACAGCGCACGAGACCAGGTCAACGGCTTGTTCCGGCTCGTTGATTGAAACCAGGTAACCCAGGATTTCCTTTGCGGACAGCGCGGGAGAAGTTTCCGCGGCATCGATCGATGGCATGACGGGAAAAGTAAATGGCAGACCCAGCCTGATTCGCTCGTGCAATAATTCTCGAACCTTCTCAAGCAGGGCATCCGTTGCGACGCTGTCGCATGGGGGTGTTTGCAGCGGTTTGATTTTGTGAATGCGGAACGGCTTGTATTTCACCGCCTGTTGCAATTCCACCCGCGCCACGCCCTGCAGAATCAGGTGCGATGTCCCATCCTTGTGCCCGACGGCTACCCGCACGAGCCCGAGCCCCGCGACCGGCAGCGGAACTTCACGCGAGTGATTCGGCTTTTGCATTGCGACAGCAAACAGGCGGCTGGTGTTCAGCGCGTCGGCAAGCATCTGGCGATAACGGGGTTCGAAGATGTACAACGGAAGCAGCGACTGCGGAAACAGCGTTACGTTCGGCAGAGTCATGACAGCTGTTTCGCGGGGTAACTTCATGCTGCTAATCTAGAGTCCGTGGGCTTTAATTCAAGCAGGCGCTTGCCAAAGGTGTTCTACGCCTACATTCTTGTCATCGCTATGAAAAATCGAATGGGATTTGTCGTATTGATCCTGATCTGTGTGTGTCTCGGTATCGGCTGGATCTGGACGCAAAAGTCTGCGACAGAACAACATGTTTCCAACGTCGGTCGCATCAATACGCTTTCCAACCAGCTCGTGAACACACGGGCTGATCTCGAAAAACAGGTGCAGGTGAACGGCGAACTGGAAGGCGATCGTTCGCGCCAGAAACAGGCCCTGAATACCTTGACAAACCTTTATACCGAAACTGCTTCCAGCCTCGACAAAACCGCCGCAGCGCTGAAGTCAACGCGCGAAGAGATGGCCCGCGAAGTGGCGCAACGAGACGCGCGCATTTCGGAACTCGAATCTCAGAACCAGGCTCTCGACCAGCGCGCACTCGACCTCAGCGCCTCAATCACGAATCTCACCGTGCAGATCCAGGACACCGAACGGAAGCTGCTGGCTTCCGATGGCGATCGCGCGTTCCTGCAGAAGGAGTTGCAGCGCCTGATGGCAGAGAAGGCTGAACTCGAGCGGCAGTTTAACGACATCGTCGTGCTGCGCGCGCAAGTCGCGAAACTCAAGGAAGAGTTGAATATCGCCCGACGCCTCGACTGGATCCGCCGCGGGCTCTTCACCTCGGATTCCCAGAAGGGTGCAGAGAAGCTGATGAACATGGCTGCGCGGTCCGTTCAGGAGCCTGCGCAACGTCAAAAGCCGAACTATGATCTCAACGTTGAAGTCGGCTCTGACGGTTCAGTGCGCGTGATTCCTCCGGCCACCAACGCGCCTGCCGCTCTTCCCCAGGCAACCAAATGACCGACGCGCCGGTCCTCATCGATTCGCATGGCCGCGTCCTGCGCGACCTGCGGGTGAGCATTACCGACCGGTGTAACTTCCGCTGTCTTTATTGCCTGCCCGAAACGGAGGCGGCGCAGAATTTTTATCGCGGGCGCTGGGCCAACATGCCGAACTCCGCGCCCATCACGCAACAATGGGTCCCCCGCACAAGCCTCCTCAGCTTTGAGGAAATCGAACGGCTGGTGCGCATCGCCGTGAACCGCGGTGTTCGCAAGGTTCGCTTGACCGGGGGCGAACCTCTTCTGCGGCACGACGTGGAACTTCTCGTCTCCCGCATCGCACGCATCGAGGGCATTGAAGATCTCGCAATGACCACGAACGGTTTTCTGTTCCAGCAAAAGGCGCGCGCGCTCCGCGATGCCGGATTGCATCGGATCAGCTTCAGCCTCGATTCCCTCGACGCGGAAAATTTCCGGAAGATGACAGGGCGCGATGGCTTGCAACAGGTACTTGATGGAATTCAACTGGCGCAGGACCTCGGTTTCACACCCGTCAAAGTCAACGCCGTCGTCATCCGGGGAATCAACGATCACGAATTGCCGGCGCTTGCGAACTTTGCGCGCGAGCGGGACATCAGCATGCGCTTCATCGAATTCATGCCGCTTGATTCCGCGCGCGCCTGGCTGCGTGACATGGTGGTGACGGGGCGCGAGATTCTGGAACGCGTTCAGTCCGCCTTTGCGCTGCATCCGGTTCCATCGAGCAACCCGGCTTCCACTTCGCGCGTCTGGAAGTTCGCTGATGGCCGGGGAGAAATTGGAATCATCGCTCCTGTCAGTGAACCGTTCTGCGGTCATTGCAACCGCATTCGGCTCACCGCCGACGGCAAAATCCGCACGTGCCTCTTCAGCGTGACGGAACACGACTTGCGCGGAAAATTGCGCGGCGGCGCGACGGATGCCGAAATCAGCACTGCGTTAACCGAGATCGTCTGGCAGAAGGAAGCGCGGCATCGGATTGGCGAGCCCGACTTTGTGCCCGCATCACGCTCGATGAGTTGCATCGGCGGATAAAAAAGGAAGGGGGCCTCCCGGCCCCCTGCGCGGCTTCGCGGGAATTTCAGCAGAGCTGAACGGAAGCCTTAGGCGGCGACACCTTCGCACAACAGATTCTATAGGACAAATGAAAACACGAAAATCGACCGGACCCGCTGGCAAGCCGATGTCGCCCCGGCATTACTCGTCACAAGTGCTGGATGGCCCCGAGCGCGCGCCAAGCCGCGCAATGCTTTATCCCGTCGGCTTTCAGTCCGAAGATTTTTCGAAGCCCGTAATCGGCGTCGCGTCCGCGTGGAGCATGGTCACCCCCTGCAACATGCATCTCGATCAGCTTGCCCGCGAAAGCGAGGAGGGCGCCAACGCGGCAGGCGGCAAGGCGATCATTTTCGGAACAATCACGATTTCTGACGGCATCTCGATGGGAACCGAAGGAATGAAGTATTCTCTTGTCTCGCGCGAGGTGATTGCGGATTCCATTGAAACGGTCGTCGGCTGCCAGGGGATGGACGGATTGGTCGCGATTGGAGGATGCGATAAAAACATGCCGGGAGCGCTGATGGCGATCGCGAGGTTAAATCGCCCTGCCGTGTTCGTTTACGGCGGAACCACGCTGCCGGGATGCATCACGGGAGACAAGACCAAGCTCGATATTGTTTCCGTGTTCGAATCCGTCGGAGCCCACGCAAAGCAACGGATCACAGACAAGCAATTGCACGCAGTGGAGTCCTGCGCGGTTCCTGGGCCTGGATCGTGCGGCGGCATGTACACCGCCAACACGATGGCGAGCGCGATCGAGGCGCTCGGAATGAGTTTGCCGAACAGTTCAGCTCAGAACGCGACTTCCGCCGCGAAGAAGGAGGATTGCCGGCGCGCGGGTGCGACTGTTCTTCAAATGTTGCAGCAGGGATTGCGTCCGCTCGACATCATGACACGCCGCGCGTTTGAGAACGCGATCACCGTGGTCATTGCCCTGGGTGGTTCCACCAACGCCGTGCTGCACCTGCTCGCCATGGCACACGCGGCAAACGTGAAACTTTCACTGGACGATTTCACGCGCATTGGCAAGAGAGTCCCCGTGCTCGCCGATTTGAAACCGAGCGGGAGGCACCTGATGTCGGAGTTGGTTGCCATCGGCGGGATTCGGCCGCTCATGAAAACCTTGCTCGACGCAGGTTTGCTGCATGGCGAATGCCTCACCGTGACAGGCCAGACAATGGCTGAAACGCTGGCGGCCGTGCGCCCGTATCCTGCCGGGCAGAAGATCATCGCGCCGATAACAGAGCCCCTGAAGAAGGAAAGCCACCTTGTGATTCTTTACGGAAACCTCGCGCCGGAAGGTGCGGTGGCGAAGCTGACGGGACATGAAGGACTGCGATTCAGCGGCAAGGCCCGTGTGTTTAATTCGGAGGAGGAAGCCATGGCAAAGATTCTTGCGGGCGCGATCCGTAAGGGAGATGTCGTTGTGATTCGTTACGAAGGACCTCGCGGCGGACCGGGCATGCGGGAGATGCTTGCACCGACTTCCGCCATCATGGGTGAAGGGTTGGGGAGAGATGTGGCGCTCATCACGGACGGCCGTTTCTCGGGCGGCAGCCATGGTTTTGTTGTCGGGCACATCACTCCCGAAGCCTACGTGGGTGGACCTCTTGCGCTCGTGAAGAATGGCGACGTCATTACGATTGATGCTCAAGACGGATCAATCAATCTGGAGGTTGATGCTGCCGAACTGAAGCAGCGTCGGGCCGCGTGGAAAGCGCCGCGTCCGCGTTATGAGCGAGGTGTGCTGGCGAAATATGCCGCCACCGTGACCTCCGCCTCGCTTGGCGCCGTCACGGACTTGAACCTGAAAAAAGTGGATTGAGCCCTCCAGACACAGCGCGGCAGAGCCGCAACCAAGACGGGAAGGGGCAACACGGGTTTACGAGAATTACGGTAATGTCCTTTGTACTTCGCGAACATTAGCGTAATGCGCGTAAATCCGTTTTTCTGTCCCCCATCCGTACAAAGTTCGCCGGGCGTGCCAGCTTTTGATTACAGCCGGAACTCTCGCGTCAGCCGCGCTTGAAACTTGTCCCGCTGAAGCGAAAGGGCCGCACCTTCGCCGCCGCTCGTTGCCATGCTCGCGTAGGACGCCGACCATCGACTCGCGTTTTGAAATGCCTCCTCCGCGCCCGCGACATCGCCTTCGGATTTCAGCCGCAACATGCGCCGGCGATAAAGGTCGGCGGTCGCCATCGCATATGCCATGTGCTGGCAGCCGTTGCGGATCGCCTCCTCCGCCTCCCTTATTTGCCCGTTCATTTCTAGGTCGCATGCCTCCTTCCACCACTGTGTCGGGTTCGGATTCTCCATATGTGTATTGAGCTCGGGCGTTGTTATCGATTTATTCCGTCAGCCAGCGAAGCGCTTTTGGGCCCTGCCACGCGACTGGACGCCATCGCCATCCAGCGCTTGTAACAATCGCCTTCAGCGGCTCCTTCAATTCACCCGCATTAAACTGATACGCGTAAGAAATGCCGCCTGTCGGTTTGCCAGCGTCGTCCAGTTGCACGCCAGCGACGTTCGCGCGCTCGGCCTGAAAGAAGAGGATTCCCATCGATGCTTTCCATCGGATGTCAGCGCCGCCGCTTCCAGCCGACCAGTCATGGCGCGCGCTGTAATCAGTTGCGCGCACGAGACGCGCGGTTTCGTTCAGGGTTAGCTGGATCCGAAACACACGCCGGATGCCGCGCGCGCGTGCGAGGTCGATCCAGCGTGCATCCGCAAATCGCCACGTGGCAAACCACTCGTTGGGTTTGGATCCGCGCACGATTTCATACGGCGCCTCCGATGCATTGAGGGCTTCCAGGTTTTCGGCGAGTTCCGCGATGTTCAATGGAGCGACGCCGGGTCGTGGTTCGGCGCCGCTTGCCCACGCACTGCCTTTGAAGAAATACCCAGCAACGATGAGGACATAAACTGCGCAGCCGCTCGCGATCGCAAGTTTACCAAACATTTGATTGGTTCGAATGCCCCGTCTGCCGTTTTGCGGTGGGAGGGTTGCAGATTCCAACGGCGCGCGCGCAGGCGTTTTGAATCCGGCCGCTGCCATGCGACGGCGAATGGCTGCGTCGTCGCTGCCCGTCCAAACGCCGAGGAGGCTGTTCAACTGGACGACGTAGGCCCGATCGCCTTGCGGCCGCGTCACAGCGTACCCACGTTGCGAATCGCCTCTGCCGCCAAGCTGGTTCAATCCAGTATCCCGCAGGTAATGAAACCACGCATTGGATGCCTTTGAAGCGCCATTGAACTGCGCGATTAAAACCGTCTCTCCGCCAGGCAACACCGCAAACTGCGCACGTTTTGATTTCGCAGTCGCCTCGCCGAAAAGCGATCTTGCGTCGCGAACCAGGTCGGCGTCTGCATCGGATCCGAACAGCAGTTGTGCGGCAGGGGACCGTGTCACGGGATCCGCGCTGGTCGCGAGTTGTTCCAGCGCTCGGGCTCGTGGCGCTTCTGTTTTGAGAGTGATCCTGGCAAGGATGAGAATGCCGATGACCTGCGGCACGCCGATAATCATGAAGAATCCCGCAAACCAATACAGGGGCCGGAGGGACATGCCGGAACGGCTCATCGCAATTCCGATGATTGCGCAAAGCAATCCGGCCAGTGTGAGGATGATCAGCCAGACGAGCAGGACCGGGTGCGAACGGAATAACTGCATAGGTCAACGTTTGAAGCTGCTCCAGACGCTTGCCACCAGTGTGACGCCTGCGATTTGAACAAGACCCAGCGCTATCGCGATCGGGATCGCACCCGCGGCCACGAGCAGCGAGCCCACAAAGCGATGATTCCGAAACCAATTTGCGAATCCGGGGCGCAAATCAAACAGAATCCATCCGCCGCTCACCGCTGCGCAAAGTGAAATCATGACGATCCCGAGAATCATCACCAGGATGAACGCGGCGTCTTGTCCTTTTGCGCCGGTTCCGAATCCGCTGATCAGCCGGCAGGCGATCACCAGCAGCATGATCGATGTGAGACCAATTGCGCGGCCGAGCCACCACCAGTTTCGCGCGCCGGGAACAGAGACCGTAGCAAACACCAGTGGCACAACCCAGAACGCCAGGCCCATCAGGATTTTCTCCAATAGCTCCACATCCTTCCCTTCGCCAGACGAATGCCGTGCGCACACAGTGAAGATGACGAACGTGATGATCGTCAGCACGGTTTCGGGTCCCAGTAAATAAGTGGCCCAGCGGTTCATGCGGCTTCAGTTGGGCCAGGCGAACTTCACCGATCGCAGACCGTCGGCCGTTCCGTCGAAGTTGCGCAACTGGACCAGCATTTCGATTTTGGCCGGTTCGCCGTCGCTGACATGGACGCGGAATTGGATCTTGCGGGGGTCGCCTGGGCTTGGATCGAAGCTATAGCCCCACAGAAACCACGGTCTTCCCTGGGCGGCGATGGAACGTGCGGTTGATTGGATAATGCCCGGCTCAAACACCGCACCCGCGGTTTGGGACGAACGAATGCGCACGCGCCAATTTCCTGAATCGCGGCACGTTTCCTTGTAGGCGACAAACGCGTAATCGCAGTTCTGGACGGCATCGAAACCATCAACGTAGGCAAGAGTTTCGTAGAGCGTGGAAGCGTCTGATTCCGGAGCTTCGATAAGTTGTTTCAGGGCGATCATGGTGTCAGGTGGTTGAATTGAATAAGTGTGTTCTAGCACCTGGCGCAAAAACGAACCATACGCCGCCGGTAGTAGAACCAGCTTTCAACCGGTTCCCGCCATGCGACCAAAGGCGCACTCGCCGCCATGGGAGCGTCTCTGTTTATCGCGCGCAGATTCCGAGCCCGCGCGTAAACTTTCCGATTGCTTCCCCAACTGGTTTTGGTAACACAGAGCGCGTGCTCGCAACACCTCGCGCGAGTGCAGGCGGTAACATCAAGCGAGGTTGGGTAGGGAAACAAGGGAAAGGGAAAAAGGGTATGAGGGATTATCAAAGCTTCGAGGAACTTCCAGTCTGGCAGGAAACCAAACAGCTCTACAACGCAGTTCAAGACCTTCTCGGTGAAAGTG
>Ga0196970_1001030_pt1 | contig 22520 bp, 21 predicted proteins | sample S1v_513CmetaG_FD_148672 | JGI IMG/M metagenome (GOLD analysis project Ga0196970, IMG submission 148672) | Soil microbial communities from Anza Borrego desert, Southern California, United States - S1+v_5-13C | ecosystem: Environmental > Terrestrial > Soil > Desert | place: USA: California...
ACCCGGCCGCACGACGTAGCCGCGCAGCGCGCGACCCGCGTCCAGCGCCGGAGCGACGGCGTTGGCCACGCCCCAGGGCAGATGACCGAGTTTGAAACTGTTGCGCCAGATGACTTCGACGGCGTTCTCGTGCGCCGCGTTGTCGGGCTCGCGGACCAGCGACACACGGTCGCCAGGCGCCGGCAGCACGATGCCGTTCGGCGCCAATTCGTCGGCCCTGCCGTAGTCGTAGTATTGGAGGCCAGCGATCGCAGTCTCCGCCCAGGTCTCGGAGCCGATCGTCGCCAGTTCGATCGCAAGATCGGTTCCTTCGTAGTCCTCTGCGACAGTCGGCAAGGTCGGATCAAAGTCGCTCATGGGAAGCCTGCTCTCATGGTGTCATTCCAGATATAGTGACACACATCCGTTGCGCAAAGGTTTCTCTGTGCATTTCCTCGCTCGTTACTACGGAATGCGCGCGCGAATACTTGAGCGCAGACACGAAAAAGGCGGCCCGAGAGCCGCCCCTTCGTCCGTCGCACCGGCGCTAGAAGTGCCACAGGTGACACCGCGGCGCGCGCATGCCGCCGTCCTCCTCGGCAATGAGGAAGAACGCCTTGGCGACGACCTCCTTCGCCGCATTGGCTTGCTCCTCCGTCGCCCACCAGCCGCAGACCCTCACGGCCAGGACGCCGCCGAGATCGTAGGCCGCGACGACGACGTAAGAGTCGCCGGCGAACAGCACCTCGACCCATCTGGGATCGCTGCCTTCGTCGAGGCTCCAGTCCGACAGGATTCGCCAGTTCGACATGATCCGCCACCCGTCGTAGCCGGGCAGCGGCGGAGCGTGGTCCCAGGCGGTTTTGTCCAGACGTTGCATCACCGCCCCCCGTCAGCCGCCGAACCTGATCGCGAACTCCTCCTCCTCCGGCTCCGCCGCAGGCGCCGGCGCCGGTGCCGGCTGGACGATCTCGATCCGCACGTCGCGGGCGCCGGCCGCGCCGAGCAGGTACTCGCGAATCTTGACCGCGTTGTCGCCCGGACCGCGGCCGACGAGGCGCCGATCGCCGGCGCGCTGCATGCCGTCGATCGCCGGCGGGTCTCGGTCGAAATCGGCGACGATCTCGACGACCGTCCCGCGGTAGTCGACGCGCTGCGCAGGCGCCGCAGGATGCGCCACAGCGGCCGCAGGAACGGCCGGAACGGGCTCCGCTGGCGGAGGTGCGGCGACGGTCGCCGACGCGCTCTGGACGCGATCCAGCGAATCCCGGACCGCTTCCCGCGCGGCCGCATTTTCCGCCCGCTTCGACGCGCGCCGCTCCGCCTTCGGCGTCTTCTTCGGCGCGTCCGGGAGGTACGGCTCCGCGTGCCGGCGGAACACGGTGAGCGACACGCCAGGGATCGCCGGCTTCGCCTTCTCGTAGAGCGTCTTCACCGGCCAACCGACAGCGACGAGCGCCTTCATCGTGGGGCCGACGTGGCGGAAAAACACCTCGATCGGCGTCTCCGGCGGCTTCTCGTTTTTGAGCGGCCGCCACACGTCGAGCACGTTGTCGATCGCGGTATGCGGGACGGTGGTCGGCAGGCCCGCGGGACGGTCGGGCGTGGCGCCTTTTTCAGGTGGTGCGTCGGTCGTGTTGGCCATCGTTTCGACCCCTCGAATCTCAGCAGGACTCGCGCACGCACGCGCGAGGATTTGACCCTGCATTTGCGCCCCGATCGGCGTCGCGGAAGAGGCCGATCCCGATTTCTTCGGTCTCGATCTTCCGTTTTCGGTGCCGCTCTCTTCCGCCGGCTTGCCGAGGGTTCAGATGGTGGATTGGGAGTTAGGCCAGTCTTTGACGGATAACCGCCGATCTTCGATCAGCGGCCATCCGTCAGCCCGGCCAAGGGGGCGAATCCCCCTGTGGAACCCCCGGCCCTCACGGGCCGAAAACGCCACCACGGAGACGACATGCCGAGGACGAAGACCACGACGACGGAGACCACCCCGAAGCGGCCGCGGTCGGAGAGCCGGCGCCGCGGCGAATTGCTCGGCGTGCGGCTGTCGGAGGAGGAGTCCGCGCTCCTCGCGCACGCGCGGGCGCGCGCGGAAAAACTCGGCGCCATCCTGCCCGGATCGGACGCCGGACTCCTCCGCTGGCTCGCCATGAACAGCGCCTCAGAACTCGCCGGCGAGACGGTCGTCCCGACGCGCAAACCACGCGCCGCGGTGCGCGCACCGACGATCGACGCCGAGGCCCTGGCGAAGGTGATGGGCGAGATCGGTCGCGTCGGAAACAACCTCAACCAGGTCGCCCGCCGAACCAATCTCGGCGACCCCGCGACGCTGGCCGAGGTGCGCGAGTTCCGGATCGCCTTCAACCGGATCGCACTGTCGATCGCGGCCCTCGCCGGCGTGCGCACGGACCGCGACGCCGACGACCTGGACGAGGGCGAGATCGTCGCCGGCCGTGCCGGCGGCGCCGGCGCCGCGAAGACGCGCGCGCAGCCGGCGCCGCAACCGGCGCAGCGTCCCCAGCCGGCGACCGCGAAGGCGCCCGGAACGGCCTGGACGACGAACGTCGGCGCCTGGCGCAAGAGCAGCAACGGAGGCGCCGCTTGATCGTCAAGACCACCATCCACGGCGGCCGCGTCAACCTCGCGCGGCACTTGCAGAAGGCCGACAAGAACGAGTCCGTGGAGGTCGTCGGAACGCATCGCCTGGCGCATGACGACATCGACGGCGCGCTCGCCGAAATGGCGACGATCGCGAAGGGCAGCCGGTCGAAAAACTACCTGGTGCACGCCGTCATCAACCCCGGCCCGGACGGCGCCATGACGGAGGAACGGTGGGAGCAGGCATGGCGGGACTACGCCAAGGCGCACGGCCTTGAAGGCCACCCAATGATTAGGGTGCGCCACACCAAAGGGAATTGGCAGCACGAACACGCCGTGTTCCTGGCGGTGAACCCGGACACGATGCGCGTCGCGCGCACCGGCAACACGCGCCAGAAGGACGAGCGCGTCGCGCGGTGCCTGGAGATGGATTTCGGCCATCGTTTGTTGTCCGGCCAGCACAACCTTTCCGTCGCCGCCTGGTGCAGGAAGGAAGGCCGCGGCGACGTCGCCGACGCCCTGGACCGTGCCGGCTACCTGTCCCAGCGGCCGCCCGGCGCCGCCTTCAGCCACGACGACAAGGAGCGCGTCGAGCGGGGCGTCCCGATCGCCGACCGGCGCGCGCAGATCGCCGAGGCGTGGCGCCAGGCGCAGGCAGCGGCCGGCGGGAACGCCCAGGCGTTCCAGAGCGCCTTTTCCGAGGCCCTGGAGCGTCACGGCCTGGCGCTCGCCGAGGGCGACGGCGGGAAGCGCGCCAAGCACGACCCCGGCGCCCGGAAGGCGGCCGTCGTCGTCGATCGCGACGGCGAGGCGTTCCCGCTGCTGCGCACGCTCCAGAAAGACCCGGCCCTCGACGGGCTGCGCAAACGCGACCTGGAGGCCGCCCTCAAAGGCGCTGCGTTGCGGCCGATCGCCACCGTGCGCGAGGAGATCCGACAGGCCCAGGAGAACAGCCCGCACCTGGACGCGGCCGGCGCCGTCCGGCAGTGGGAGGCGCTGAAAGGGCAGACCCCGCCGCCGGCCGAGGACCTGGCGGCCGTCACCTACCAGGCCGAGCGCCGCAACCGACTGCAGGCCGATCCGTCCCAGGCGATCCGAGCCGACGAGCCGAAGCCCTACAAGGACCGCGACGGCCGGACGATCTACCCCAACCGCCCGCGGTCCGCGTCCGACGCCGGCGTCTTCACCGAGGCCGAGGTCGCGAAGGTCTTCAAGGGCGCCGGCTTCACGAAGCGCGAGGCCGAGGCCATGGCGCGCCAGGCCCTCGCCGACGCCGTCGCGAAGGGCGACGTCGTCAACCTGTCGAAACTGGAGGGCGGCAGCGACCCAGGCCCGGCGCGCTACGCGACCCGAGACTTCTTGCTGGCGGAGATCGAGTCGGCCGACCGCGTGCAGCGCATGTCGCAGACCAGGTCGCACGCCGTCGATCAACACCACATCGACGCGGCATTCGCCAGCCGGCCGACGCTGAAAGAGGGCCAGGCCGAGGCCCTGCGCGGGATGTTGGGACCCGAGCGCGTCGCCCTTGTCGAGGGTTTCGCCGGTGCGGGCAAGAGTTACACAGTCGGCGCCGCGGTCGAGGCATGGCAGCGCCAGGGCTACACGGTCGTTGGTGGCGCGCTCAGCGGCATCGCGGCCAAGAATTTGAGCGAATCCGTCGCCGACTGCCGCACCCTCAAAGCCTGGCTGATCGCATGGGACAAGGCCGCCAAGGACCCGGCCAAGGCCAAGCCCGGCGACACGTTGACGAGCAAACACGTCTTCGTGGTCGACGAGGCCGCGATGTGCGGAAGTGACATGCTCCGCGACGTCCTCCGCGAGGTGGAGAGCCGGGGCGCTAAGGTCTGCCTGATCGGCGACCGGCGGCAGTTGCAGTCAGTCGAGGCCGGCGCCGTCTTCTCGATCGCCGCCCGCAACGCCCAGGTCAGCACGATCGACGCCGTCACCAGGCAGGAGGAGGCGTGGGTCCGGACGGCGATCGAATCCTTCGGCCGCGGCAACGCGAAGGACGCCCTCAAGGCGTTCGACGACCGCGGGTTGATCCGGGAGACCAGGACGGCCGACGACGCCCTCGACGCCGTCGCCCGCCGCATCGTGGAGCAGCGCAAGGAGCACCCGGACGAGGACTTTCTCGGCCTGGCGTACCGCCGTGCCGACGTGCAGCAGATCAACGAGCGCGTCCGCGGCCTGATGCGCCGGGAAGGGCTGTTGCAGGGCGAGGATCACGCCTTCACCATTCGCACCCGCGACGGCCTGGAGAAGCGGCAGATCGCCGCCGGCGAGGCGCTGATCTTCACCGCCAACGACCCGAGCGTCCGCCAGGTCGCGCCGCAGCCGGACCCGCAGATCGCCGCCCTCGACCGCGCCCTCGAAAAGCGCACCGGCCAGTCGCCGGACAAGGGCCAGCCGACCCCGTCGGGCGTCAAGAACGGCGAGCGCGGCGTCGTCGAGGCGATCGACGGGGACACCGTGCGCGTGCGCTTGAAGGACCGCGTCGTCGAGTTCGACGCGACCAAATTCCAGGCGTGGGATCAAGGCGCCTGCGTCACGACCCACAAGTCCCAAGGCGTGACGGTGAAGGGTGCCGCCGTCTACGGCGACGGTATGGCGGCGGAGTTGGCCTATGTCGGCATGTCGCGCAGCCGGCAGGCCGCCGAGGTCTACGTCTCCCAGGAGCGGGGCGGCCGGGCCGGCTTCCTGAAGACGGCGAGCACCTGGAAACCCAACGCGAGCGCCCTGAAGCGACTGGAGAGCGCGGGCATGACGCGCCACGAAGTGCTGTCGATGCTGTCCGGCCGCAGCGAGGGCCAGGACTGGCAGGCGCCGGCCGACGCCAAGGAGCGGATGCAGGCGACCGTCCCGACCTTCCGCGACGCCGTCGGTCGCTTCGTCGAGCGGGCCGGCGTTGCCGTCCAGGCCATCAAGGACCGCGTCGCCGACGCGCTCATGCGCCCAGGCCCGGAGACCGTGGCGCAGACCCGCCGGCAGGAGCCGCGGCCGGCACCCGGCCCGCAGACTTTGGGACCGCAGGACCTGGCGCGCCGGATCATGGAAATGCGGACCTTGCCGCCGGAGCAGCGCGCCGCGGCTTGGGCCGCCCTGTCGCCGGCGATCCAGGGGCTCGACCCGGCCCAGGCCCGCGATCTCCTCGACACGATGCGGGCGCAGGGCGCCCCGGACGGCGTCGTCGACCGTGTCGGCGCGGCATGGGCGCAGGGCGACCCACGGCGCCAACAACTCCTCGACCAGATGCGCGAGCAGATGGAGCAGCAGCAGAGCAAGGGCTTCGTGCGCGACTTCTTGGACGCCGGCCAGCCGGCGCCGGCCGCGCCGCGCCGCTTCATCGAGGGCCAGGACGCACCCCAGGACGCGCCGGAGCCGCCGAGGCCCGAGCCCCAGCCGGAGCCGGTCCGCGACCTGGTCGCGGAGGCGCGCCAGGCCGAGCAGGGACCGGAGCACCTAGCGGCGCAGTGGCGGCAGATCATCGAGCGGCACGGCGCCCCCGGCACGCCCGAGGGCGACAGCCCCGAGGCCCAGCAGGCCCGAGACGAATGGATGCAACGCACCGGCATCGACCAGGTACACGCCACGTATCGCCACCTGGTGCGCACCGATCCGAAATCGGCTGGTACGATTTCGGCAGAGGTGGAGCAGTTCGCATCGGACGACGTCGTCGATCGCTGGCACGCACTCGACGCCGGACACAAGCCGGAGCGCGGCGGCCGCGACGTCGAGGCCCTGGTCCGGGACCTGGACTCGCTCGCCGGCCCCGGCCAGGCGCCGACCGCGGCGCCAGGCTGGCCCGCCCTGCGCAGCGAGATCGGCGCCCTCCATCCGGAGGACGCCCGCAACCTGGTGCAGGCCGTCAGCCGGCGGCCCGGCGACCCGGTTCTCGCAGACGCCGTCCGCGGCGCCTGGCTTGGCGCCGACGGCATGCGCTCCCCCGCCCAGATCGAGCCCGGCCTCGATCCGACGGCGCGCCAGCAGCACACGCAGGCTTGGCGCGAGACGGTCCACCAGCAGCGCGAGGACGCCCTCGCCGTGCTGGAGGAGGTGCCGGCGGATTCCCCGCTCCGCCCGACCGCCGCGGCGGCCGTCGGCGCCCGGATCGGCGTGCGCGACACCCGGCGGGCCGTCGCTCCGCACCTGGCGCCGCACCTCGCCGGCGAACTCCGCCAGGGTGCGCCGGAGGCTCGCGTCGTCGAGATCTACGATCGCATCCGGGACGCCGGCACCGCTGGAGCGCATGCCGCCTGGCAGCAGCACGGGTCCGAGATCGCCGCGACCGCCGGCCGCTTGACGCCGGAGCAGCGGAACACCGTGTCGGCCGTGCTTCAACTCAAGGGCGACCGGGCTTCCGTTGCCCATTGGGACAGCGCGGTCGCCGCGCACGACCCGCGCGGCCGCACCGCGACCCCGTCAATCGTCGCCGAGAACCGCATCGCCAGTGCGCCCGACGGCGAGCGCGGCGCCCTGTTGCGGCTGTTCGGCCGGACCGACAGCAGCACCGGCGGCGTGGACGCCACCTTGAAGACCGGCCCGGACGCCGCCCTCACGCCGCCCACCCTCAAACCGCCCACCCACAAGCCGACGGCGGACAAGCCGAAATGACCGCTCATGCGGTCCAGGGACTACCCGCGCGAAGCCCTTTTTCCACCACCAGCCGCCACACTCAGACCAGACAAGAGGAGGAACGACAATGCATTGCACCCCGACCCGCGGCGACGTGCTGATCGACCCACAGACCGCGCTTCGCCGGATCGTCGCCGCCGCGGCGTTGCCCTTCGAGCAGCGCGGGCGCGCGCTCGTGGAGATCGCCCACGGGCTGGACGTCGAGGCCCGCCGGATCGTCGGCGACGCCCTCACCGAGGACCGCGCCCGGATCGCCGAGGAGGTTGGCCACGACTGGACGATCCTCGATTTCGAGGAGGCGATCGCCAAGGCGCGGCTTCCGCGCGAGTGGATCGAGCCGGGAAGCCGGAGGCGCGCCGTCGAGCGGATCGAGGAGGCGGTCGAACTCGGCGCCCTGCGCGACAACGACACGCTTTCCCGGCTCAGCCTGATCGCGGTCGCCGGCGACCGGCTGACGTCGCTGTCCTCGCGAATCCGCCAGGCGCACGACCACCTGGAGGCCCACAAGGAGGACGCCGTCTGGACCGGCCGCCCAGCCGCCCGGCAGGCCCTCACCCAGGCGGAAGCCGACTACACCGCCGCCGTGCGGACGGCGCTCGCCAGTCCAGCCTACCGTGCGCACCTGGCGGAGGCGACGATCGTCCGCGACCGCGCGGCCGCCGAGTACGGCCGCTTGAAGGTGTGGCTCGACCGGCACGACGAGGAGTCGATGCGGCTTCTCGGCACCCCCGACAACGAGCCGGCGCCGATGGCCACCCGGACGGCCAACGAGATCGACGCGCAGCCGCAGGCGACCGGCGCCACCGTCGAGGGGACCCTCCTCCCGCCGCCGGCGACCGACGACGACGTGTAACACGACCCGACCGCCGGAACCGGCCCGGAGCCCTTGCAGCGCAGGGGGTTCCGGGCCGGCGGGGCGCGTAACTCGGTGCATGATTGTATGGTGCGTGGTCTTCCGCATGACGGCCGCCGCCATGTCACACGCGATCGAGGGCCGGAACCGGCCCGCGGACCAGGCGGCCCGCGGCGTTCGGCCAGGTCCGGCCATGTCACGCGGTGCGTAGTGTATGGGACCTGATCCCCACCTTCGGGGGCGCCGCGGCATTCGGTGACCGCAAATGCCGCGCGGCACGCGCCGACGGCGCCAAATACCGGAAGTTCCCCGCGCCTTCAAGTGGTTTTGCAACTATACCGACAAATGTGCGCGAGGTGATTCCATTTTCGGGTGTAGGCTGCTACAATGGCCCCTGTCGATCCCCTGTAACAAGAAACCCCGCACGGCGCGAACCGGCGGGGTCTCTTCAAGGGGTCGGTCTCTAGGTCTCTTGCTTGGCTGCGGAACCCAGAGATGGCATTGCTGAACGTGAGGAGAAACCCTGTGCCGTGCAACCGCCTTGATGCCCTCTATTCTACCGGCATCGCGCTTTTTGCGCAATGGGCGTGCGTGCTTTCTGCACAGGTTTTCGGTGCCCGCGTTCACGTACTCGCCATCTTCTTGAATCGTTCCGCCGCCAGCCGACAGGCTGGGGGCGCTCGTGGCATGGCGTAAGAGCGAGCGCGAGCGCGCAGATCACAAGGCAGAGCAACAGGTCTTCGCCACCGCGAACGGCGCGGCGAAGTACTTCGCCGCCTTCTCGGTCGAGATCGAGGCGCACCTTTGGCGCGCGGTCCGGGCCGGGCTCGATCTTCCGTTTTCGGATTCCGCGGACGTGGAAGCCGACAACGCCATCTGGCACACGGTGGTGTGCGACCTGGAGGACACCAGCCCCGGCGCCGTGCTGATGCGCTCGCGCCTGGTCCAGTTGGCGAACCGCCTGGCGAAGGGCTTCCACGGCCACCCGACACACGTCCGGGAGGAGGACGCCGTCCTCGCATGGATGCAGGCGCCGCAACTCTGGCAGTCCGCCCGCCGCCGCGTGGCGGCCGCGTGGGTGCGTCACCTGGAGGACGGCAGCGGCACCGACACCAGCCTCTCCGAGCCCGGCATGTTCCGCATGCTGCGCGCCAGGGCGCAGGCCGCCCGCAACATCATCGACGGCGCCGTCGCGTCGATCGGCGTCGTCGGCATCGGGGCGCCGCGCTTCCGCTACCTGTCCGAGGCGACGGCCGCCTTCCTCGACACCCGCCAGCGGATCAACGAGCGCGCACTCGCCCGTCGTCGGATCGCCGACGGCGCCAGGTCCTACAGCCTGCTGCAGGTGAAAGAGTGGAGCCGGCAGCGGGACCGGGCGGAGATGTGTGTCGCCGTCGAGGGGCTGCACCAGATCGCCGACGCCCGCGGCTACGTGTCGGTTGCCGTCCATGTTACCTTGCCGGCCGAGTTCCACAACGGCGACCGCTCCTACGAGGAGCAGCGCCAGGCCATCAACGCCAGGATCGCCGGCATCCGCGCCAGGTTGTGGGAGATGCATGCAGGCCACAAGGTGGACTCCTGGCACGCCGACCGCGCGTCGGCCGAGGCCCGGCGCGACGCGATCCGCGCCGACGGCCGATGGACGGCCCGCATCCGCCGGGCGGAGACCGCCCTCGATCCGCAGGAGGCCGCGGCGTCGCCGTGGCCCTGGATCGTCCTCGCCGCGGAGAAGGTCGGACGCGACGCTCTCGGCGTGCTGTTCGCCGAACCGCACGAGGACGGCACGCCGCACCTGCACGGCTCGATCCGGTGCGACGCCTCGATCGCCGCCGACCTGGTCGCCTGGCTGTGCAGCCAGGGCGACGACCCGCACGAGATCGTCGCGGAAGTCCGCGACGGCAGCACGGCGAGGAAGGCGTCGAACTACGCCGGCAAGCGCCACATGCGCGACGACGAGGAGGCCGAGGCCGTCCGCGAGTGGTGCCGGGAGCGCGGTCTCCGCCCCGTCCGGTGGATCGGCGTGCGCCAGCCTAAGACAGCCTGGCGCGCGATCTACGGTGCCGACCTGGAGGAGATCACCGTCGGCCGGGCCCGCGTCGTGAAGTTGGCCATGACCGAGAAACGGTGGGGCGACGCGCTGATCGAGATCGGCGCCGTGCGCAGCGCCCGCAGCGGCCGCCCGCCGCTCCGCCTGGTCTACGAAGCCGACGGCATCGGCGCACCCGACGCCGGGTCCCGTCGCCGTGTCGTCGGCGTCGAGGACCCGCTCCACCCGGAGGAGGGACTCGTCCCGCTGCGCCCGCTGCACATGGCTTGGGAGGCGCAGCAGGAGGAGACGGAAAACTCCCTATCTGCCCCGGTAAGGTGTCCGAGAGACGGCGCCGACCAGGTCGAGCCCGACGATCCGCCCGACCCGATCGCCTGGCTCGACGCCGCCGAGTAGCCGGTCCCGAGCCCCGAAAACGACACCACCGAAGCCGACCACGCGCCGCCGATCGCCGGCAACGAGGGGCGACGCGCAGCGTCGTCCGCGGCCCCCCTTGAGGGGGGCGGCGAATCCCCAGGTTGGCGCGACGGCACGCCGGCAGAGCCGGCCGACGTCGTGCCGGGGGTGATGGCGCAGCAAACGAGCCGAAGGCGTTGATTTCGTTGCCGTTTTCCGACAACGACAGGACCGGCCGGCGCCCGACCGTTCTGCAAATTTTCTCGTGCGGTGCGGCTCAGATTCGCGGCCCGCGTGAGACACTGATCCTACCCCTTGAGCACCCATGAAAGGAGCCCCCATGTCCTCCCTGTCCCTGCTCCAGTTTTTCACCACCGACACCCCAGCCCCGGCCGAGCGGCCGCGGCTGACGAACTCGGTTGCCGGCTGGCGCCGCCAGGTCCGGGCGATCGACGCCGAGGTCCAGCAGGCGGCCGCCGACGACAACGTCGGCGCGCTCGAAGCGCAGCGCGACGGCGCCGAGGCCGCGCTCCGCCAGGCCGAGAGCCTGGCCCTTGCCCAGGCAGTCACGCAGGCGCCGGCCCTCACGCTGCGGTTCGCGCCGGGTGCGGCGGTGACGGCGTCTCCGGCCGTCCTCGCTGCGCAGGACCGACTCCGCGGCTTGCGCCAGCGCACGGACGACGCGGTCGATCTCGCGGCGCAGACGAAGGCGCTCGTTGACCAGGCCCGCGCCGATCTCGGGCTCGACAGCGACGCGCCCTATCTGCGCTGACCAGCCGGACGAAAAAAGAAAGGGGGTGGCGACAGCCACCCCCTCCCATCAGAGCGGTATCAACGCTACGAGCCGATCGGCCAGAGCCAGAGCCGTTACCGGATCAATGCAGCCAGTAGCAAGAAGTCCGAAAACACACAAAAAAAGAAGACCAAAGGTCAGAACGCACGTCTCTGAGGTGGTGGTCTTAAAGTTTTTTCCAATCTGCAATTGTTGTCACCATAGGGTTCAGGTTTGAAAACTTCATGGGCACTCCATGATAAGTTGCACGATGCGGAGACCATCCCCACATCATCCCAACAGTATGGGCCTGATTTGCGTCAAAGTCAAGAAAAATGCTTGACAGGCGGAGAGGATTCTGCGCAGGCGACCACGCCGCGCACGACCTGGCTAGCGCCTTGACCGTCTGATCGGCCAACGCTCGATGTCGTACGACCGCACGACGAAGTCGCTGACCCCCGCGGTTTCGGCGCCCATCGCGTGTTACCCGCGTCCCAGGCATCCGGGCGAGTAACGGGAGGGGTCGCGGTCGCATGAAGCCGGAATCGTGATCGGTCGGACGTGGACGTAACGCCCCGAGGACGACGGGTCAGGCGACCGCTGACAGGGCGAGGCGCGCATAGTCGGGCAGACCGCCAGGCGCCCACCACCAGAGAGTCCGGTCCCGCGACGCTCGCCGTCTGGTCCGGCTGTCCGGACCGGACGAGAGCCGCCGGTCGAGGCGCGTCCATCCGTCGTGCCGGTAGAGTCCGCCGTCGTGCCCAACCTCCGCGTCACTGTACGAGACAGCGACCGGGCGCCCCCAGACCGGGAACACCGCCTCGCGCCACAAGCGCAGCGCAACGCGGGTGAGCGCCTGACGACCAGGCGCAACGCACAGGCGCGCAAGTTCGACGGCATCTTCCCGCCAGAAAAGACCACCGGCCGGCGGCGTGATCAGCCCGGACGTCACCGTCACCGCGGCGACCTCGCCCCCTACCATGAGCGCGTGCGCGTCCGATCGGACCGGACGCCGGCAGCGCCCATGCGGGTGCTCCCACGCTTCCAGCAGGCGATTTGCCTCCACCAGCGGAATCGGACGGAACGCCACCAAGGCCGGCGGTTCCGGGCGCGCTGTGATCGCAGCGGCGACCAGAGCGCGCAGCGCCACCAGCAGGAGCGGCGGCACCGGACGCCGCCCGTTGACGAGCGCAGACAGGTACGACGCCCCGTAGGTCCGCCCTGTCTGCGTCCCGAGCCAATCGCCGAACATGCGTTGCGTCCAGCCCAGGCGATCGAGGAGGTCGCGGAGTTCCGACACCAGGTCGGACGAGGAGGCGGACGAAAGTGTCATGATCGATGCGAGGAATGTCTCAGAGGCCGGCACAACTGGATAGCACATTTGTGCCGATCGGGGGGGGCCGATGAACCGCAAGGGGTAGACGTCTCCGCAACGGTGTGCGATCTTCCGATACGGAAACGTGACAACGAAACGCCAATGCCGCGGAAGCCGATCGGGGACAAGGCCATGAGTCCCGCCGAGCGTCAGCGCAGGCATCGCCTGCGGCTTGCCGGCGGAGAGCCCGTTGTCCGTTACCGGAATCCGGCCGACCACCGAAGCCGGGCGGAACGCTGGCGGGACGCGGTGCGGACATTGATCGAACTACAGGCGGAATACCAGGACTGGCTCAACGGCTTGCCGGAGAACCTGCGCCAGAGCGCCACCGGCCAAGCCCTGGAGGCGATCGTCCGCGTTGATCTTTCTGACCTCCAGCGCGTTCACCCACCCAAGGGTTACGGGAGGGACTGACGGATGACGATGCGACGCGATCGCAGCGTACACGGACAAGCCGTTGACTTTGTCGATTTCGGTGATTCACTGGTCCAACCATGCTGACGTGCATTGATCTTTTCGCCGGAGCGGGCGGTCTCTCCCTCGGCCTGTCGCAGGCCGGGATACGACCAGTCGCGGCCGTGGAGATCGACCGCGATGCTTGCGCCACGTACCGGGCGAATCATCCCGACATCAGGTTGATCGAGGGCGACTCGCGAACCGTGAACTACACCCAGTTCGAAGGCGTCGACATCGTTGCGGGCGGCCCACCTTGCCAACCTTTCTCAACCGGCGGGCTGCGAAAGGGCCGAGCCGATGGCCGCGACTTGCTTCCCGAGTTCGTCCGAGCGGTGGTCGAAGCGAAGCCGCGCGCGTTCCTCTTGGAGAACGTGCCCGGTCTCGCCAGCGGCGCGCATGCCGCCTATCTGGCCGAGGTCCTGGAACCACTGCGCGACCTGTACCGGATCAGTGGCCCTCTGCTGATCAACGCGGCCGACTACGGCGTTCCGCAGAAGCGGCGCCGCGTCGTGATCGTCGGCACCCGTGAGGGCGAGTTTCGTCTTCCGCCTCACCGCACCCGCATCCCGGCCGGGGAAGTGATCACGACGAAGCCGGTTGGAGAGCCGAACAACTCCCTGGTCGTCTACGCCAAGACACCCGATCTCCGGCCTAACCCCTACGACGGACAACTGTTCAACGGCGGCGGCCGAGGCGTCGACCTGGACGGCCCCGCTCCGACGATCCTTGCCAGCGCAGGGGGCAACAAGACGCCGTTCCTCGATGTCGGCCGGCATGTGCCGCCCTACCATCGCCACCTGATGCGAGGCGGGAAGCCCCGCGTCGGCACCCTACCCGACGCCCGTCGCCTCACGGTCGCGGAGTGTGCAGCGCTACAGGGCTTCCCCCGTGCGATGGCATTCCAGGGTTCGCGCTCGTCGCAGTACACCCAGGTCGGCAATGCGGTTCCGCCGCCCCTTGCTTTCGCCATGGGCGAGGCGATCGCGGACCTGATACAGCGGCATTCCTGATCAGGCGGTTTCCACCAGGGCGTGCTTTTCGAGCAGGTCAACGTAGGCGTTGACCCGCTCCACGTCCGGCTGGAGCCGTTCCAGCATCTCGTAGAGCCGCCCGAGCGCGTGGGCGCGCCCCGGCTTGCGCAGGATGCCGCAGATCGTGTGGAGCAGCGCACGGACGTCCAGGACAGAGACGTCCATTCCAAGAGCCTTCAGGGCAGACAGGTCGGTGAGCGCGCCACCGGGAACAGAGGCAACGATATGAGCCCGCTGCAGGTCCGCGTTCTTGATCGTCTTGCCGATGCCCGCCGTCTTGGTGCTCCAATCGTTGGCCGTCACTTCGAACGCTTCTTCCGCACGGTTCCCGCGCTTGATCTGGATGTCCGCGGCCGTGCCGGCACTGGCATCGGAGGCGTTCAGCGGCTTCGTCTCGACCCGGAGGGCACCAACCCCACCCATGCCCGCCTCATCGACCGCAGCATCAAGGAACGCGGCAACGCCGTACTGCTCATGCGCCCCACCTGACGGTGTCGCCAGCAGTTCATTCAGCAAGCCAACCACGGCAGCGAAGGTCAAAGCCGCACGGTTGAGCGTTGGCATCGGCTTCACCGGACGGGACAGCAGGGCCAGCCGGGCCGAGACGTAGTCCAGGGCAGCGCGCAGAGCCTTCGTGTCCGCGCTGTTCATCCAGCGCAGGACCTCGTCGAACGAAGGGAATGCGTTCCTGGCCAGGTTCTCCGTGTTTTTGCCAATATTCTGGTAGGCGTCAGGAACGGCCGGAATGTGGCGTTCTTGGAGGAACGTTCCGACCTTCTTCGCACACCCTCGCCCTCCGTCTTGACGTTGGGTCGCGTCCACCTTCGTCGGAGAGACCAGCACATAGGCCAGTTGGATCGGAACGCCGACGCGATACGATCCGTGTTTGTAGCGGATCACCTCATCGATCCACGCAACCAGGTCGGCAGGTAGATCAGAGGAAGGATGGGCGACCGTCGCCTCTGCGGCAGCAGGATCGGCCAGGAAGCGAGAGACGGTCTCGGCGATCAGGCCGTATGCCTGATCCCCTAGTGTCGGTGGTTTGATCTTCGGATCCTTGGTCACCGTCTTCCTCGTCATCGTGGCCATGGACCTTGCCCAACAACGACGCAAGGGGTCAAGCATTGCAATCGAGTCGGGCAAAACGTAACCACCACTCGCCACTGGATCATCATGGGTTTGCCCAGAACGCCACTGATCTCACTGTGAACCTCCAACCCCTCTGATCCGAACCCGCGATCACGATGCCTTCCGATTCGGGCAACGGGACTCCGGTGACGCCCGCACCTTCTCCACGGCGTTGGAGTTGTGCACGGGACCGCGGTGACGCGAGTTCCGGGACTCCGGTGACGCGACTCGGTTCGTCAACGGGATTCCGGTGACGAAGCAAAGGGTAAGAATCAAAAGGGTTCTACAAATGGCTACGTCACCGGAATCCCATGTTGACTGGCCATGAGCAGCCATGCACGATCTCGCCAACATGGAGGTTGGTAGTGGGCGACGTTCATCAACTTGTCCTCACCCACGGAGCGGCCCAGGCGAAACTTTTGGCACCCGAACGCGCTGCAGAGATCGACATCGCTGCAGAGATCATGGGTGCCGAAGGCGATGAAGCCGGCTTTTCCTACACTGGCTTCGCGCTGACCGCTCTGCCCTACCGACCGCTTCCGCCTGATCAGTCCTGGTACAAGGAAGGCTTCAAGGTCGCCCTGTCGCTCGACCCCGGATCGTTGCGCGTCCGAGGCCGCATGCGCAAGTTCGGCGTGCCGTTCGGTAACGCCCGATTGGTCCTCATCTACCTGCAAAGCGAAGCGGTTCGCACGCAGTCGCCGGAGATCGCCGTCGGATCCAGCCTATCCGCCTTCGCAACCGACAAACTCGGCCTCAAGTGGGGCGGCAACACAGGCAAGAACCTGGAAGAGCAGTTGTTCCGCTTGGCCGCCTGTACCATGCGCTTCCATTGGGAATCCGCCTCGCACGAAGGCTTCGAAAGCAAGGGCTTCATCAAGAGCGCCGCCTTCGCCAAGGAGGGAGACGCGCGTCAAGCCCGCCTGTGGGACGACACCGTGACCCTGGACGATGCCTTTTTCCAGCACCTTACCAAACATTCGGTGCCACTGCTGGACGCTGCCGTCCGCTCCCTGCACGACGAGCCCGTCGCGCTCGACACCTACATCTGGCTTTCCTACCGCTTGAGGCACCTCACGGGGCCGACCGGCGTGTCGTGGGCCGCATTAAAGGAGCAGTTCGGCGCCGGCTACAAGTTGCTGCGCCAGTTCAGACCGAAGTACGCCGCCTCCCTGCGGAAGGCGCTCGCCGCGTACCCAGAGGCCAAGGTCGAGATCGACGAGAAGGGCATCGTCCTGCACCCGTCACGACCACCCGTCGCACCACGTTCAGCGAGCCGGCGCATCGCCTGACCGGGCGTCACCGGAATCCCATACGAAGACGCCGTCGGAAGCGTCACCGGAATCCCGTCTCCGCAATCGGCCTCGACGCTCCGTGATCGGTCTTCGACCACGAATCCAGCCGACGATTCGCGCTCACGGTCGGACCGCGATTGCGCCGGCATCGAGGCGACCGCACCAGGTCGAGCAATCACGGTTTCGGATGTCGGGCGGCCCTCCGCCGCCCCTCGCCCAGGCGGGGCGAGCGCTGTTGTCGATCTTCGACCACGCCGGCGCGTCGGCGATCTCCGACGACGTGTCCGATCACGCGGCCGGACGCTTGGCCAGGTCGACGAGCGGTTCGCGGCCGTCGAAATCGAACTCGGCCGGATCGAGCAGCACCGGCGCGACGGCAAGGCGCCGCGCGTGATCCGCCAGCATCAAGCAGGCCAGGGCGTCGCTGGCGGCCACCATACCCAGAGCCAGCGGAGCCATAGACTCCAGCGCCTGCGGATCGAGCAGCAGCGCGGCCATGACGATCTTCGGCACGGCCGCGAGCGTCACGTACCGGCGGAACAGCGCCGGCATCAGGCGCCCCCGAGCGTCGCCGGCACGGCGGCCGCTACCTCCTCCCGCCAGCCGGCCGGGAGCAGCCCCTCCGCGTCCGCCAGGTCGAGATTGCGGACCAACGTCGCGTAGCCGATCCCCGCCTCGCGCGCGATCGAGCGCAGCGACGCCCCTTCGGCGCGGCGCCGGACCGCCAGGTCCGCCAGGCTTTGGAGGGCAACCGCCCCGTTGACGCGCCGGGGGCGCCCGAGCACCTTTCCGCGGCGCCGCGCGGCCGCCAGGCCGTCCACCGTCCGCTTGCGCAGGTTGTCGCGCTCGATCCTCGCGACGTAGGCGACCACCGACAAGACCATCTCCCCCATGGGGGTCGAGGTATCGACCGCCAGGTCGAGAACCCTGATCGAAACGCCGCGCTTCGCGATGTCGTCGATCATGACGAAAGCGCCGAGCGGCCCGTCGCGCGTCAGACGGTCGAGCGACTGGACGACGAGGATGTCGCCAGGCTGAAGCGCGTCGAGGGTCCGTTGCAGTTGCGGAGGGTGCGGCGACTCCTTCGCCTTCCCCTTCCGCCGGCTCGCGTCCGACGACACCCGTTCCGAGTAGATACGGCCGCACCCGGCCGACTTGAGCGCGTCGATCTGCCGGTCGAGGACCTGGTCCTCAGTCGAGACGCGCGCGTAGCCGATCAGCGCCACGATCAGGCCCTCCGACCCTGGAGCACGTCTATCTGGTGCAGCGTCATGCCGCGGTGCTGGCGAAGCAGCCGGCTATCCTCCTTGGCTTCTTCCCGGACGCCGGGCTCGAACAACCCCGCCTCGCCGTTCTCGGCGAGCCAGTCGTCCACCTCGGACGCCGCCGCCTCCCATCCCTCAAGCACCGCGTTCCGCTGTTCGTCCGTCAGGACGTCCCACACCTCTTGGAACCTCGCCGCCTGCCACATCGGTTGCGCCCCCATGCTCCACCTCCCGAATGATCGTTGTGGGAGCAGTGTAGACGGGCCCCGGTTAAGGAGTCATTTCGGATCGGCTTTCGGATCGGCCTGTGCGGGGCGCTCCACAAACGGGCGTTTCCGGATCGCTCAAAACCCCCTGGAATCGAATCCGGCCTCAATCGCCATCACCGACACTCCGGACACCAGCGGCGCCGCCGCGCTTCCCGGAGTGTCCCCATGCCTGCGCTTGTTTTCGTTGTCGTCTTCGTCGCCGTGCTGACCTGGTCGGTCCCGGCCCTATGACGCCTGTCCGGAGACGCAACCGTTTGCCAGACGGCCCCGGAAGGCTCGGATCGGCCAGGTCGGACGAGGAGGAGCCGATCGCACAACTACCAGAGTTGGTAGGGTCCGCACCGGGAGGCGCCAGGCTCCGGACGCAATCCCCGCATACGGCACAGCCGGGCCCGGCCCAAGTTGCGCGCTGTGGGGGCGCTTTGGGCCGGGCCCGGCTGCTCCGCTGCGCTTCGCCCGGCCGCGCGCGGCCGGGTGGAATGCGGGGATAGCGGGTGCGGGTGGTGGTGACGAGAAAGGTACGGTTTTCGTAGGCCCGGCATACGGAAACGGTGCAAGGAACCTACGCTTTCCCCACCGCCCCCGTAGTGGGCGCTACCGGCAGGAGATCGCCCTCCCCGGCCGGATCGCCGGCATCGAGCGCGGCGAGCCGGCGCAGGGTTTCCGCGCACCGCTCCGCCTCGCGCTCCGCGACCGCGAGCGCTTCCTCCGGGTCCGCCCAGGTGCAGCCCGGCGGGAGCGGCTTCACCGCCATCCGAGTTTTTCCGCAGCCGCCAGGCGCAGCCACGCCGTGCGCGTCAGGCCCAGGCGCTCGCAGGACTCGTCGATCGCGGCCGCCATCTCCGCCGGCAGCGACATCGAGAAAACGACGTCCTTCGCCTTGGCCTTCTTCTCGGCCGGCGGGGCGTCCGGTGCAGCGGCCGCGACGACGCGGTCGATCGCTTCGTCGGACGGCGGTTGCGCGGCGGGCTTGGCGGCGGTCTTCGGGGCGAACTTGCTCACGGCATCCTCACTGTTTTCGTATGGTTTTCGTATGCGGTGCGTGGACGCATCACACGGATTCGGTAGACTTTTCGTTTCCGGCCGACACGCCGACGCCTGGCACGCCCAGGCCGCCGAACACCGCCTCGACGAGTGCGGCGATCTCCTCCGCCGGCCGCTTCGGCAGCGGCCGCACCTCATGCGCAGCCAGGCCGGCAAGGTAGGCGTTTGCGAGGACCTTCGCCTCGTGGACCATCACGTCGAGCGGTTCCAGCGTGCCGGCATACTCCGCCAGCAGCGCAAGCGCTTCGTTGTTGTCCGTCGGCCGGCTGTCCGGGTCGGCGCGGTTGACCAGCGACACGGCCCGAAGCCCTTCGTTCGCCGCGCGCACCTCCTCGACCATGGTCGCCACCTTCGGCGCCGTCCAGAGTTCCGGGCCCCGCGGCGGGAAGGCGAAGACCGCGACCGACGCCAGGGCGAGTCCGGTCCGCTGGGTGCGGGTGTCGCGCCCGCCGGGATCGACCACGACCACATCATAGGCCGCCGCCAGGCGCCGGAGTTCCGCCCGGAGCCCCTTGTCGTCGAGCGTGGCGAGCGAGACGACCGAGAAGTCCGCCAGGTCCGGCCGGGTCTCCTGCGCAGCGGCACGCGCCGCGGCGAACTCCATCGCCGTACCCTGCGGATCAAGATCGGCGACGATCACGCGGGCATGCCGCGCCAGCACGGCCGCGGCGTTCCCGGCCAAAACCGATTTGCCGACACCTCCCTTGACCCCGCCAAAAACGGAAATCACACCCATTAGCAACCCCTTTCCCACGAAATCCGTATGCCTCACATACGAGAACCGTAGCCGAGGCCGAGCCCTGAGAAAAGGGGGTAGAAGAGCCCCAGGCCCGGAAAAAAGTTCTGATACGCCGTATCGAGGGCTTGATATGCCATACCGTATTATGGTACGGTACGCCGTACCGTTACGGATACCGATGGAGCGGCGCCGATGATCGACCCCAACCACCCCAACGTTGACGACCAAATCGACATCGAGGACGCCATCGACGGGGCGCAGCCCGGCGCCGAGGGTGAGGACAGTCTCCCGCCGCGACCGACCGTCGGCGAGGAGATCACCCCGAAGGAGATTTGGGCCTGGTGCGACTACTACGCGGCGCGCGGAGAGCCGGAGGTGAGCGCCCGGACGATCCGCCGGGAACGCGGTGGGTCGGGCTCGCCGACCGGCATTCAGAAGCACATCGACTCATGGCGCGCCAAGCGCGACAAGAAGGCGTCGGCATCCACCAAGGCGGAGAAGCCCGGCGCGACCAACACCGACGCGAAGCCGGCCAACTGGACACCGGCCGTCGTCGCCGACCTTCCGCTCGTGGCGCCGGCCGTCGAGGGCCTGGTCCGCGCCATCCTGGCGCAGGCCAGCGACCTTGTGCAGACCGAGCGGGACAAGGCGCACCGCGACCAGGCCGCCATTCGTGCGGACGCCGATCGCCAGATCGCCGAGATCAGAGCCGGCGCCGAGGCGTCGATCGCCTCGCTCCGCACCGAGCACGAAGCCGCCATGGCCCGCAAGCAGCACGACCTCGACGAGGCGTTGGCCATGGCCCAGGAGGACGGCGAGCGCGCCGACGGCCTGGAGAAGGCGATCAACGGACCCGACGGCTACGTCGCGCAGATCAAGACCAGGGACGACGAGATCGCCACCTTGAAGGCCGAGATCGAGCGCTTGAAGCCTTTCGAGCCCCAGGCCGCCGCCCTGGCGCAGAACGTCGCCGACCTTGGCGAGCACTTGGCCGCCGAGGAGAAGGCCCGGCAGACCGCCGAGGGCCGCGAAGCCGACGCGCGGGCCGACGCCGAGAAGCAGCGGGGAATCGCGGACACTCTTCGCGACCGCCTGGACGCCGCCAACGCCGCGGCCGCCGAGGCGACCACCCGCGCCGCCACCGCCGAGGGGAAAGCGTCCGGCCTGGAGACGGCCCTCGCGTCCGCCGAGCGCCTGGCCGCCGATCGGGAGAAGGAGATCAACCGCCTTTCCGCTGACCTGGAGCGCGTGCGCAGCGAGCGCGACGCTATGCGCCCACCCGCCCAGGCCGAGCAGCCGGTCGCGGCACCGCCGGCCGAGGCGAAGACGACCCGCCGCGGCAAGCGCGCCGACACCACCACCGCACCGGGGACCGCTGAATGACGACGGGAATCACGATCCCGCGGGCGGTCTTCGACCTCATGCTCCGCCGGGGCATCACCCCGGCCGCCGAGCCGGCCGACCCGCCGGTCGCGGCGCCGGAGCCGATCGGCCCGATCCTGGTCGGAGAGGTCTGGCTTCACGGTGCGGAGCCCTGGTGCCCGGAGTGCCTGGTCACGCTCGACCACGACAAGACGGACGACGCCTGGCGCTGCGCCGGCTGCGATCGCGAGCACAGCGCGCGCGAGGTGGAGGACGCCCTCGACGAGGCCCAGGGCATGACGCCCGGCCGCGTCTACCTGTCCGACGAGGTGTTGCGGGCCGGCGGCATGATCGACTGATCGTCGCCCAGCACCCCATACACCCGTATGCCGTCGGCCTGGTCCCGCATCCGGGCCCGGCCGACCTCGACGAAGCCGACGGCCGCCAGCCTGGCGAGCGCCGCCTCGACCTGGTCCGGATCACCCATGATCCTGATCGTCGGCCTGGTCGCCGGCCGGGCAGGGCGCCGCGCCATCAAAACCACTCCTCCTCGACAGCGACCGCGGCCGCGCGCTTCGCCGCGGCGCGCTGCTTCGCGCGCAGCGCCGACACCGGCAGCGGCTCGCAGTCCGCCAGGCACCAGAGATCGTATTCCGCGCCGTACATCCCGCCGACCTTGAAGGCGAAGGGCTTGGCGCCGGCACGCGGGCGGTAGCCCCGCCGCTTCCAGGTGGACGCGGTCGCCAGCCAGGCCGGCACGCGCTCCCAGGCGCCACCGATCCGGCGGCCGCGCCAGGACTCGTCCGGCGGATCATCGTAGCCGTCCGGCGCGTCGTCGTAGAGATCGACCAACACCGACAGCGCGGCCGCTGCATCTTCGCGGCGCTTCTCCTGATCCCAGCCCCAGACCTTCACCGCCCACCGCTGCGCTTCCGTCGGCGGGGCCTGGCGCGGCTCGACGACCCGTCGCTCGCGGGCACCGCACAGCCCTTGGGCGCCGGCCGTCGCGTCGGGCGCGTATCGCTGGTACGTCGTGGACGTCGGCCACACGGATTCCGCCGCCACGGCGACCGCGCGCTCGATCCGCTCCCCGTGCAGGTCGGCGACCGCGGCGCCGACGAGAAGAACGATCATGGACCAGGCGGAGCCCGTACCCGGCCGCACGACGTAGCCGCGCAGCGCGCGACCCGCGTCCAGCGCCGGAGCGACGGCGTTGGCCACGCCCCAGGGCAGATGACCGAGTTTGAAACTGTTGCGCCAGATGACTTCGACGGCGTTC
>Ga0196970_1001031_pt1 | contig 22501 bp, 22 predicted proteins | sample S1v_513CmetaG_FD_148672 | JGI IMG/M metagenome (GOLD analysis project Ga0196970, IMG submission 148672) | Soil microbial communities from Anza Borrego desert, Southern California, United States - S1+v_5-13C | ecosystem: Environmental > Terrestrial > Soil > Desert | place: USA: California...
GACAGCGGGATTCTGCGCACCGCCGCACAGCACAATCGCGCCAGCGTCGGCGTCTACGCGTCCGTGTTGCAGGGCGGCACAGTCCGCCGCGGCGACCCCGTTCGCCTCGAATAGGGAGGTGCGGTGGAGCAACCGTGAACGAGCGCAACGGACGTGAACTCCTCTACCTCTCGCAGGCCGACGTAGCCAACCTCGGCGTCACCATGGCCGAGATCATCGCCGCGCTCGAACTGATGTTCCGAGAAAAAGGCGAAGGCCGTGTCGAGATGCCGCCCAAGGTCGGCGTTCACACCATGCCCGACGCGTTTCTCCACGCCATGCCGGCGTACATCCCGTCGCAGAAAGCAGTCGGCATGAAATGGGTCGGCGGTTTTCCGGACAATCATCGTCGCCAACTGCCCTACATCACCGGCCTGCTCATCCTCAACGACGCCGAAACCGGCGTGCCGCTCGCCGTAATGGACTGCGTCTGGATCACTGCGATGCGCACCGGCGCAGCAACCGCCGTCGCAGCCCGCTACCTGGCTCGACCCGACGCCCAAACCGTCGGCATCCTCGGCTGCGGTGTGCAGGGCCGCAGCAACCTGGAAGCGCTAAGCCTCGTCTTCCCGCCGAAGACGGTACGCGCTTACGACGTTGATCGCCTCACGACTGAAACGTTTGCGCGTGACATGAGCGAAAAGTTCGGGCTTGATGTGAATCCGGTCGCCGACCCGAAAGCGGCCGTCGTCGCCAGTGACATCGTGGTCACCGCCGGCCCCATCCTGCGCGTTCCTCACGCCACCATCCACCCGGGATGGTTCGCCGGAGGCGCGTTCGCATCTCTGGTGGACTTCGATTCTTACTGGCATCCGGCGGCGCTTCGCGAAGCCGACAAGTTCTGCACCGACGACGTGCGTCAGCTAGAACAGTATCGCGGCATCGGCTACTTTCAGGACATTCCGCCGATCTACGCCGACCTCGGGGAACTGGTCGCCGGCCGCAAGCCGGGACGGCAAACGCCCCACGAACGTACAATTGCGTGCAATCTCGGCCTAGCACTCGACGACATCGCCGTCGCCCCACTCATCTACAACCGCGCTCTGGAGCGACGCGTAGGCCGTTGGCTACCGCTGTGAGTCCCCTGGCTGATGTCCTAAAGCTTCACTAGTCTTAAGGCTCCACTGATGTCGACGTTTAGATCGGTCCCCGATACTTTCGCAGCCTCGCCGCCGCGTATAGAAACGCCGCCGTGATTGCCAGTCCGATCCACAGACCCGGGCTGACCAGGAACTGACCGACACCGAAGTGCGCCATCGAGTGCATGGACGCCTCCGTCGGTGGGAACTCCGCACCCGCCGGAGCTGCCATCATGTAGCGCCGCAGCATCGACGCTAAATGCGTGCTGTTGAACGCGACTCTTTCCAGCGCGATGACGGCGAAGGGCGGCAACACGGCCCACAAGAACGGAACCCGCGGCGCCCAGGCCGAAACCAGCAACAGCCATCCATAGAACGGCGCAAACCAGATTCCATGGATAGCGACAAGATGGTAGAGCAGCGTCGCCCACATATGCGGCAGCGCAAGATGTGCCCAAAACGCTGACACACTCAGTCCGTGCGCCACCAGCACCACGGAGCTGATCACCAGCATGATCCAGTGCATCGCGATCGTGATGGCAAAACCAATCAGCGGCAGCACGAAAATTGGAATCGTCGCCTTCGCGAGCACGGTCCTAAGATCAGAAACCGGCAGCGACTTCCAGAACAGAATGCTGCGGTCGCGACGCTCGCCATAAAGCGCGTCAATGCAGTAAAACACCGCGACCAGTGTCGTGACGCCCATCATCGCGAGCCCGGCGAGATGGAACGGCTGCACGATCGCGCTGTGCATCTGCATCACGTCGCCACGCATGTTGGCCGCAAGGCGAAAAGCATTCACCAGGAAACCAAGCAGAAACAGCGCCGCCACCGCCAACGGCGCGATATAAATCGACCGGTTCTCCCAAATCTCGCGCCGGACCAGCCAGTAAAAGCGCCGGCTCTCGGAAATGTCGGCAGGCGCGAATGCCTGCGGTTCCACACGAGACTCTGGCACTGCATTCGCTGGAGTATTCATCGAGCCGCTCCTTGTATTTCGCTCGGCACCTTCCTGTTTACTCGGTCCGCTGCTCCGCCAGTCCGTCGTGCCGCCTGATTGGTCATCACGGCCACGAACAGGTCCGCGACATTCGGCGTCCGCAGCTCGCCGAGCCTCTCGACCTGCTCACGATCAGCACGATCGAACAGCAGGATGCTGCGACCCAGCATCTCGCGTTCGTGCATCGGCTTGAGCGCGCGTGCGGCCGCGAGCTGATCCGGAATCACCGTCAGTTCCACGTAGCGCGACTCCACGTCTTCCATGCTGCACTCGAACACGATGCGTCCCCGGTCGATGAACATCACGTCCGTCAGCACGTGCTCGATCTCTTCCACCTGATGTGTTGTCACCAAGATGGTGCGGCTGCGATCGAAGTAGTCGTTCAGCAGCGAGTCGTAGAACTGCTTGCGATACAGAATATCCAGACCAAGCGTCGGCTCATCTAGCACCAGCAGCTTGGCATCGATTGCCATCACGAGCGCCAGGTGCAACTGCGTCACCATGCCTTTCGACAGTTCCCGGACCTTGGCGTCGCGCCTGATCGTCGTCTTGGCAAGAAAGCCTTCCGCCTTCGCGCGGTCGAACCGCGGGTGCACGCCTGCCACGTAGTCGATCGCTTGCCAGACCCGCATCCAGCGCGGAAGCACGGCAACATCTGCAATGAAGCAGACATCGCGCATTAGCAGATCGCGCTGTTTCCACGGATCGCGCCCGAGCACTTTCAGTTCGCCCTCGTACGGAATGAGCCCGAGCATCGCGTTCAGCGCTGTCGTTTTGCCTGCGCCGTTAGGACCGATCAGTCCCACAATACGGCCGTCCTCAACCCGCAAGTTAAGGCCGTCCAGCGCGATGGTTGTTCCGAACGCCTTCCGCAGGCCGCGAGCTTCTATGCACGCCATGGTTTAGCGCTCCTTCTGACGTGAATTGGACTCGGGCTCATCCGAGTCGATCTCTCTAGGCTTTGCACTCTCCGAAGATGCTCGGCGAACGCTGCCGTTCAGCAACTCTTCGGCTTTCAGTCCGAGCCGCTGAATCGTTTCGTAGATCCTTGGCCAATCTTCATCCAGGAATCTTTGACGTTCTCCCTGCAGCAACAAACTGCGTGCGCCCGCATTGATGAACATCCCGCGACCTCGCCTTGTCTCTACTAGTCCTTCGTCTACGAGTTGCTGGTATCCCTTCAGGACCGTGAGCGGATTGACGCGATATTCGGCCGCAACGTTGCGCACCGAGGGTAGCGGGTCGCCTTCCTTCAGCACTCCGTCGAGTATCATCGCGACGACGCGGTCACGAACCTGCCGATATATCGGCTGATTGTCGTTCCACTCACGGCTCATTGCTTGATCTTGGTCACCTTACCTGGGACACGGCCGTGTCACTCTTGCGCTTCAAGTCAAAGCGAGCGTGGACCGCTTTATCTCCCGGCAATATGAAAACCCACTCCTCGATGTGACGATTCGCATCGATGATGGTGAATGCGGCTTTCCGCATGTGTCCGTATTTCGTGCTACCGGCGACGTCAAGAAATTCGAATTCCACTCTCTTGCCGTCAGGCGAAATCTTGCCCACCATGCGAGGCCGATTTCCTGCGTCACAGTAGTGCGTCAGCAGCAGACGATCAGTGTCCAGGTAGAACATGGTGATGGGATCGTCGGGGCGTTCAGGCGACCTCATTTCATGCATGAGCGCGTTGCCCATGGAAGTCACGCGGAGTGAGACTTGTATCGGCTTGCCGCTTTGCATTTCGGGTTGCGGCGGCTGGACACTCACGGGACCCTCCCACGAACCCGCCAAGCTTTTCAGTTTTTCGAAGGCCTTTTGTGCTCCCGACGGTGCGACCTTATCGGCAGACTTGTGCGTTTCGTGGGACTGGGCGAAAGCCATTGTGGAGAGCGCCATCAAGACGACGCACAGCAGTAAGCGATGGAACTTCATGTTCGTTCTCCTTTAGCCCTGTGACATTCGGTGGGGGAACTCAGCAACGCTGCCTCCCAACCGCTTTGGTGTTTTAGTTAGCTGCAACACCACGCCAGGTTGTATGCAGCCCTGAAATTTTTGTTCTCGTGCCGTTCGCGCGTCTGCCCCTTTGCAGCGGTACGTGAGGCTGCCGATGAAATCCTTGGTTGTGGGCGGCTTTGCGGAATCCCGAAGGGGAACTACCAAAAAGCGGAGTAGGGAGGGGGTGTCGCCGAGTTGGCGATGCACGGCAGGTATTATCGCGGTACTCGATCAAGTTGGGGTAAGACTAACGCTTCGGTTTATGCCCGATGACTGCTCCATTCGCTCCCGGCGCTTCGAACGAGACCACCCGAATATCCTGGTACCCAATGTCCTTCAGCCAGGCACTGAGCTCGGCAGCGGTGTAGTTGCGGCCGCCGACCGTTTCGACCAGCATGTTGAGGCTCATGAGCGCTGCAGACGCTGGTCCGGTTTTGTCATCATTCACCAGCAGTTCGCTGATGATTACGGCTCCGCCCGGCGGCAACGCGTCATAGCACTTCCGCAGAATCGCCCGGTCTTCTTCTTCGCTCCAATCGTGCATGATCATCGAGAGCAGGATCACGTCGTGCCCGGTTGGATATGTTGGATCAGCGAAGAAATCGCCCTCCTGTGTCGTGATTCGATCCTGCAGACCGGCTTCGGCAATTCGCTCCGATGCGATCTCGGCCACGAATGGCAGGTCATACACCGTCGCCGCAAGGTTGGGGTAGCGCTGACAAAGTTCGATGTCGTAGGCTCCCGATCCTCCGCCAACATCGAGCAGCTTTCGAAAGCCGCTGAAGTCCACGGCTTCGCCGAGTGCTCGGGCAGTGAAGAGAGACAGCGAGTGCATGGCCTGCCAGAAGGTCTGCATCATCGCAGGATCCGAGCCCTCGAACAGCGACTTCTGTTTGTCGGGGTCCCATGTGGTTGGCCGATTGGTGGTGACTGCTTCCGGCAGCTTGTCCCAACCGGGGTAGAGCCTGCGGTTGAGCATGGTCACGAACCCGCCGAAGTAGTAATGGCCTCCGCGGATCAGGAACTTCTCCGCAAGCGGGGCATTGTGATAGCGCCCATCCTTCTTCGCGAGCAGGCCAAGCCCGGCGCACCCTGTCAAGAGCATTTCCGCCGGGCGCTCTTCAATCCTGTACCAGTGCGCCAGCTCGGAAGCTGACATTGGCGTTGCTGAAAGTCGCGTGAACAGGTCCATGTCTACGGCTGTTGAAAGCGTTTTGAACGCCCAGAACGCCGTCGACAACTGCATTAGCGGAATGGGTGTGATCGCCGGGTCCTGCTCATGCCTGAGCTCGGTAAGGGAGCTACTCATTTCTCCCCCGCATCTCCAGAATCAGTCCGGCACAGCGCCATCCTGCTTGCCGGTTAAGCGCGTGAAGAAATGAGGCGGAGCAGCCGTCCGCGGTTGCCTGACCTCAGGTTGCAGAGCAAGGGATTGTCGCTGGCCGCGACCTCGAACTGGAAGGAGAGAAAGTCTCAGGCTCTACTGGTTTCGTCGCCCCACAAGGCGCGCAGTTCCGGCGGTTCTTTCAGAGGAACCCCGACCGATTCACCCAATAGAGCTTCGAGCGTTTCCACCCAGAGCACTTGGGAGTTAAAAACCCGCCCAAAATTGCGCAAGACCGCCTGCGCTACCTCGTCGATAGCCACGTCGCGCCCAAGTTCGCGCTGCATCGATGTCACCGGCTTTGTCGCAATGCCGCAGGGCACGATCAGATTGAAGTAGTCGAGGTCTGTATTGACGTTCAGGGCGAAGCCGTGCGACGTAACCGCGCGTGAGATGTGCACGCCAATCGCGGCGATCTTGGCCTGTTCGCTCAATCCAGCGCTGCTGCCCGGTACAGTCCACACCCCCGTCATGCCGTTAAGGCGCTCGGTCAGGATGCCGTAATCGGCGCAGGTACGAATGAGCGCTTCTTCGACGCGACGAACATAGTCCACCGGATAAACGGTCTTGCGCTGACCGTCAGGACCGATCTGCGCGCGAAGATCAAATATCGGATAACCGACCAGTTGTCCCGGACCGTGGAATGTCACGTCTCCGCCGCGGTCGCACTCGAACAACTCCACGCCCTTCTGCTCCAGGAACTCGCGAGGCACGATGATGTTCGATTGATCCGCATTCCGCCCCAGCGTTATGACAGGCGTGTGCTCGAGTAGCAGTAAGGTGTCGCTCACCTTGTCGGCTTTGCGCAGTTCGATCAGCTTCTGCTGAAGCCGCAGGCCGGTGGCGTAATCAATGGTTCCGAGTTGGACGACAGAAATCACAGTCAAGACCTATCGAAAAAGAAAAGAGGACACTGGGGAACGCCAGTTGAAAGAACTTCTGATCGATCGAATCCCCTGCGTTCCCCGTGTCCTCTGTGAGGTATTTCAAGCATTAATGGCCAGTCCGTACACGCTGTTGTCTGCGTCCGACATCGCTTCGCTGACCGTCGGGTGCGGGTGGATGGTGGCCATCAGGTCTTCTACCGTGCCTTCGAGTTCGAGCACCGCAACCGCTTCGGAGATTAATTCCGTAGCTTCGGGCCCAATGATGTGCACGCCTAAAATCTCGCCGTACTCCGCATCCGCTACCACCTTGATGAAGCCTTCATGCGCACCAAGGATCGTAGCCTTTGAATTCGCCGTGAACGGAAACTTGCCCACTTTCACGTTATAGCCAAGCTCCTTTGCCTTGGCCTCGGTCAGCCCGACGCTGCCGATTTGTGGCTCGCAGTAAGTGGCGCCCGGGATGTGCGCCGGATCGATGGGCTTGACCGGCTTGCCCGCGATGCGCGCTACAGCAACCAGTCCCTCAGCCGCTCCGGCGTGCGCCAGTTGCGGATAGCCTGCCACGATGTCGCCGATGGCGTAAACGCCGGGCTCTCCGGTCTGCATGAACTTATCGACTTTGATGTAACCGCGTTCGCTCTGGATACGAGGCACGTTCTCGAGGCCGACGTTCTCGGTGCGCGGTTTGCGCCCCACGGCGATCAGGACTTTTTCGGCCTCGATGAGCTGGGACTTTCCATTGACCGTAAAGTCCACCGCGACGCCGTTGTCGGTGCGCTCGACCTTCTGCACCATGGCGTTCACGTGAAAATTGATCCCGCGCTTCTTGTAGATCCGCTGAAACTCCTTGGAGACGTCCTCGTCTTCAACGGGCACCATGCGGGGCAGCATTTCGAGAATGGTCACATCTGCGCCGAACGACTTGTATACCGACGCGAACTCCACACCGACAGCGCCCGAGCCAACCACGACCAGAGACTTCGGGATGTCTTTGAGCTCGAGAATCTCAACATTGGTCAGAATGCGATCGTCCGCTTTCATGCCCGGCAACATTCGTGCTTCCGAGCCCGTCGCGATCAACACATTTTTCGCCAGGATAGTTTTGGCTGCGCCGCCATCCGCCGCAACTTCGATTGAGTGAATGCCGTCCTTGGCAGGACCCGTCAGCCGCCCGTATCCCGAAATCGTTTCAACCTTGTTTTTGCGCATGAGGAACTCGAGTCCCTTGGCATGCTTGGTGACGATTTTGTTCTTGCGCTGCATCACCACCGGCCAGTCCACGGTCGGCGTGCCCGTGTCCTTGATTCCGTATTCTGCGGCGTTTTTGATGTGATCGAACATGGAGGCGCTATACAACAACGCCTTTGTCGGGATGCAGCCGACGTGCAGGCACGTTCCGCCAAGCTTGTTATCTTTTTCGATGAGTGCAGTCTTCAGTCCGTACTGGCCAGCGCGGATCGCAGCCGTATAGCCCGCAGGCCCGCTGCCGATTATGGCGACGTCGTAGATCTTATCTGCCAATTGTCTGTGCTCCGTACTGAATTGATGAAAGGCGGGTAACCAACGGTAGATTCTACGCCAGCGCTGAAAGATGCAGAACAACGGATCACACCAGGCGCGGCGAGCGAATCGTTTGCGCGACGGGTCTTGTGATCTTTGTCCTGAGGAGTGATTTCACAGTCGGGCTCCGGCTCCGTGCATCCTAAGTGAGTTCAGGAGGAGTCATGTCTCGTGTGCGCGTCGAATCCGTGGAGAAACTCGAGCAGTTGGTTACTGCTGGCGAACACCATTTTCGCGCTGACGAGCCGGAGGCGCTAGGTGGCAACGGGGCCGGACCTACTCCCTACGAGCACCTGCTAGCCGCACTCGGCGAGTGCACCTCGATGACGCTCCTACTGTACGCGCGTCGAAAAGGAATCCCGTTGCAGAAGGTTACGGTCGAACTCGACGACGCTCGCATTTACGCGAAAGATTGCGCCGACTGCCTTTCGCTCGAGGGCCACATTCATGAAATTCGCCGCCAAATTCGCCTCGAAGGACCACTCACCGACGAGCAGCGCGCCCGACTGCTCGAGATCGCCGATAAGTGTCCGGTTCACAAGACGCTCACTGCGGAGATCAAGATTCGGACGCAACTCGCTTAGCTGCATATTGCTCGATTCGCAAGAGTCCCGCTGGTCATATTCGTTGACAGCAGCAACCCTGCTCCCATAGCATTCAGCTACCGGAACTGAATATGTACGCCTACCGATTTACGTTTACTTTCGCCCGCTGGCCTTTTACCGGCCGCGGCGCGGAACGGGCGTGCGTACTAGGTTCTGACTAGACATCTAGAAACACACGAGAAAGTTCCAGCAGCCGCGGCCGTTAGAAGCCGCGGCTGTTTTGTTTTTGGCGACGAAATGACGAGCGACACCGAACAACGACCCGAAGGGAGACCCGTAGTGATCATCAATATGTCCGAAGGCGCAACGCAGCAGCAGATACAGAACATCATCAACCGCGTCACGGAGGCCGGCTACCATCCGCACGTCATTCATGGTACCGAGCGCACCATCGTCGCCGCCGTCGGTAGTGGCCGCCGTCATGAACTCGAATCGCTGCGAGTTGCCGGGGGGGTCGATGCCGTTGTGCCGATCGCGCAGCCTTTCAAACTGGTCAGCCGCCAGGTTCACCCCGAGCGCAGTGTGGTTGAGGTCGGCAATGTGCGCATCGGCGGCCCCGAGGTCGTGGTCATTGCAGGACCGTGTTCGGTCGAGTCTCGCGAGCAACTCTTCACCACGGCGCACGCGGTCAAAAAAGCCGGCGCGGTCATGCTCCGCGGAGGCGCCTACAAGCCACGCACGTCGCCTTATGATTTCCAGGGTCTCGGGCTCGAAGCCCTTAAGCTGCTCGACGAAGTGCGCCGCGAAGTTGGTCTCCCTGTCGTTACCGAGGTGATGGCTACCGAGGACGTGGACGTCATCTGTGAGCACGTAGACATGCTTCAGGTGGGCGCACGCAATATGCAGAACTTCGCCTTACTCCGCAGGCTTGCACTCACCGACAAGCCCATCCTGCTTAAGCGCGGCCCTTCGTCCACCGTGAAGGAATGGCTGCTCGCCGCTGAATACCTTGTTACAGGTGGAAACAGCAAAGTTGTCCTCTGCGAGCGCGGCATCAAGACCTTTGAGACAGAAACTCGCAACACGATGGACCTAGCAGCTATCGCACTGGCTCGCGAACTTTCCCATCTGCCGGTCATTGCCGACCCGTCGCACGGTACTGGACGCCCAAGCCTGATCGCGCCCGTGTCGCGCGCTGCGATTGCCGTTGGGGCTGACGGCATCATCATCGAAGTTCATCCCTGCCCCGAACGTGCCCTTTCCGATGGCGCACAGTCGCTTGATCTCGAAGCGTTCGCTCGTGTGATGCGTGAGATTGCAAGCCCCATGCGCAGCATCGGTTCGCTGCACATGAACGGCACCAGTACCGGAGCGACCGGCGCCTCTGCCTGACACTCGCTAACGTGGGACGGGGCCACTGCCCCGTCCTGAAAGGTTTAGCGCTTCTCCCCTCCCCGTCTTCTTTATATGATTGGTGTCGAGAGAACCTCATCATGCTCAAGTCATCTTCCCTGGTTATTCTTGCCTTCCTGGCTCTTCTTGTGCCTGGCGCCAGCGCGCGCAACGCTCAAACGCCGACAAAGATTGAAACCGCAAAGTACGTGATCATCATGGTGCCCGACGGCACCGGCCTGGCAGACATTACGGCTGGCCGAATCAAGAAGAATGGTGTGGACGGTGCACCGCTCGCGATAGAAACGTTGGACCGAATCGGGTATGCACGCACCTATTCTGCGAACAATACCGTCACCGACTCGGCAGCCGCTGCGTCGGCCATGGGATGCGGTGAGAAGTTCATCAACGGTGAAATCTGCTTCCACGCTGACGGACGCCCACATAACCCGAGCCTGCTTGAACTCGCCAAGGCTAAGGGCATGGGCACCGGCCTGGTCGCCACTTCCACGATCACTCACGCCACGCCCGCCAGCTTCGGAGGCGCCCACGTGAAGAGCCGCAGCTGCGAGCAGGAGATCGCTCGTCAATTCATCGAGTCCGCTCGTCCCGACGTCATCCTCGGCGGGGGCTTCGCGAAGTTCAACTCCCAGACGCCTGACAAATGCGGCACTCAGGGCGACTTCGTCACTAAAGCGGAAACTACCGGATACACCCTGCTTACAAACACGATCGACCTACAGCGGGCCGTCGCGAAGAATCCAGCGCGGGTTCTCGGACTCTTCTCACGAGAAGGCATGACCCCGGAATACCTGCGAAAGCCCGACACAGCCGAGCCGCGCCTGCCCGAGATGGCGAAAGCCGCGCTGCAACTGCTCGAGCGCAACCCGAACGGCTTCTTCGTGATGATCGAGGGATCACAGGTTGACTGGGGCAATCACGACAACAACCTTGATTACCAGACAGGCGAACTGCTGGCCTTCGACGAGGCCGTCAAGGTCGTGCTCGACTGGATCAACGCCGTTCCTGAACGCAAGGCGCAAACACTGCTGGTGATCTCGCCCGACCACGAGACCGGCGGGTTCAGCATCATGGGCGACGAAAACACTCCGGGTCTCGGCAGTTTCAAAGCCGGCTGGACTACCAAGGGCCACACAGGTACAGACGTCGTTGTCTGGAGCCAGGGACCCGGCAGCGAACGGCTCGGCCGCTCCATCCAGAACACCGAGATCTACAAAGTCGCCAGCAAATCGTTGAAGTAAACGCGTGTCTTAGCATGGGCGAGCACTGTGCAACGCTGCCGGTTTCGCCGGCACTCTTGCGGAGGGTTCGCCCGCGCTACCCTATTCGCGGCGTCCGCCCGTAGCCATTCCGATAGCGCTGAACAGAGCCTGGGGACTGTCGAGGTTGAACACTGAGGCAGAGGCCAGTTCAAGCCCGTCGGTTGGAACCTCTGACACGACGATCAACGGAACTTCCGGATGCAAGCTCTTTAGTTCGATTGAAAGGTGCTCGCGATCATGGCGTGGTATCGACGCCCCGAATACGATGGCGTCGAAGGTGGAAGCGCGGCAATACTCCAGCGCCGCCTCTTTTGAGACTGCCATCGTCACTGTGAAACCGCCAAGCGCCAGGACAGCGGCACGGACTTCCAGCAACGTCGAGTCGAACTCAATCGCTAATACTTTCTTGGCGTTCTGCACCTTACTCTGCCCCCCGCTGTTACTCGAAGGCCCGGCCACAGCATTGTCACAAGCTAGCACCGTTCCGGCGGTACGGGGAGAATTTTTAACAACCGAACAATCGCACGTTCGCACGTTTTCACTTGCATGGGAGAACGCCGTTAGCGGTACGTTAACGTTACGGAACGTCACGTTAGGACAACCTTTGTACGTTAGCGGCACGTCTAAGTGACACCGCGCAACTTCGCGACGGGAGGTCCCGTTCATGAAGAAGAACGGAAAAGCCCCAGAGATATTGCGATTTCCAACACTCCCGCAGTCACAGGTACCCCACAGCCGTAGAGGAAGACACCACGACATTGTCAATCGCATTCTGGACGATATCGGGAATCTCGGTGAAGGAGACGCCCTGAAAGTGCCGCTCGACGGTATCGGCGACACGAAGGAAAAAGTGCGCTCCGCACTTAATCGGGCTAGCCGAAAACGTAAGATAATCCTGGCTACTGCGACTGATGACGATTACCTGTACGTCTGGGCGAGGTCCGACCAGGACGTCGAAGCAGCGGACTGACCTCGAACAGAGTTGTTCCTTCGCTGAACCCACCTTACCCGTCTGCTTTCTTTTCAGTACCATAGACTCATGTTGCCCCTGACCGAGCACGTGGAGGACTACATCCGCAGACACGCACTGCTGAGTCCGGGTGACCGCGTGGGCGTTGCCGTTTCTGGCGGAGCCGATTCTGTCGCTTTGTTGCGAGTGCTGCTTGAAGTCAGAGGGGAACTCGGCATCGTTCTATCTGTTGTTCATTTCAATCATCAGATTCGCGGAGACGCGGCAAACTCCGACGAACAATTCGTGCGCGATCTGGCCGCCCAACACGGTCTCAAATGCCATGTGTCGTCAGGGCCGACTCCCAGTTACGCGAAAGAGCACAAGCTCAGCCTCGAGACCGCCGCCCGCGAATTGCGGTACGCCTACTTCCGATCGCTGATCTGCGATCGCGATAACAGGCTCGACAAGATCGCCACAGCCCACACTCTCGACGATCAGGCTGAAACCGTCCTCATGCGGATTCTGCGCGGCACCGGACCAGGCGGCCTAGCTGGCATCTATCCAGTTGTGACTTGCCGGCCACTCGTAAATTGTCCCGGTCCGGGCACTCTTCACGGCAGTCATCCTGACCGTCAATCCGCGCCGTCAGCCTCCATCGTCCGCCCGCTCCTGGACATCCGCCGCACCGAAATCGAACAGCACTTGAAGGAGCTTCACCAACCCTGGCGCACGGATGCCACGAACGCTGACCTGAAGCACACGCGTAATCGCGTCCGCCACGAACTCATGCCAGTACTCGAACGGGAATTCAATCCGGCGCTGCGCGAGCGCCTTTCAGAGATGGCCGAGATCGCGCGTGCCGAAGAAGCTTTCTGGGAGGAGCAGGTAAACCGGGAAGTGGAGCGGCTCGTTGCCGCAGCCACACCCCCGAGGAGACTCGAACTTCCCGAGTCCGAGTTGCAGTTGAGCTTGCACCTTGACATGCTTATGGAACTTCCGCTGGCGATGCAGCGCCGCGTGATTCGTGCGGCGGCCCGAACGCTTGGCCTGGCTCTCGACTTCAGGGAAGTAGACAGAATCCTTTACTTCGCGGGCGACACTAGGGCGAAAACGGTGCAACTGCACGACCGGTGGTTCGCAAGTCAATGGAACCTCTACGCCATGCGCGTGCCGCATGACCTCGAAGGCCGTACCGGAATTCCTCGTTCCGGCAGAACCCTGCTGTTTCACCGCTTGGTTGAGCGCCATCTCTCTCGCGAGGGTTACGAATACGGCTTCTCCACACCCGGAGAAATTAAGGTGGCGGAGACCGGAACCCTCTTCCGCGCCCGCCTCGTCACGCTCGACTCCGCTGCTACCGACCGGATTAAGCAAAGAGATACTCCGGGCACCCACTCCGAACCGGGTTATAATCGCTATCAACTGCTGAACCCAGCGTTGTTGTCTTCGGAGTTACTTGTTCGCAGCTGGCGTCCCGGCGACCGCTTCTGGCCCGCGCACACGAGCTCCCCCAAGAAAGTAAAGGAGTTGTTACAGAAACGGCACGTTACCGGACAGCAGCGGGCATGCTGGCCCGTGGTTCTCAGCGGCGATGAGATCGTCTGGATGCGCGGCTTCCCCGTTCCCGAGAAGTACCGGGCGCAGGACGGAGCGGAAACGGCGCTCCTGATCGAAGAAGTTTTGGAGAACGGAAAGGTTTTGAAGAACGTATGAACGGATTATCCAAGACATCGCTCAACTGATGGCACGATGGCCCGATTTCGAACCATCCGTTCATCCGCTCATCCGATGTGCTTGGGAACCATCGACGGTAATGGGACGTCTACGGTAGTGACAGGTTACAATCCGCACCATAACGGATTGCGCAGTTCCGCCGAACAATTCGCGAAGCCTGTGGCTGTCGGCCCTGGAGATAGGATTGACGAACGTAAGCATCCTCGACGAGCGTTTCCGGATGGTTGTCACAGAGGAACAGATCGCCAAGCGCGTTCGAGAAATGGCGCGGCAGATCTGCGATGACTACCGCGGGCGCAATTTGTACGTCGTCTGTGTGATGGAAAACGGGTTCATGTTTATGGCGGATTTGGTTCGCCAGCTCGACTCTCCGGTGATCTGCCAGTTCATTCGCCCGGATTTCAACGACCGCGGCGGCACCACTGAGATCTTTTTCAGCCCTGAACCCGATGTGAAGGGCATGGATGTCTTGCTGATCGAGGGCCTTGTAGATTCGGGTGTGACAACAGAGTTCCTGGTACGCAATCTGCTTAGCCGTGGAGCCGCCTCCGTCAAATTGGCCACGCTTCTCGACCGGCAAGCTGCGCGACGAGTCTCGCTTCAGCCCGATTACTTTGGCTTTTTGGTCGATGATTCGTTCATGATGGGCTACGGCCTCGGTTCCCCTGATCTGGGCAGGAATTTGCCCTATATCGCCACCTTCCGCGAGCAGAGCCAAGCGCAGCAAGTCTGACTCAACGAAACTCCGTACTTCGAGCGGGTTAGAATAGGGTGGCAATGAACTTTTCGATGAATTGAAAGTCGCCTCGAGGGCATCTAACAGACTGAGGCGAGCTTGGGTCCGCAACTTTTGTCTCCGTACCGGAGTGCGTGGTCATTGAGTGACTGGAATTCTCACCTTGTTTCGCAGGTGGGTACTGCGGTCCTGAGCGGGTATAGGAGTTACTTCAAGTGAATTCGACTGTAAAGACCGTCGTGTTCTGGCTGGTCATCGTTCTGTCCGCCGTTCTGCTTTGGCAGGTAGTGAAGGCAGGCGGTTCTGGCGGCAAGGAAAAGGAGATCAATTTCTCCGAGTTCATGTCGCAAGTTGACCAAGGGAACATCTCCGAGGTCACCATGATCGGGTCAGAAGTCCGCGGTCATTTCCGCAATGACAAAGCGGGCTTCCACACGACCGTCCCTACCAATTATCCGGACATGTATAAGATCCTTCGCGAGAAGGGTGTCCTGATCACAGTTAAGGACGTGAGCAGCGGAAGCTGGCCCACCTGGTTGCTGAACCTGGCGCCACTCATTCTGCTTGGCGCGCTGTGGTTCATCATGATCCGGCAGATGCAGACCGGCGGCAATAAAGCCCTGTCCTTCGGCAAGTCGCGCGCGCGCCTGCTCTCCATGCAGCAGAAGAAGGTCACGTTCAAGGACGTTGCCGGCGTTGATGAAGCGAAGGAAGAGCTGAAAGAAATCATTGAGTTCCTGCGCGAAGCACAGAAGTTCCAGAAGCTCGGCGGACGCATACCGAAGGGCGTGCTTCTCGTCGGACCTCCAGGCACAGGCAAGACCTTGCTGGCCCGCGCGGTTGCTGGCGAAGCTAACGTGCCTTTCTTCTCAATCTCCGGTTCCGACTTCGTTGAAATGTTCGTCGGCGTGGGTGCAAGTCGCGTTCGCGACCTGTTCGAGCAGGGCAAAAAGAATGCTCCCTGCATCATCTTCATTGACGAAATCGATGCCGTGGGCCGTCATCGTGGCGCTGGCCTCGGCGGCGGACACGACGAGCGCGAGCAGACCCTAAACCAGTTGCTGGTCGAGATGGATGGTTTCGAGTCCAACGACGGCGTCATCCTCATCGCCGCTACTAACCGTCCTGACGTGCTCGATCCTGCGCTGCTGCGCCCCGGCCGTTTCGATCGCCGCGTAGTTGTGCCACGTCCTGACGTGAAGGGCCGCGAAGAAATTCTGCGGGTTCACACCCGCAAGATCCCCATCTCCGACGACGTCGACTTGATGGTGCTAGCCCGCGGCACACCGGGCTTCTCCGGTGCCGACCTGGCCAACATGGTTAATGAAGGCGCGCTCAACGCCGCACGTCAGAACCGCAAAATGGTCCTGATGTACGACCTCGAGCTCGCCAAGGACAAGGTCCTGATGGGCGCCGAGCGGAAGTCCATGGTCATGTCCGAGGAAGAGAAGCGCCTCACGGCCTTCCACGAAGCCGGACACGCCCTGGTTGCCACGCTGCTCAAGAACAGCGATCCGCTCCACAAGGTTACGATCATTCCGCGCGGAATGGCCCTTGGCGTCACCATGCAGTTGCCGGTTGACGACAAGCACACCTACTCGCGCGAGTACCTCGAAACTCGATTGGCTATCATGATGGGCGGTCGCGTTGCCGAGGAGCTGTTCCTGCAAACGATGACGACCGGCGCTGGCAACGACATTGAGCAGGCTACAGAACTGGCCCGTAAGATGGTCTGCGAGTTCGGCATGAGTCAGCTCGGCCCGATCACCTTCGGCAAGAAGGACGAGCAGATCTTCCTTGGGCGCGAGCTTCAGCAGCATCGCGACTTCAGCGAAGACACCGCCATTAAGATCGACCAGGAAGTTCGCCGCTTCGTGGACACGGCCTACAAGACCGCCGTCCAGGTTCTCGAGAGCCACCGCGAACACCTGACCAAGATAGCCATGGCGCTGCTCGAGCGAGAAGTCATCGATGCAAACGACATCCGCATGATTCTCGAGGGCAAGGAACTGCCGCAGGTTGTGAAGCCGCAAGCGCCCAACGACGAAGTCCAGCAGGTACTGAAGCCCGAACCTGGTCGACAGGGCGTGCAGGGTGAGCGTCCGGCACAGGCGTAGCCTGGACTGGTGCGCAGCAAAACATAAAGGGCAACAGCAGATTGCCCGAATCATCACGACTTTCGCAGGCGAATCAGATAAGTCAGCCAGACAGGAACATCAAGGGCGATCCTGAAGAGGGTCGCCCTTGAGTTTCTTCGTGATGCCCGCGCCCATATTCATCCAAATATGTTATACAAGTAGTTAACAGCACGATCCTCTTATATCGCCTGTGTACCATGCGCGGTTATACGCCTCTGACTTTTCTTCGCCTCTCTACCAGATTGCAGACTCTGCATCTGACGCATGATCCCTTTGAGATTGCCCGAGCCGCCTACGAAGAACTGTCTCGGCCTGTCGGTGTCGATCTGTTTTTTAACTACTTGGTAGTCAAGCCGGGCACAGATCTCTGGCTGGCATCATTCGACGGCGTTCCGTACCAGGCTGGAAAAGAGATCCGCACCTTGAAGTTCAACGAAGCCGTCTGCGGCACGGTCGCGGCTACAGGCCGCGCAATGAACATCGGCTATAGCGATCCTGCTGACCCAAAAGCCAGCCTCGTCCGGGCATTTGGCGCAAAAGCTTACTGCTGCACGCCGATCCTGAACGGGAGCAGGCTCATGGGCACGCTGTCTTTCGGGTCAACCACCCGGGAGGCCTTCAACACATCAGAGGCTACGCTCATGAAGTTGGCTGCGCAGCAGATCGCTCTCGGACTGAGCAAGCGTTTCCGGTCGCTTTACGAGGGCGTGCCGCTGCCAGTGCAGCAACGCGCAAGCTAACTCACTCAGTTCATCCTGACTCTTCCGCTTTGGGCGACCGCTGGGTCGCTTTCCTTTTTGCCTGTCGACGGTTCTTTGCCTAAGTGCCGTCATCCCCGCCGGAGCCGCGCTCTTCGCGGCGAAGTGGGGGACCTGCATTCCCGCGCCCCAGGAATTCTCTTCACGGCACCAGCGACTGCTGTATTCTGACCTGCTACTCCGCAAAGCAACGCACAGAAGGAGCGATGTTTTCATCACCTGTCATGAAGCGTCTACGATTCGGTTCCCATTTACTCTTCGTCCTTCTTATCGCCGCCACCGCCGTCGCGCAGCAGTTCCCCACAGCAAAGCCTGAATCCCTCGGACTCTCCTCCGATCGTCTTGAGCGCATCGGCGCCGTCGTGCAGAGCAATATCGACAACAACCGCATCGCCGGCGCAGTCACTCTCGTCATGCGTCACGGCCAGATCGCGTGGTTCAAAGCGCAAGGCTCAGCCGACCGCGAAGCCAACAAGCCCATGCAGCGCGACAACATCTTCCGCATCTGCTCCATGACCAAGCCCATCACCAGCGCGGCTGTCATGATGCTCTACGAGGAAGGCCGTTTCCTGCTCGACGATCCCGTCTCGAAATACCTGCCCGAGTTTAAGAACCCGAAAGTGTTGGTCACGCCCCCGAACGCACAGCCCTACACCGTCCCGGCCTCGCGCGAGATCACGATTCGCGACCTTTTGCGTCATACTTCGGGCCTCACCTATCAGTGGAACGGCAAGCTCGGCCCCTTGTACAACAAAGGCAACGTCGCCAGCGGACTCATGCAATACGACGGCACCATCGCCGAAAGCACCAAGAATCTGGCCGCGCAGCCGCTACTTTTCAGCCCCGGCGAGCGCTGGGAGTACAGCCTCTCCGTCGACGTCCTTGGCCGCCTCGTCGAGGTCGTCTCCGGCAAGCCGCTCGACGAGTTCATGCGCACGCGCATCTTCCAGCCCCTCGGCATGACCGACACCTTCTTCTATCCGCCTGACGATAAGTTGCCGCGACTCGCCACCGCCTACGGGGCTTTCGATGGCAAAGGCATTCAGCGCTTTCCCGACACTCCGGTCACCGAGGGACATCTGACCTACTCGGCCGACTACCCCTACCGCGGACCCAAAAAGCTCTTCTCCGGCGGCGCCGGCCTCACCTCCACCGCCGCCGACTACGCGCGCTTTGCCCAGATGATGCTCAACCACGGCAAGCTCGGCAACGTCCGCCTGCTCAGCCGCAAGTCGGTCGAACTCATGTCGAACGACCAGCTCGGCAAGATCGCCCCTGACCAGGGCTTCGGTCTCGGCTTCGGTGTCGACGGCGTCAAAGCACCGCTCAACGACCTCGGCTCCGCGGGCCAGTACTATTGGGCAGGCTTCTTCTACACGAACTTCTGGATCGACCCGAAAGAAGACATGATCGTCATCTTCATGGCGCAACTGCACCCCAGCGGCGGCCTCTCGCTCGACCGCCAGATCCGCGTCCTGGCCTACCAGGCGATTAACGACTAACGAGTCGCGATGGATCCTTCACACGCTCAGGCATGACATGCGTTTGTCGAAGTCGACTCATCCTGAGCGCAGCGAAGGATCTATGCATTTCGCCTGCAGCGCCGAAAACCCCACCCGCCAACGCTGCCCACGACACCCTCGTCATCCCGACCGTAGCCGCGCCTTGCGCGGCGGAGTGGAGGGACCTGCATTCCGCATCGCGCCACAGGGACGCCGAGTCGTCCTGAGCGCAGCGAAGGATCTATGCATTTCGCCGGCAGCGCCGAACAGCCCCACCTGCCAACGCTGCCCACGACACCCTCGTCATCCCGACCGTAGCCGCGCTTTGGCGAAGTGGAGGGACTTGCATTTCTACTCATTACTGATTACTGACTCCCCATCCCGCCGCGATTGAGGTACAAAGGTGGCCGCCATGTACACCCACTTCTACATTAACCGCGAGTGGATGCTTTCGCGCACAGCCCGGCGCGTCTATCGCGCAGCCGCTGCGCTCTCGTTCGGCTTGTTGGCGCTCATCGTCGCCCACTTCGCAGGTGCCGACCTGCTCGACCAGCCGCTCGTCGCGCCCCTCGTAGGCCCGGTGCTGCTGTTGTGCATGCTGGGCACCGCACTCACCCTCGTCGCCATGGAGTACTTCTACTTCACCTTCGACGACCTCTCCACATTCAGAAAGGTCGCCTGGTTCTTCATCCTGTGCCTCATCCCCATCGGCCCCGCGCTCTACTGCTACGCCGTCTACTCCCGGTCGAAGTACTTCCAGATGGAGACCCATCCCGCAGCAAACGTGCCTACGCTCTGATGATGGGCAGAAATTCGACGAGCTTCGGCCCCCGTCTGTTGAACTGGCAATTGGGTCACCGAAGCGACGCCGAAAACCGCCAGAGCTTTATTTTTTCCCGGAGGATTGGCCAGATTGGGGTTGCGCTGCCGGCGTGTTCTGGGTGGTGGGCTGCTGTGTGGTGGCAACTGGGGTCATTGCGACTGGCTTAAGTGCATCTCCTGTGGACATCGGAGTCATCGCGACAGGCTTCAATGACTTCGTCACAGGAGTCATTGCGGCTGGTTTAATTGATTCTTGAAGCTCAATTGTTACGGCTCTCTTCTCTTGCTCACTCATCTTCCTAGCCTCTCGGACATTCGCGCCTACAAACAACATCGTGCAGATGAGACCCGCGGCAAAGCACAAGGTCGCGGCCAGAGTACACCAGTCGATCGCCCAACACCAAAAGCTTTTCAGATGCTTGTTTAAAGCATCAGAATTGCCATTTAAGTAAAACTCTTCCAGCCAACCAAGCGTCTTCTGTTGCGCGCGAATGCTGATTTGGAAAGAAGCCATCGTGATGACAATGCAAACCGTAAAGAAAATCCAAGACGCGAACAGACTCAGTATCCATACAGCTTTTGCGAGTGGAACCACATCCTTGATGAACGCGAGTGAAAGGCCCAGTGCGCCGCTCGAGAACGACAGCAAATATCGGTCGAAGTTTTCCGTACCTGACTTAATATCGTCCCACACTTTGTTACGGTGTACGTCGTACAACGATTCTGCTCTTTCTCTCTCCATGTTCTACCTTCATGCTCTCTAAAAAGCGGGTTCAAGAGTTCCTTGGCGTTGAGGGCTAAATACGAACTCGCCAGTGAGTATCGGCGCCCGGATTCTAGCACCCGTTCGGTCGTAAGACGAGATGCCGTACTCCCAAATGTCGCCGCCCCAGCGTCATGCCGGGGAGCCGCAGGCGGGACAACAAGGACAAAGAAGACTCGCAGCGCGACATACAGACATGGTACCGGTGTGTGGTGATGCCCTCTTCAGCCTTGACAACCTGTGCTGTAATTGGAATCGAGAGAGGCGCCTTCATGTTTTGGGCATGGCTTCTGAAGTACAGTTCATTTCTCCTAACTGGCGCTGTTAGCTTGATAGTGGGTCTGGTGATACATCGCTTAACGACGCGTTGGGCAGACCTGATTTACTACAATAGTCACCCACAGTGGGTTCAGCTCCCGCCTCGAGAAGGTCAAGAACAGATGCCGCCAATCGGGACCTTCACGCTATTCTTGTGGAACCAAGGAAAGGCCCCGGCGAGGAATGTTCATATAGGGCACTATTGGCTCCCCGCCAACAACGTCTTTCCGGATATCACGCGGGAAGTTTCAATGACTCCCGGTGGGGGACAAGCGATCCGAATTCCCGTTGTCCCTCCGAAAACACTCATCAGCATCTCCTACCTTTACTTTGGAACGTTTTCAGCCGAGCAGATTATCTCTTATGTAGGCTCGGAGGAGGGGGCAGCGAAACGCTTTCCCGTCATTCTGCAAAGGGTCTTGCCTAGGTGGTTCATAGCAATCAACTGGGTGGTGTACCTGCTTGGAGTTTGGGTTGCTTTCAATTTGCTTGTCAGCCTCACTCGTTTTCTATGGCGCGTCTACTATCAGGGCTGACTCGTCGTAGGCGGGGTCCCGACATTTCTATCCCACACTCTGTCATGGGCTGGTGGCCCATACGAATGCTGATGGTGCCTCATACGCCGCTGGAACGCAAACTACGGCGGGCAGCAAGCGAGACGCAGTAGCTGAAGCAGTTTGAGACGAGAACCGCAAGCTAAAGCAGATTGTGAGGGTATCCCGAACAACGAAAAGGCCACCGACCTCGGTGGCCTTCCCGTCTTTTGCGACTTCTGCTGCTAGAGAGAGATATTGACCGCGATAGAGACTCCCGGGTGCCTCCGGTTGAACAGGTAGTAGCCGTCGTCGACGTAATCGACGTACACGTCATCGGCTTCGTACCAGTTCGGTGCCCAGTATTCAGGCCACGGATCCACCACCGTTATATAGAAGCCGTTGTAGCGGAAGCGCGGACGTCCGGCGACGATCACCACGGGGTATCTGTGTACCCGGAACACGTGCTGCGGGCCAAAGTAGACGACGAACCGGTTGCGCGGGACGACGTAGCCGCGATAGCCGCCGCGCATCTTCCAGGTCTGGTGTTCGTGGGCCCATGCGCGCGCGCGATGGTCACCCCAGTAAAACTTCTTCGCCTGCCCCGGCGGCACATGTCCGCGCCGCACGACGACACGCTCGCGCTCCCTTATAACCACGCGCTCGCGGCCATGGTCCGAACCCTTGCGATAGTTCCCCTTCTCGGGTCTGCCGTAATCGCCGTGCTTGTCATTGCCGCGTCCATGGCCGTCATGGCCACGACCTCTGCCATCATTGCCGTGCCCGGCGTACGCGGGCATCGCGATTGCGAGAGCCAGGAACAGAACCAATCCGCCACAGCGTCGAACTAATCTCATGATGTCACCTCCACCCAACCAGGAGCTCACTTGTAGAAACACCTCGCTGGCAAAATCCACTCTGCTTTTGTACTGCGGTATGGGAGAGCACAGGAGGTTACGGAAGTATCGCGACTTTCTTTACGCCTGAGCAGAAATCTCGGGCAAAGCACTGAGCAAGTCCATGCGTGTCGCGTTTGCATCTCGCAATGCATGGAGCAACCGGCTGCGGCAGGTGGCCT